>Ga0302324_100007022_pt1 | contig 24072 bp, 21 predicted proteins | sample Palsa_T0_1_FD_201949 | JGI IMG/M metagenome (GOLD analysis project Ga0302324, IMG submission 201949) | Peat permafrost microbial communities from Stordalen Mire near Abisko, Sweden - Palsa_T0_1 | ecosystem: Environmental > Terrestrial > Soil > Palsa > Peat permafrost | place: Sweden: Abisko... | reverse complement strand
GAGATCGATTTCAGCGTGCTCGGCCAGCGAAGAGATGCGAATACCCAACTCGCGGGCCTGCTGGGCCGTGTGCTCCGAGGTCGCTATGCCCACCATCTGCAATCCATCGCGGACGCGCTTGCCCAGCGCCTCGACCGCCAGCGTGGCGGTGGAACCGGTACCCAGGCCCACGATCATTCCGCTCTCCACCACCCCGACTGCCGCTTCCGCCGCGGCCTGCTTGAACTGCTGAAGTGGATCCATGTGGAGCGGGTCCATATCTGTTTGAGGCGCGTGCTTAGTAGCCGATGGTGAAGCGCTGCTTGGTGTGACGCCCCTGCTCCACTTCGTCCACCAGCGCGATAGCGTAGTCTTCGGCGGAAATCGAACTATTGCCTTTTTCGTCCGATACCAGCGAGTCCTTGCCCAGGCGGAACTTTCCCGTGCGCTCGCCCGGCTGAATCATCATGGCGGGGCTGAAGTAGGTCCAATTCAGATCGCTGTCGCGCAACACGTGCATGGCGTCGCGATGCGCCAGCGCAACCGGCTTGTACGCGTCCGGGAACGTAGGAGCGTCGACAATCTGCAGCCCCGGCGAAACCTCCAGACTGCCGGCGCCGCCCACCATGATGATGCGAGGCGCGCCGGCGCGCCGAACTCCGGCGATCAGCGCTCGGGTTGCTTCCGACAACTGACCCACCTTGGCTGGATCGGGCCCTTGGGGACCGACAGGCGGCGCATAGGAACTGATCACGACGTCCGCTCCCTTGGCCACTTTGGCGATACCGTCAGCGTCCAGCATGTCGCCCTTCTCGATGGTCAAATTCTTCTGTGCCCCGAGCTTGGATGGGTCGCGCGCCACCGCCGTCACCACGTGTCCCCGCGACAACAGCTCTTTCAAAATGCGGCTCCCGATCATTCCGGTCGCGCCATACAACACAACTCTCATTTATGTGACCTCAGGATCGATGATACAACTTGCTGGGTCAGTGACGCGATGCCGATTTATCGCCTGTCACCCGCATTGCCGCTTCGATTTCCTCTGCCGAGTACGGCACTCCCGGCGTGAGCAATGCTGCACCCTCCTTGGTGATCGCATACATGTCTTCCAGGTAGTACCCCTGTCCACCGATGGAAGCAATTGGCTCAAGCGCAATGGTCGTTCCGGCGCGCATTGGACCTCGGATACCTCCCTCGCTGAGGTTCATGGTGTGAATCTGCCAATAAGGAACCTTCTCTCGCATTGACCACTCGTCGACCGCTTGTTGCGCCAGCGGACTCCTTGCGGATTCGCGGTGGCGAATCAATTCAGCGCGCCAGGCCTCAAAAACCTGATCGACGGTGGCACCCTCCCGTAGCGATCTCGCGCCCGCGTGGTAGGCAGACACAAAGATGTTCCAGATCTCGCGCTGATCGGCGCTGTAGCGGCCCGACACCGGAACCGTGCGGCCGAGATCGCCCCCGTAGTGGTTCCACTCGCAACCGACATCCAGCCGCACCAGATCCCCGGCATTCATGACGGCGTTTAGATGGTCATAACGAATCTCGGAGGTAAATGGGTTTGGGAACACGCCGCTCAGCCCTGCCATTGCCCACGGCCAGAACGACGCGCCGTGCGCGCCTTCCTTCCAGCATGCGTCCTCGACAGCGGCTTCCACGCTTCGCTGCGATCCCCCCGGCTTGATCGCACGGATGCCGGCCATCACGGCCTGAACGGTGGCTTTAGCGGCAGCTCGCACGTTGATCATTTCCGAAGCGCTTTGTACGTCCATGAGGGTAGTGACTCGTGCGCGAACCTCTATAAGGTGAAATGATGGCCACTTCCTGGCGATGGCCATGGCCCACAAGGGTGCGTTTGGCGGGTCGCCGGTAATGTCACCCGGCAGGTCTGGGACCGAACGTCCGGACGCCGCGTAATAAAGCGTAGCCGAAGCGCCCGAATTCTTTTCGAGGAAACTCGCGAGTTCGGACCAATCGACGACGTGTTCGATCCCCGCCTGCTTCACCGCCTCTGAACCCGGCGAGCCTTCGAGCGAGCCCAATGGCGGACGGCTCGGCAGAAACAGCCAACTCTCGCGGGAGCGGCCGTCTATTGCGAGGATGGCGCCAACGGTGTTTTCGAGACCAGTGAAGTAGTAAAACGCAGCGTCCTGGCGAAACCCGTCGCCGGTTCCCTCGGCCATAGACTTGGCGTGCAGCAGGAGAATTCCATCCCCGAAAGTCGTCGCTGCCCGTTGCCGGCGTTCTTGCAATTCGCTTGTGTCGGCCGCAAGCGCGGAAAGCGCTACGAGAAAAAGTGCCGTGTACCCACTCTTCCGCATGATGATTGTCGAGTCTAGCTTGATCGAATTAACCTGTCAAACAACTCACCAACCACCAAGAACTAACAACCAACAGCCAATCGAGCCTTCGGACCGCGCATCGCCGCCGGCCGCCGCCATGAGGAGCCTGGCGCCCCCGGTCGCCGCCGGCCATGCCCGCTCCAGGCGATAATTAATTGAGCCCATGACCACACTCGAACTGCCGGGGCCAAACCCGGCCGCGCAGCCGGCGTCCTCATTCTCGCCGGATATGAGTTGGACCAAAAACGTTCCAACGGCCAAACGATTGGACTGCGTGACGGTGGCCAACGACGTCTTCACGCAAGCCGAGCGCAAACTCAGCCACGTGGAGCGAACCGGCCTGGATCGGGAGCTGATCCGCGTGGCCACCTTCATGCCCCGCCTGCCGGAAACGCCGCTCGATCGCGGCTCCCGCCGCTACGCCAGCTACATGGGCAAGAAGTTTCGCCAGCACGGCCTGGACTTCCGTATCGAAGAAGCCTATAGCGCCGACGCTTTGGAACTGCTGCTGATGGGCGCGCAAGTCAACGAGAAGATCTACGGCACTTTCGTCTTTTTCCCTGCGCCGTTCGGCAAGAGCGAGGATTATTTTCTGCGCCGGGTCCGGCCCGAAAAGGACATCGAAGGCCTCACTGTCGAAAACACCGGCCGCATGGCGCTGAACATCCGCACCGTGGACGAGGAAGAAAAATATGAGGGCGTTGTCCCTTGCACCGCGCGCGCCATCCTTACCCTGCTCCACCAGCACGATTCCATCAAGAAAATGTTCCCGCGCGATCCCAGCCAGCACGGGCCCACCGCAGTCATCTTCAATAACTCGCCTCGCATCGGCATTCCATTGCAGAGCATGCTGATGCGGATTGGCGCCACCGCCATTATGGTCCATCCGCAAACGCGGCCCGAGGACCGGCGGCATTTTCTCGCAACCGCCGACATTGTGGTCACGGCTTTCCCGGCGCTTTCGGAATCCGATCTCATCCGCGACGTCAAACCCGGAGCAGTTGTGATCGACTGTTCCACCGAAGGCGACCTGCACCCGGATGTGGCCGAGCGCGCCGCCTTCATCTCCACCCACGATAATCATCTGGGACAAATCACCACCGCTCTGGCGCTCTACAACACTGCGTTATGCGCTCTGTGGCAGTGCGGAATGAAAGCCTGAGGTACCGGCATGGCCCCCAAGGAAAGAACCGAAATCGTTGAGACTCTGGAACGCAGCCGCCAGGAGTTTATTGCCGCGGTCGCAGGCGTTGATGAAGCCCAGGCCAAGGTCCGGCCCGACGCCGCCCGCTGGTCGGTGCTCGATTGCGTGGAGCACGTCACCATGGTCGAGGAGCGCTTCCTCGGCTGGCTGAAGGTCGCTCAAAAACTCGACACTCCGCGCGTCGATAAGGAAAAGGAAGCCAACCTTCTGGTGCGCGTCGCCGATCGCTCCGCGCGCGCCCAATCGCCCGAGGCCGTCGTGCCTGCCGGCCGATTTAGAACGCTAGAGCAGGCCCTCGAGCAATTCAACGCCAACCGCACGCGCAGCATTGAATTCGCGCAGGAGCGCTCGGACGAACTTTATTCCCTGGCGGCTGAGCATCCGCGCTTTGGGCCGATGAACGGCGTCGAGTTTCTGATCATCGTCGCCGCCCATGGCCGCCGCCATGCCGCGCAAATCCAGGAAGTCCGCGGCGCGCTGAGCGCAACCTAAAATGGATTCCCGGCGCAAATTTATCGGCGCAATGGCCACTGGCCTGGCGTCCACGCTAGCCTCGGCGTCGTCGTCAGGTGGAGTGCTGGGGGCGAACGATCGCGTCCGAATTGGCCTGATCGGCGCCGGCCAGCGCGGCAGCGAGCTTCTGCATCAGGCACTGGCTTGCCCCAACGTGGAAATCGCCGCGTTCGCCGATGTCTATAGCAAGCGCCTGGACGACGCCCGGAACCGCGTACCAACCGCGGCCGCCCACCGCGACCATCGCCGCTTGCTTGAGGATCAGTCCATCGATGCCATCATCGTCGCCACGCCGCAGCATCTGCATTGCGAGCATTTCGTCGATACTCTGGAAGCGGGGAAACATATCTACCAGGAAAAGACGCTGGCCTTCTCGCTGGATGACGCCAGGCGGATGCGCGCCGCCTACCGGCAAGCGCCGAAAGCCGTGGTGCAAATCGGTCACCAGGCTTGCTCGTCCGGCCAGACGCGCGACGCCGCCAGCTTCCTGGCCAGCGGGAATGTAGGAAAAATCACCGCAATCCGCATGCATTGGTATCGCAATACGCCGCGTGGCAAGGCGCAGTGGGCGCGGCCTGTCTATCCCGACATGACGCCCGAAAACATCGTCTGGAATTCGTTCCTGGGCGACGCGCCTCGCCGCGATTTCGATCCGCATCGCTTCATTAACTGGCGCTTCTTCGAGGAATATTCCGGCGGCAACGTGTACGAGAACCTGAGCCAGCAGCTCGCGTTCTGGTACCAGGCGCTCAACCTCCAGATCCCGCAAGCCGCCACCATGACCGGCGGCCTCTACCTATGGAAAGACGGCCGCGACGTGCCCGATACCATGAACGTCACCTTCCAGCAACCCGAGCAGATGCTGGTCAGTTGGGATTCCGGCCTTGGCAACAGTCAACCTGGCATCACCGAAGACGTGCTTGGATCGGACGGCGCTATTTCGCGCACGTCCGCCGGCATTCGGTACGTTCCGCAGAAGGTGAATCGTCCCGATGGCGTCGAAGTGGCCGGCAAAGTGGTCAGCTTCCCTACCGCCCACATGCAGAATTTCGTCGAGTGCATTCGCTCAGGGAAAGAACCCAATTGCCCGTTCGAGCTCGGCTACCGCGTTTCGATCGCGTGCCGGATGGCGCTTGAAAGTTTCCATCAGGGCCGCACCGTGCGCTGGGATCCAAGGACGGAAAGCATCGTCTGAATGGACGCTCAGAGTTGGGTCAATCCCAGACTGATCTGAATAGCTTCATCCACACGCCGCACAGTGTCTGTATCCAAAGTGCCAAGCCGCTTCACGAGACGAAGTTTGTCGACCGCTCGAATCTGGCTCAACAACGCCACCGAAGTAACCGCCAGACCTGTCTTCCGATCCGCTGGAAGTAACACTTGGACCGGGTTTAGCGGAAACCGCACGGTGGAGGTGATCGGCGCGACGATCGTGAGATCGGTCAGGCGATTCGATACGTCGTTTTGGATGATCAGCGCCGGGCGAGTTTTTTGAATCTCCCGGCCTATCGTCGGGTCGAGCGCCGTAAGGTAGATTTCGCCCCGCCGCGGCCAGCCGGCTTGCGCCGGGGCTCTGCTGTGTCGAGCTTTTGCCATGCCTCTGTATCTACTGCGTACCAATCAGCCGCCACTTCGCGATCCAAATCGCGATCACGAACGGCAGCGTGCTCCAGTTGTGTTCTTAGCGCCTGCGCGCTTTGATGAGTAACGAAATGTTCGATGGCTTGGTTGATGAAGCGGCTTCGCCCTCCGGGCTTGACCATGCGATCCAACGTCCGTAATGTGCCGTCCGGAAGGACGATGTTTACACGTTTGCTCATGCTGGCCGTTTCACCACATAGTATACACAACTAGTGTGTAGTAATGTCGCCAACCCTATCGCCCACCACCGATTTCCAGAATCGTCCCCGTCACGTACGATGCCGCGTCGGAAAGCAGCCACACCACGCCTTGCGCAATTTCCTCCGCGGTTGCCGCTCGCCCCATCGGTATGCTGGGGCTCACCCGCTTCAGCCGTCCAGGTTCACCATTCGCCGCGTGCAGCTCCGTGTCAACCAATCCGGGCGCCACGGCGTTCACGCGAATCCCTTCGTTTGCCACCTCGCGCGCCAGCCCAATCGTAAAAGTGTTCACCGCGCCCTTGGAGGCCGCGTAGTGTACCCATTCGCCCGCACTGCCGGTTCGCGCGGCCAACGAAGAAATGTTCACGATCGCTCCACCTTGGCCCCCCGCATGCCGCGTCGACATCCTGCGCACTGCCTCCCGCGCACACAGAATCGGCCCCGTGACGTTTACCGCCAGCATCCGCGTGAGACTCGCGGCGTCTACTTGATCAACACGCGCGAAACCTCCCGTAATCGCGGCATTGTTCACCAGCGCTCGAATGGGCCCCAGCTCGCGCTGCGCAATCTCAAAGATCCGCAAAACGTCAGCTTCTCGCGAAACGTCGCCTTGAATGCCCACCGAACGCGATCCAATGCTTGTCAGATGGGCCAGGACCTGTTGAGCCGCCGCCTGATCGTTCGCATAATTGATGGCGACACTGTATCCGCTCGCTCCCAGCAGTTTCGCGATAGCCGCTCCGATTCCACGGCTTCCGCCGGTGACAATCGCGACCCTTCGATTTGGTTCTTGCATATCTCCAGCATAGGCGCAAGGCCGTTTACACGGACTTCGCGGGGTGATAACGTTAGCCGATGATGAAGTTCCTATTTCCGGCACTCGCCCTGATCCTTCCGCTAGCAGCCCAGCAGAACAGCCGCCTGGCCTGGGCTCCCGTTCCAGCGCGACCGGCCACCTGGGTGGCGCCCAACCGGCCGCTGTGGAAACTCGCCGAGCTTCTCGCGCAGCACAAGGGCCAGCCGAACTGGACCCAGACTGTGGTCAGCGACTCGCTGCTTCACGCCGACTACATCTCCATGGCTCCCGGCGCGAAGACGCCCCGCCGTTTTCACCCCGACACGCGCGAGTGGTGGATCGTTCAGGACGGGCAGATCCGCTTCATCATCGAAGGCCAGGAGCCGTTCGTCGCCTCCAAAGGCTACCTGGTGCAGGTACCCTACCGCACCGTTTACAGCCTGGAAACAGTCGGTAACAAGCCGTCGCTGCGCCTGGAGGTCAACATCGCGGGCGCGCAGACCATGTATCCAATCAATGAGACGCCGGTTCCCCTGGACGGCGTGAGTTTCGTGAAGGTCCGCATCGAAGGCCAGGGCAAATACGAGCAAGGCAACAAGCCCTACATCGATTTCAATGCCGTGGTCGCTGGAACCGAGAAGCAGCGGCGCTTTATCGCCGACGATCGCGCCGTCGCCAACATTATCCTCGGCGATCCTAAGCAGCAGCGGCCCGCGGCCGATACCGACAAAGGCCATTTCCACGAGGAATCGCCCGAGTTCTGGTTTATCCTGCTGGGCAAGATGGAATACAAAATCGGATCGCTGCCGATCTTCATCGCCGATCAGGGCGACATCGTTTACACGCCCAAGCAGACCTGGCATCGTGCGCGCTTCGCCGGCTCCGAGCTTGCCTGCCGCCTGGCGATGAACGGCTATCAGGATCTATTGCACGATTTTCAGCCGCCCGACGAGCTCCAAGGACACTAGCGCGTGACCGAACCCGCGATTCGGCGCTGCGGCTGGGCCACGGATCCGCTTTCCATCGCTTACCACGACAAAGAATGGGGCGCTCCGTTGCACGATGATCGCCGTCTGTTCGAGCTGCTCATCCTCGAAGGCGCGCAGGCTGGTCTCAGCTGGATCACCATTCTCAAGAAGCGCCCGGCGTATCGCGCCGCGTTCGACCGCTTCGATCCCCGCAAGGTGGCCCAATACGACGAAAGCAAGATCGCAACTTTACTCGCAAACGATGGTATCGTGCGCAATCGCCTGAAAGTCCGGGCGGCGGTGCAAAATGCCCAAGCCTTTCTGGCCGTTCAAAAAGAATTTGGCAGCTTCAATCAATACATCTGGCAATTTGTGGGTGGGAGCACTTTGCGGAATCGCAGGCGCCGCACTCAGGATCTACCGGCCCGCACGGCGCAGTCGGACGCCATGAGTAAAGATCTTGTCAAGCGCGGCTTCAAATTCGTGGGTTCTACCATCTGTTACGCATTCATGCAGGCCACCGGCATGGTCAACGATCACCTGGTGGATTGCTTCCGCTATAAGGAACTAAGCTAACATTGGATCAGGGACCCCACCCCTACCCCCATGGAATTTGATTTCACCGAGGAGCAGATCCAGCTTCGCAAAAGCGTTCGCGATTTTGCCGAGCAGGAAATCCGGCCGCACGTTCTCCAATGGGATGAGGAGGAAATCTTCCCGCTGGAGGTCGTCAAACATGCCGGCCGGCTCGGATTCCTGGGAGCCATCTTCCCCGAAGAACTGGGCGGCGCGGGGCTAGGCTACATTGAGTACTCCATCATCATCGAAGAGCTTTCGCGCATCGATCCTTCCGTGGGCTTGATCGTGGCGGCGCACAATTCGCTGTGCACGAATCACATCTATGTGGCCGGGAGCGAAGAGCAGCGCCGCAAGTACATTCCCAAACTCGCCACCGGCGAATGGATCGGATCGTGGTCGCTGACCGAATCGGAATCCGGCTCCGATGCCGCGGGCATGCGCACCAAAGCGGTGAAAGACGGTCCGTGCTGGGTGATCAACGGCAGCAAAGTTTTCACCACCAATGCCGGCTATGCGGACATCTGCGTGGCCATGGCGGTAACCGATCGCGCTTCGTCCCATCATGGCGTCTCCGCATTTGTTCTCGAAACGAGCGTACCCGGCTTTCGCTTCGGCAAGAAGGAAAACAAGCTCGGCATGCGTGCCAGCTCCACCGGTGAGGTGATATTCACCGATTGCCGCGTGCCGGAATCGCAACTGCTGGGCAAGCAGGGCGAAGGATTCGTCGACAGCCTTCGCATTCTGGATGGCGGACGCATCTCCATCGCAGCGCTCTCGGTAGGAACCGCCCAGGGGGCTTACGAAGCTGCGCTGAAGTACTCCAAGCAGCGCAAACAATTCGGACGGCCCATCTCGGAGTTTCAATCCATCCAGAACAAGCTCGCCGATATGGCCACCGAAATTGACGCCGCGCGCCTGCTCACTTATCGCGCGGGCTGGATGAAGGATCACGGCCAGCGCGTCACCAAAGAGTCGTCCATGGCGAAGCTGTTTGCCTCCGAGATTGCCGTGCGCGCCACCAACGAAGCGGTGCAGATCCACGGCGGCAACGGTTTCATCAAGGACTATCCAGTCGAAAAGTTCTATCGCGACGTTAAGTTGTGTACCATCGGCGAGGGCACCAGCGAGATCCAGCGCCTGGTCATCGCCCGCCAGCTCCTGAAGAGTGAATGACGGAGTTAGCTACCAAAATACTCTCGGGCGATGCACGCTCGCTCGCCCGGGCCGCCACGGCCATCGAAAACCGATCCGCCGCAGCCGAATCGTTGTTGAAGGAATTGTTTCCGCATACCGGACGCGCCACCGTGATCGGGCTCACCGGGGCGGCCGGCGCTGGGAAGAGCACTCTCACGGATCGTCTGATTCATGAATTGCGCCGCGAAAATAAAGCCGTCGGCGTTCTCGCGGTGGATCCCACCAGTCCCTACACTGGCGGCGCGTTCCTCGGCGATCGTATCCGCATGCTGAGCCATCATGCCGATCCCGGCGTCTTCATTCGATCCATGGCCACGCGCGGGCATCTTGGAGGATTGGCGGCGGCGGCTACCGATATGGCGTTGCTGCTCGACGCGGCCGGTAAGGAATTCGTGCTCATCGAAACGGTCGGCGTCGGTCAGGATGAAGTGGAGATCGCGAAGGTCGCCGACGTGACTGTGGTCGTGCTGGTGCCCGGCATGGGCGACGATGTGCAGGTGATCAAGGCCGGCATCATGGAGATCGCCGATGTCTTCGTCATCAACAAGGCGGATCAATCGGGAGGAGCCGATCGCCTGGAGCGCGAAATCCTGGCGCTCCAAAGTTTGTCGACTCGTCATGACGGGTGGGTTCCTCCGATTGTGCGCACTGTCGCTACCGAAGGCCAGGGAATTGTCGAAACGCTGGCCGCGATCCGATCGTTTCTCGTCCGCTCCGGTGTCAAGGATCGCGCTGTAGCCAACTGGAGCCTGCGCTTGCGCGAGATGTTGCGCGAACGGCTGCTCGAACAATTTGCGAACATTGATTTTCAGGCTGCCGCGGCGGAAGTAGCCGCCCGGCGCTCGGATCCGTACACGATTACCAACGCTTGGCTCAAGAAATGGCTGGCTTAGACAAATTCAACATTGATCATCTCGGGATCGCCGTCCGATCGCTCGACGCCGCGCTCGGGTTCTATCAGGAGCAGCTCGGATTCCCTGCTAGCCCGCGCGAAACAGTGGAAATCGAGAAGGTGAAGGTCGTGATGCTGCCCGCCGGGGGTCCGCGCATCGAGCTGCTGGAAGCCACCGGTCCGGATTCGGTGATCGCCAAATTTATCGAGAAGCGGGGTGAAGGACTGCATCATGTGGCGCTTAAGGTGGCGGATCTCGCCGCCACGGTGGAGCGTCTGAGAGCGCATGGCGCGCGATTGCTGAACGAACCCCGCGCCGGCGCCGGTGGACATCTCTACGTGTTCGTGCATCCATCTTCCACCGGCGGCGTGCTGCTCGAGTTAATTCAAGAATGAAGAAACCAACCATTGGAATCATCGGCGGCAGCGGGCTGTATTCGATGCCTGGCTTTACCGCTCACGAAGAAGTAACTCTCGACACTCCGTGGGGCCAACCATCCGATCCTTATGTGGTCGGACAGCTCGCGGGGAAGGAAGTCGCGTTCTTATCCAGGCACGGCCGCGGCCATCGGCATTCGCCGTCCGAGTTGAACTTTCGCGCCAACATTTTTGGATTCAAATCGCTCGGCGTCGATCGGATCGTTTCGTTGAGCGCCGTCGGATCATTGAAGGAAGAACATCCGCCGCTCAAGTTTGTAATCCCCGATCAATTTTTCGATCGGACGCGCGGCCGCGTCTCTACATTTTTCGGCGAGGGCCTGGTCGCGCACGTCAGCTTGGCCGATCCGGTGTGCCCCGAGCTCTCGAAGATCGTCCACCAAGCTTGTCTTGCGACCGGTGTCAGCGTCGCAACCGGCGGCACGTATCTTTGCATGGAAGGGCCGGCGTTTTCCACAAAAGCCGAATCGAACGTTTATCGCAGTTGGGGCATGGACGTGATTGGCATGACGAATCTGCAAGAGGCCAAGCTGGCGCGCGAGGCCGAGCTGTGCTACGTCACTATCGCCATGGTGACCGATTACGATTGCTGGCACGCGGAGCACGACGCTGTCACGGTGACCGATATTTTGGCTAATCTCAGCCAGAACGCGGAGAATGCCTGCAAGGTTGTCGAGGCCACGGTGGCAAGCATGCCGCAGGAGCGCGAATGCAAGTGCGGATCGGCGCTGGCTCACGCGCTGATCACCGATCCGAAAACCGTGCCCGCGGCGACGCGTAAGAAACTGGAGCTACTGGTTGGAAAATATCTCGCCTGAGCAGCTCACCACTGAAAAGCTGGCACAGGAGCTGTTGGAGCATTGTGTCGCGTCGCGGCCCTGGCCGGAACAATTGCTCGACGAGTTGATCGCGAAGCGCGGCGACCGGGCTCTGTTCCGCATCGTCGTGGAGCGGCTGGCCGATTTGTTCGAGCCAAGCCTGTGCCGCGTGTACGCCGACTTGTTTTCCCAGGTCATCGCTCGGCGCATCCCCGGCCTGCACGCCGATCATTTGGCGGCGCGCTATGAACGCATCCGGCGGCCGCGCGTTTTCGATCGCGATCCCGCGTCCATCGAAGACATTTTCGTGCTTTCGCGTGTCACGCTGGGCGCCGACATTGCCGTAACCAGCACCATTCTTGACGCCGCGAAACAGAAGTTTCCGGCCGCCCAGATCTGGTTCGTTGGCCCGCGGAAAAGCTGGGAGTTGTTCGCCGCCGATACTCGCCTGCGACATCTGGAGATCGCATACGGCCGGCGCGGTTCCATTGACGACCGGCTCTCCATTTGGCCGCAACTCCGCGAGGCCATGTGTTTGCCGCACAGCCTCGTGATCGATCCCGATTCTCGCCTCACACAGCTCGGCCTGCTCCCGATTTGTCCCGAAGAAGATTACTACCTGTTCGAAAGCCGCGCTTATGGCACCGAGAGCGACGAGCCGCTTCCGTCGCTGGCTGGGTGTTGGGTTGCTGAAATCTTCGGAGTCGCGAATGCCCGTCCCTATATCGCGACGGGGCTGGATGCGGCGGAGTTTGCTACGACCGTCAGTTTCGGCGTTGGCGAGAATCCGTCCAAGCGCCTTCCGGACCCTTTCGAGGCCGAGGTGCTCCAGCGATTGCCGCGGCCGATTCTTATCGACAAAGGCGCGGGCGGTGAAGAGGCCGAGCGCGTGGAGCGCGCTGTGGCGAAGGCTGGGGCGATGGTTGGCGGGAATGGCATCGTGATGTGGGAAGGCTCGTTCGCCGGATTCGCGGCGCACATCCAACGCAGCCGTCTTTATGTAGGCTATGACTCCGCTGGCGGGCATGCCGCGGCGGCGTGTGGAATTCCGCTGGTCTCGATTTTTGCGGGCGCCATTTCCGAGCGCATGTTTCAGCGCTGGAAGCCGACGGGAGCGGGCAGGATTGAAATAGTTCGGCCGGGACAAATGAACGCGGCCGAATTAATGGCTACTTTTGAGGTTTGTCTTCGGGCTTGTCTTTAGTCTGGTCCTCTGGGAGCGCGTCCGGCGTCTCGAACTTGATGGTGCTTTCGGTGCCGAACTTGCGATACAGCCGGAACTCGATATCGTTCCTCGTCATCTGACGGGCACGCTTGGAAGTGAGAACCGATTTCAGCGGAAGCATGAATTGCTGATCGCCGATGGTCTCAAGATCGTAGTCGAGCGACGAGCTGATCTCGCGGATCGGGAACGTGCTCGGCATGTCGTACGGAGTCATGACGATCTTCACCACCATTTTGGTGTCCTCATCGATGTAGACCAAGCCGCGATAAGCGGGCACGATGGACAGTTTGTCATCGTCCGCCTCCACATGATATTTCGAAAACTCCTGTTGCACGTCGTAGGCGAATACATAAGTTTTGCGGCCGCGCAGCTTGCCCCAGTGGTCCCAGGAAAACTGCGTATGAGTTTCCGGTTCGAAGATCTGGTCCATCATGCTTCCGAATTCGCCCTCCGATGTAGTGCCGCCGAATTGCCGCATGTTGGCATTGGTGACCGGCTGGTTGTTATGCAGAATGACTTCGTAATTCTCCGCGCCGTTGTAGCTGAGGCGGGCCGTGATGGTGTCGGAGTGATACCAGTTGTTGCCGGTGCCGGTGGGATCGTAATCGCGCCGCGTTACTTGAACGCAGATGAAATTGGGCAGCTGTTTGGTGTAGTTGAGCGCATATTCACGCGCCTGGTCGATGATTTTTCCCTGCTCGATGGAATCGGGCGGAGGCGGCGGAACGAAGACGGGCTTGGGCGGAGGCGGGGCAGCAACCGGCAGACCGGCCGAAGCGTCGCTCAACTCGCGTAGCGCGGCCACAGTCTTGGAGCCCGCGCCCAGGCTTTGCAAGTCTTCGATGGTCCGGTCATTCAGCTTGTCCGTGAGCCTTACATGGCGCAAGTACTCGGCGACTTTGCTGTCGGGTTGCTTGAGTTCCACCGATGACCGAATGAACATGACCAATTGCGCAACCGTCATATTCATCTCGCTGGCGGCGGTTAACAGGGCCGCGGTCAAGACAATAAGCAAACAACGCATACTGCTTCTATTGTCTCTCAGGTCCGGGAATTACTGGAAGCGGCCAGGATATTTTCCACTGCGGCGGGCAGATCGGGATATTGGAAGTGGAAACCGGCGGCTTGGGCGGCGGCCGGGAGCGCGCGCTGGCTATCGAGCAGAGCCTGGGACATTTCGCCGAAGGCGAGCTTCAGCGCGAACGCCGGGACGGGAAAAAAAGCCGGGCGATGGAGCGCGGCGGCCAGTATGCGGGTGAATTCCGCGTTTGTGACCGGTTGCGGGGAAGTGGCATTCACCGCGCCCTGCAGTGGGGCGCCCGTGGCGTTCTCTAAAGCCAACAGGATCAGGCTGACCACATCGTCAATATGGATCCAGGACATCCATTGCCGGCCCGAACCCAACCGGCCACCGGCGCCCAGCCGGAAAGGCGTAAGCAACTTGGCGAGCGCTCCGCCGTGGCCCAGCACCACGCCGAATCGAAGGCTGATCACGCGGATGCCCAGCGCCTCGGCAGTTCGCGCGGACGCCTCCCAGTCGACCACAACATGCGGAAGAAATCCGCTACCGGGTGCGGACTTCTCCGTCAGGATTTCGTCGCCGCGGGAGCCATAAATTCCAACCGCGGAGGCGCACACCAGGACACTCGGCCGCTGGGCTTGCATCGAGATCGCGCTAATGAGGCGCCGTGTTCCTTCTACGCGGCTGTCGTAGATGCGTTTCTTCACCGCTTCGGTCCAGCGCTGCGCGATTGGCTCGCCGGCCAGGTTGACGATCGCATCGCAAGTAGGAAGGGCGGCGCCGCGTGGGATCGCGCTCGGCACGTGACCTGATTCGACCAGGCGTTGCCGCAGCCTCTTGCCGATCATACCGCTCGCACCCGCGATCGCGACGTTCACTGTAGATATTCTATGCCCTTGATATATGCGTCGGTGTCGGTTTTACGGCGCATGCCGTCGAAGGACATATAACGCACCTGGCCAAAAATGGGGCGCTCCGCCCAGGGCCGGTCATGCAATCCGAAGCACCAGAGAATATTGGTATAGGAGTTGGGATCGCGGCCATCCAGCGCGTAGCGGTCGTTCAAGTAGATGGCGGTCGAGAGCGCTTCTTCCGGCGTTCGGGACCATTCGAGAATCTTCTTGCCCCAATACATTCGGTAGTACCCGTGGATCTTGCCGGTGAGCAGAAGCTCCTTTTGCGCGGCATTCCAGAGCGGGTCATGCGTTTGCGCGCATTCGAATCGATCGCGCCGGTAGATTGGATCGCGCTTATCGCGCGCGTGTTTCTGGAGCGTCTTGCGCGCCCAATCCGGCAGCGCTTCCAACGATTCCGGGTGCTCCGTAAAGCGCGCGAAGTTGAACGCCAGCTCGCGGCGGACGATCAGCTGTTCCAGGAATTCGTCGGGCAGGAGTTTGTGCTCGCGCGCGAAGTCTTTGACGGCCAGCGCCACCTGGATCGATGATATATGCCCGAAATGCAGATAAGGGCTTAAGCCGGAAGTAGCGTTCTCAGAAGGCTGGTTGCTCGAATTGGCATAACGGTGGAGGCTCTGTCTTAAGAATTGACGGAGGCGCTGCTGAGCGGCCAGCGAGCCGCCATGGAAAAGCTTCGAGGGCCGGACAGTTCGATCCACGGGAATCGAATGCGTCTCAAAGCGCGGGAGCTCCCCTTGGAATTTGCGCTTTACCCGGATCGGCGGAAGGGGCTTCAAATATTCCGGCAGCAGCTTCTTGATTTTCGGTCGAATCGTGTAAGCGGCGTACTCGCGCTTGTCGAAACACGACATGGGGATGATGCAGCTGGAATCCACCGCGTAGTAGGGAATATCCAGCCCGGGCGGAACGCTCGCATTGTAGCGGCGAGCCAGAAAGACGGGATAATCGTCAGTCACTACCGCGGCGGCGTCTTTAGCGAATCGATACAAAATGTCATTGGGATGGCCGCGCTTGCGGCGGAAATAGAACACATAGCCGATCCCGAGGCGCTGCAATTGCCGCTCGGTGTCCGGAACGCCTTCGAGGATGAAGGTGTTGAACCGGTCGCTCGCGTAGGGGTAATCGTAAGTGAGGCCCTCGTAGAAGAGCACGGGAAGGCCGGCGTGATTTGCCAGTTCCACTGCATATTCCAGCGCGTGGTTCGACGCTACCCGCCGATTGATCTGCGCCCAATAGAGCACGTACTTCGCGTCGGCTCGGAATGGCGCCTGATTGAGCAGTTGGACGCGGGTACTCGTGGCTTATTTCCGCCGGTTCGCCATCACTGCTTGTCGAAGACCAAAGTGAGATCGAACCCGCCTTGTCCGGTCTCAATGTGGATGGCGTCGGTCATCGTCTTGCCATCGTCGCCGAGAGTTACTTTGTCGGTTATGGTGAGTTCCATGCCTTGAATGGAAGCCTTGGCGTTGATGTTGAGGGCATCGCCATCCCAGGTCATGGTAGCCTTCACGTCGGCGCCGTTGGCCTGGTAGGAAATTTCTTTGCCGTCCGTAGAATAGGTTCGAGTATCGTGCTGATCGCCCAGCGCGGTGCCCGTCTGAGTGTCTTCAATGGTGATGGACGGCTCAGCCTGCGTAACTTTACGGGTGTAGGTGGCGGGCGCGGGAATGGGGCCGAAGTTGCTCTTGGCGGCGTTGAGCTTCCAGTCGCCTGAGAAGTTGGGCCTGTCGGCAGCTATGGCGATACTAGCCAGGGCCGCGATCAGGAGAACGATTTTCAAAAGTGACTTCATCGGGAATCTCCAGTCCCTATTAGTATCGCAAGGCGACGCCGGGATCGACCCGCGTGGCGCGGCGCGCGGGAATCCAGCAAGCCAGCAGAGCAATGGCGGTGAGTATGGCGGCGACGGAGATATAGGTGAGCGGGTCGCTCGGGCTCACGCCGATCAGCAAGCCGGTCATCACGCGCGTGATTCCCAAGGCGGCCACCATCCCGACACCCAGGCCGACGATCACCATTCGAACACCTTGCCGAAGAATGAGCCGCACTACGTCGCCCGCGCTGCCGCCGAGCGCCATACGAATTCCGATTTCGTGGGTGCGCTGGGCGGTGGAAAAGGAAACGATGCCGTAGATCCCGATTACGGCCAGGAGCAATCCAATCCCACCCATCGCCGCAGCCACTCCGGCTCCCAGGCGATATTCCAGCAGGTCGTCGCCAATGGCTTGCTTCAAGGTTTTGGCTTCGGTAACGGGCAGATCGGGGGCAAGTTTATGGATTTCCGCTTGCACTGGAGCCAGCAGGGTTTCCGGTGGAACCGACGATCGCACCTGCAACGTCCGCACCGATGAATAGTTTTGCGCCAAGGGGACGTAGAAAAAGGGCGTGGGATCCTCGGCAATGAACAGGTACTTGCCGGTCGTGACAACACCTACAATCTGCAATGTTTTGGCTGGTTCGGTAGCGGTCTTCAGGCTGAAGCTTTTCCCCAGAGGATTCTGGCGGGGCCAGTATTTATCCGCCATGGTCTGGTTCACGATTGCCACCGGCGGCGCCATCTGGTTGTCCGATTCCGAGAACGCGCGGCCCCGAAGCAATGGAACTCGCATGGTTTCAAAATAGCCTGGGTTGATGCTGTTGAAGAAGAGCGCTGGCGCCTGCTGGCCGGAAGGTATCGTCTGGCCCTGGAAAGTAACCGTGCCTGCCTTCACGCTTCCCGCCATCGGCGCGCCGAATGCGAAGCTAACCGCTTGGACGCCGGGCAATGCGCGCACCCGTGCTTCGAGCTGGCGATAGAACCCGGTTGCGCGGGCTTCGCCGTAGCCGATTTGATGAGGATCCATACCGAGGCTCAACACATGATCGGGATTGAATCCCAAGTACGTAGTTTCAGCTTGCCGCAGGCTGCGGACAAACAGCCCGGCAACGATCAACAGTATGAGCGAACCTGCCACCTGCGCGACCACCAACGCGCTGCGAAGACGATGACGGCCGGCCCCGGCCGAGTCGCTACGCCCGCCCTCCTGCAAGATACTGTTCAGATCCGCGCGCGAAGCCCGGAATGCGGGCCAGAGTCCCACAAAAATTCCGGTGAAAAGGGCAGCCGCGAACGAATATGCAAAAACATGCCAGTCGAAGGTGTAGTCGATGCGAACGGGAAGGCTGGTTGAGGCCAGCCCGAAGGCGTCACGGGGGCTGGCCCATTCTCCCAGAACCACTCCCAGCACGCCGCACAAAATCCCCAGCAGCAGGGTTTCGGTGAGCATCTGACGGATCAGGCGGCCTCGTCCGGCGCCCAATGCCGCCCGGAGACCCATTTCGCGTTGCCGCGCTGTCGCGCGCGCCAATAGGACGTTGGCGACGTTCATACACGCCAGCAGCAAAAGCAGGGCCCCGAGAATCAAGAAGAAACTCGCGATCACCGCCATGAGGTTGTTGGCGATTGGGGCGGGGCGCGCCCACCGCTCGCGGTAGACACGCACAGTGATGTTGGCGTCCGTCGAGGGATACTGTTTCGCCAGACGCGAAGCGATGACGTTGACCGACGCTTGGGCTTGGGAGAAACTGACGCCAGGTTTCAGTCGGCCCAGGACACGAACCATTCGCGCGCTGCGATCCGACGCGGGGTTCGTAGTTGACTGCTCGATCAAAGCAGCATTGCTCCAGGGCATGTACATGTCCATTTCGATCACCGAGATCGCGCCCAGGAACTGCTTGGGCACCACGCCGATGATGGTGGCCTGGTTTCCGTTGACGCGGACCTGTTTGCCAATCACGCCGGGATCGCCGCCAAATCTCTTCCGCCAGTAGGAGTATCCAAGCACCACTACCGGTTGTTCGCCCGGCTGATTCTCCTCGCTCCCCAGGATCAAACGGCCCAAGGCCGGTTTCACGCCCAGAACGGAAAAATAGTTTCCCGTGACATAGCTGGCCAGAACTTGATCGACGCGCCCATCGGCGCTCAGGCCTGGTTGGGCCAGGATATACCCAGCCAGATCGGCGAATGAGCCCGCCTGTTTACGGAAATCGACAAACTCCGGATAGGAGAAGGAATAGAGTAGCGGCGAATCGCCCTTCTGGTTCGCGGCCAGAACGGCGATCTGCTCGGGGTGCGGAACGGGCATCGGCCGGAGCAAAAGTCCATTCACGAAGCTGAAAATCAGTGCGTTGGCGCCGATGCCCAGTGCCAGTGTGACGGCGACGACGACTGTCATTGTCGGCGTCTTGGCGAGCATTCGCCAGCCGTAGCGGATGTCTTGCAGCACCGTATTCATGATTGGCTCCTATTCATAACGCAGGGCGATGCCGGGGTCGACGCGTGTGGCGCGGCGCGCTGGAATCCAGCAGGCGATCAAAGCGATTGCCGAGAGCAGCAGAGCGACGGCGATGTAGGTAAGCGGGTCGCTCGGGCTCACGTCGATCAAAAAGCGGGCCATCAGGCGGGTCAAGGCCAAGGCCCCCACGACGCCCACCAACAAACCCGCGATCACCATGCTCACGCCTTGCCGGAGGACCAGGCGTACGACATCTCGAGCGGTACCTCCCAGAGCCATTCGAATCCCGATCTCGCGCGTGCGCTGGACCGCCGCGAACGACACGACGCCGTAGACACCCAGCACGGCCAGGAACAGGCCCAAGCCTCCGATGGCTGCGGCGAACCAGGCTCCAAATCGAAAGATCTGGATGCCATTGGTGCCTTCCTCGACCACTTGTTGCATGGTGGTGGTGGCGACGATCGGCAGATCGGGAGCGAGCCGGTGAATCTCTTTCCAAACGGGCTCGATGAGCGATTCCGGCGCCACCGACGATCGCAACTGTAAGGTCTGCATCGATATGAAATTCTGCGCTAGCGGGACATAGAAGAATGGCGTGGGATCCTCGGCGATGTTGGCGTATTTGCCGTTCGCGGCGACGCCCACTACTTGCATGCTCTGCGCGGGCGCGGCCAACGGCTTCACTGTAAAGCGCCGGCCGATAGGGTTCTGGTTGGGCCAGAAGGTATCGGCCATCATTTGATTCACGATGGCGACGGGCGGAGCGCTTTCGTTGTCCAGGTCCGCAAACGAGCGTCCCTGCAGCAGCGGGACGTGCATGGTCGCGAGGTAGCCGGGGTCGACATTGTTGAAGAAGACGGTGGGCGCCTGCTGACCCGCGGGAATGGGATGCCCCTCTATGGAAACGCTGCCGGCATTGACGATGTTGATATTGCCCATCGGCGTTCCAAACGCCAGACTGACCGATCGGACGCCGGGAAGCTGGCGGACGCGCGCTTCCAGCCGGCGGTAGAATTCGCGCTGTTGTTTTTCGTCGTACCCGATCTGGTGCGGGTCCACTGTCACATTCAATACGTGACCGGGATCGAAGCCCAGACGGATGCTTCCGGCGTGCTGGAGACTACGAACCAGAAGGCCGGCGATCACGAGCAGCAGCAGAGATCCAGCCACCTGCGCCGCAACCAGGAAATTGCGGAACCGCTGACGGCCCACGCCGGCGGTATCGCTGCGCCCTCCGTCCTGCAGCAGCCTGTTTACGTCGGTGCGAGAGGATCTCCAGGCGGGCCACATCCCGATCACGATTCCGCTGAAGAATGCGGCGCCGAAAGCATAGGCAAAAACATGCCAATCAAAGCTGAAATTCAGCCGGATCGGCAGCGTGGAGCTGATCATTTTCGAAACGTCGCGGGGAATGAACCAGTTGGCGACAATCACTCCACCCACGCCGCCCAGCAGACCCAACAGAACGGTTTCGGTGAGCATCTGGCGCATTAACCGTACGCGGCTGGCGCCCAAAGCGGCACGCAGACCCATCTCGCGTTGACGAACAGTGGCGCGCGCCAGCAGAACATTGGCGACGTTCATGCACGCCAGTATCAAAACCAGCGCGGCCAGAACCAGGAAGAAGCCCGCGATCACGGCAATTATGTTGTTCCCGAGCGGCTGTGGGCGCGCCAATTGTTCGCGGTAAACGCGGACCGTGATGTTCTTATCGGTGGCCGGGTATTGCTTCGCCAGGCGCTCGGCGATGACATTGAACGAGCTTTGCGCTTGCGCGAAGCCGATACCGGGCTTTAGCCGGGCCATCACCCGTATGATCCGGGAGTCGCGGTCGTGCACTGGGTCGCCGGAGGCCTGCTCTAAAGAACCGCCACTGCTGAGCGGCAGGTAGCCGTCCAATTCAGCCGGCGAGAGAGTACCGAAAAACTGCTTGGGCACAACGCCGATAACGACGGCCGGCTTACCATTCAGGCGGACCTGCTTTCCAATCACGCGTGGATCGCCATTGAATCGCTTCTGCCAGTAGGAGTACCCGAGCACCAGGACGGGCGTCTTACCGGGTTGATTCTCTTCGCTCGGCAGAATCAGGCGGCCCAAGGCCGGACGCACGTTGAGGGCGGTGAAATAATTCCCGGTCACGTAGCTGGTGAGCATTTGATCGGCTTTGCCATCCGCGCTCAAGCCGGTTAATACGGGCGTGTAACCAAAAAGATCCGCGACCGGCGCCGCTTGCGAGCGAAAATCCAAAAAATCGGGATACGAGAACATGTACAGAAGCGGGGAGCTGCCCTTTTGCTGCGCGGCCACGACGGCGATCTGCTCCGGATGCGGCACTGGAAGCGGGCGGAGCAGGTAACCATTCACGATGCTGAAGATGAGGGCGTTGGCAGCGATACCCAGGGCGAGAGTGAGGGCCACGATGAACGTCAGGCCCGGCGTCTTCCAGAGCATTCTCCAGCCGTAGCGGATGTCCTGCAGCAGCGTCAGCATAATTAATTGAACCATGGCACGGCGGCTGCCACGTTGCAGAGCGAAGCATCTAAAAGGGAAATGCCAGGCAGAGGCGGGTGATGCCCGTTCAGCGGCGGGATGAGATGTCCCGGAAGTGAACAGCTTTGACCCGAGGCGGGCTACCAGGTTTCGGCCAGGCGGACGAAGGTGCGTAGACCCACGCCTGTTGCGCCTTTGGCCATGTAGGGCTTGGCGTCATCGAGCCATGCCGTGCCGGCGATATCCAGGTGAATCCAGGGTGTTTCGTCGACGAAATCGCGAATGAACCAGGCGGCGGTGATGGAGCCGCCGGATCTTCCGCCGATGTTGTGAAGGTCGGCAAAGTTGCTCTTTAGCAACTCTTTATATTCCTCATCCATGGGCATCTGCCAGGTCTTTTCGCCCTCGGCCTTGGATGCGGCCAAAAACTTCGCGAGGAATGCTTCATTGTTGGTGAAGGCGCCGATGTTGACGCTGCCGAGTGCAACCACAATAGCGCCAGTCAACGTTGCGGCGTCTACCAGATGGGTGCAGCCCAGGCGCCGGGCGTAGGTGAGCGCGTCAATCAGGATGAGGCGGCCCTCGGCATCGGTATTCAGCACCTCGATGGTTTTGCCGGAGAGCGACGTGACGATGTCGCCGGGACGCTGGGCTTTGCTGCCGGGCATGTTTTCAACCGTTGGCACCAGGGCCGTCACCGGAATGGAGGGCTTCAATTGAGCGATGGCTCGCATTGCGCCGATCACGGCCGCGCCGCCCGCCATGTCGTAGCGCATCTTTTCCATGCCGTCGGAGGGTTTGATGGAAATGCCGCCGGTGTCGAACGTCACGCCCTTGCCGACGAGGCCGAGATGGTCTTTCGTAGACGGCGCGGCGGCGGGTTTGTAGCGCAGAACAATCAAAGCCGGCGGTTCGGCACTGCCTTGCGCGACCCCCAATAGAGCGCCCATGCCGAGCTGCCGCATGCGATCCTGATCGAGGATCTCGCATTCCAGGCCGAATTCCGCAGCCATTTTCTTGGCATGATCGGCCAGTACGGTAGGGGTCAGGACATTGGCGGGTTCGTTGGCGATATCGCGGGTGAAATTTTGCGCTTCGGCCAGGATGCGGCCGCGATCGAGGGCGGCTTGCGACCCGCCCAGCAAGGCAAACGAATCGACGTGCTTTTCGTTCTTCTTGGGATCGGTTTTGTAGTGGTCGTTTTCAAGATCGGCGAGGACCGCGCCTTCGACGGCCGCAGCCGCGAAATCGTCCGAGCGAAGCTGCTCATCCAGTGCCAGCGTGATGGTATGAATGCCTTTGCTTTTGAGCGAACGGACCACGGCGCCGGTGAGTTTGCGAAGTTCGGCGGCGCTGAATTTGTCGCGCTTGCCGCCTCCCGCGAGTACCAGCCGTTTTGCCTTTAGCCCGGCCGGCCGATGCAGAATCGCGATTTCGAGGGATTTGCCCGAGAACTCTCCGGAGTCATAGAACTCCTTGGTTTGATCGGCGGCGAGACCCTCCGGGGGCGCGCCGTCAAACCCAACCACCACAAGGGCATCTGAATCTACCTGCGAAGCGGCTCCCGTTTCGAGTTTCACCTGCATTTTCCGTTATCTCCTTCGTCCCATGGCCGCGCGCGCTTCGGCCTCCATCTCCCGCGTCCGCTCAGACTCCCGTTTGTCGTGCAGTTTCTTGCCTTTAGCGACAGCCAGCTCGACTTTAATGCGCCCCTTTTTGAGGTACAGCTTGATGGGCACGATGGTGAGACCTTGTTCGCGGGTTTTTCCTTGCAGCTTATCGATCTCGTCCCGATGCAGCAGCAACTTACGGCGGCGGGTTGGCTCGTGATTTTCGCGATTGCCGTGCGAATACTGGCCGATATGCGCATTGAGCAGCCACGCTTCGTTGCCTTGCACTTCGGCGAAGCTGTCCTTGAGCTGGACACGCCCGTCCTTGGCGGCCTTGACCTCGGTCCCGGTCAGCGCCAGGCCCGCTTCCAGGCGCTCCAGCAGGTGGTAAAGGTGCCCGGCATGACGGTTGTCGCTCAAGATCTTGATCCCAGGTTCCGACATGTCCGTTTTCTAGTCAACGCCAGGAAAGCACGCGGCGTCAAGTGTTTATGCGGCAAAACCCCATGCCCTAGCGGTTTATTGTAACATGGGACCTTGCTCGGGAAGCTCTAGCTTGATACTAAGATGATTCCTTTTAATAAGTTACGTATTTTGGCGGCGTTCTGCGCGGCGTGGCTGATGCTACCGCCCGCTATCCTGGACGCGCGAACGCGCAACGGCGACAAGCTCTTGAAATTGGGCGTGAAGGCCGAAGCGCTCAAGGAATACGACAAAGCGCTCGATTACTATCAGCAAGCGCTGAAGGAGGATCCCAAGGAAACGACCTACGAACTTGCCGCGCGGCGCGCGCGTTTCGAGTCCGGAACGGCGCACATCGATGCCGGAAACAAGCTACAGAAGGCGGGCGAGCTGGAGAAGGCGCAGGCTGAATATCAGAAGGCTTTCAACGTCGATCCGGGATCGATGATCGCGCTCCAGAACATCCAGAAGATGAAGGAACTGCTGGAGGAGAAGGCCAAGGGACTGGT
>Ga0302324_100007021_pt1 | contig 24073 bp, 19 predicted proteins | sample Palsa_T0_1_FD_201949 | JGI IMG/M metagenome (GOLD analysis project Ga0302324, IMG submission 201949) | Peat permafrost microbial communities from Stordalen Mire near Abisko, Sweden - Palsa_T0_1 | ecosystem: Environmental > Terrestrial > Soil > Palsa > Peat permafrost | place: Sweden: Abisko... | reverse complement strand
AGGTCCGTGTCGGGCGCAGTTGATAGCTGGTTCCAAAGTTTTCCGCCACGCCGCCGATCAGAAACGACGGCTCCAGCGATGGGTTCTCGCGCGAAGCGGTCTGGTAGATCCAGGCCAACATGCTTGTGGTCGTGGTCTTGCCGTGGGTGCCCGCGACAACCAGCGATTCACGGCCAACCAGAAACTCCTCGCGCAGCGCCGCGGCCATGGAAGTAAACGGAATGCGCTCGTCGAGAATGCGCTCCACTTCAGGATTGCCGCGCGAGAGTGCGTTTCCAATCACCACTAAATCGGGGCGCGGATCGAGATTGGCCTCGGCGTAGGGCTGAGCGACCGGGACGCCCATCTCATGCAGCAGGTCGCTCATCGGCGGATACGCGGCTGCGTCGGAGCCGGTGACCCGGCAGCCCTTTTCGCGCAATAGACCAGCGAGCGAGGCCATGGCCGTACCGCAGATACCGCTTAGATGAATATGTTTGGCGCGCTGTCCGTTCATCTGGCCACCGCCGGTTGGAGCAGGCGCAATTCGGGTTCTGCCGTCGCTGCAAGCTCGGCTTCCACGCCCAGCGTCAGCGTGACATTGGCGCGGGAGACATGGCCGCTGCGCAGCCCGATGGCGATCGGACCTTCGAAATCGTCAAGCACGTTCAGAATCACTTCCTCCAGCAGATCGGGCCTGGCTCCCGGCGAGACGCAGTCCAGCATTTCGCCAAAGACGATGCCTTTGACTCCATCGAGCTTTTCCGACTGCTTAAGTTGCCATAACATGCGATCGATTTGAAATGGCTTGGTGGAGACATCTTCGAGAAAAAGCAGCTTGCCCTCGGTCTGCGGCTCATAAGCCGTGCCCAGCATGGCGACGAGGATGCTGAGGCAGCCGCCGTAGAGCGTGCCGCGCACCGGCTGTGTGTCCGAACGAGAACCGGAACTGGGCTTGAGCAGGCGAAGGCCCTCGGCCTTGCCGACCTTGTATGGCTCGCCCGCGAGCGCGGCCAGCAGGCTGGGCAGATGCACGCCGTCTTCGCGGCCAAAATCGGGCGAAACCATGGGGCCGTGGAACGACGGCAGGTTGAGCGTATCCAGCAATGTGATCTGCAGCGCGGTCATGTCGCTGTAGCAGAAGAACGGCTTGGGATGGTCGCCGAGCACGTCCATATCCAACTCTTCGAGCAGATAGTTCGAACCGTAGCCGCCGCGCGTGGCGAAGACGACGCGCACTGTGTCGTCCGCGAAGGCAGCGTGGAAATCGAGCAGCCGCTGCTCCGTTGTTCCGGCGAAGTAGAGCGGCCCGCGGGTGAGCATGTGCGGAGCCTCCATGGGCAGGAAGCCGAGAGTACGCAGCCCTTCCATGCCGCGCTCCACTTTGGCGGCGTCGGGCGTGGATGCCGGGGAAAGCACGGCAACCTTGACTCCGACGGCGGCGGCGCGGGGCTTGAGCAATTCTGCCATTGCTACCAGGCCTCGCCGCGGGCGATCAGCGTGGCCGGCCCGGTCAGGAAGAGGTGTTCGCCGGGGCCTGCCCACTCGACGGTCTGTGCGCCACCGGGCGCAAAGACTTCCATGGGCGAGACTCCGCCATAGACGCCGATCATCGCAGTGGCAGATGCAGAGCTTCCGGTGCCGGAGGATGTGGTTGCTCCTACGCCGCGCTCGAAGATGCGAATGCCGATCTGGCTGAGCGGCTCCGACTTGCTTCCCAGAGCGCGGACGAACTCGACGTTCGTCTGCTCGGGAAAATCGGGATGAAAACATATCTCCTGGCCAACTTCTTCCCAGGAGAGTTGCCCGAGCGAGAAATCCATCTCAGCCGCGGCCGACTCGGCGGATTCGTCCGGACTCTGGCGCCGGTAATCGTCGCGATCGGAGGTATCCATCCAAACAACGAAGTGTGGATTGCCCATGGAGACGAAGACGCCTTCGATCCTGGAGCCATCCGAGAGCTCTACTGTCTTCTCTTCCAACTCCGGCACATCCATGTCGGTCGTCACCAGCGTCGTTGGGCCGCCGTAGTCCGAATCGCGAAATTCGTCAATGGTGCAGATACGCACGCCGGCGTCGGTCTCGATGGACAACTCATCGCCGGACTGGGAGTTAAGTTCGTCGGCCATCCATGCGGCTACGCAGCGCGTGCCGTTGCCGCTGATCTCGGCTAGGGAGCCATCGGCGTTATAGAGGCGGATGCGGCCTGAGAAGTCGCCGGTCCACTCAAAGAACTCGACGCCGTCGGCGCCGATGCCGGTGTTGCGATCGCAGAGGCGGATGGCCAGCTCTGCCTTGTCAAATCCTGCGGCCGACTCATCGATGACGATGAGAAAGTCGTTGCCGCAGGCGTGTGCTTTGGTGAATTCGATCAAATTGGCCAAGGGTATTAATCTTCCTCCGGGTCGCGGAATGTTTTCAGTACTTGGATGGAGGGCTCGCCAAGCAGGCGAATACGCAGATGTTCATGTTTTCGCTTGGTAGCGGAAAAGGAAAAGCTGACTCGTTGGATGTTGCCGATGACGTCGCGGTCCACGCTGCCCAAATGCTGCTGCTCTTTGTCCATTGCGTCGAGAATCGAGGTGAGCATGCCGGTCTCATCGTTGCCGCGAGCTTCGTAGATCAGCGGATAGGACTTGAGACTGACCTTCCACTCCACGAAGCCAATGGCGGCCATGGCAACCAGCACAATCACCGTGGCGATGATCGCAGGGAGAAACAAGCCCGCGCCGCAGGCCATGCCGATGGAGGCGACGACGAAGATACTGGCTGCGCTGGCCAGGCCGCTGACGCGATTTTTGTTGTGCAGGATGAGGCCCGCGCCGAGGAAGCCGATGCCCTGGACGATGTTCGACGCAACCTGGCCCTTGTTGGTTCCGTTATCGCCGGCCAGCACAGCCGACATCAGGGTAAAGAAGGCGCAGGCCATGCAGATGAGCAGATTGGTGCGCACGCCGGCCGATTGGCCTTTCCATTCGCGCTCCAGGCCGACGGCGCCGCCGAGCACGCAGGCCACCAGCAGGCGGAAGACCGCTTCGTTGCTGACGATGTTCTGCTCCAGATCGCCGAAGTTGAAGGGCTGGACCAGGAATGTTCCCATCGATGCTGTGAGCACGCCGTTCATGCCGTTTTCAATTGCCCCGTAGCTCCTCTGCCCGATGCTATCACCGGCCTGGGACCGCTGTTGAGGGCGGCGGCAGTTGCGCGAGCGGAAAGGTATCCGTTACGTATATGGTCGCGTCGAGCTGGTCCCAGCCTTTGGACTGCGCACGAAAGCTGCGATAGACGCGCAGATGCTCGGGATGCGCATGGACGGCCTTGTCGATTTCGTCGCCGGCAAAGGCCAGGACGATCGACGCGTGCGCTGCTGGAGCGCCGAGGGCTGCCCAGTAGAATTCCTTGTCGCTCTCGTTGATGGTCCCGCGGTAGGTCATGCCGGCGTTAGGAACGATGGTGGGAAAGGTCGAGGTATCCATGAGCACGATTCCGTCGGGATCGGCGGCATGGAGCGGCTTGAGCGCGGTTGCAATAACTTGGTTGTAATAGCCGCGCGCGCCCGCGTTCTTCACGGCTTCTTCGTAGGTCAAGGGCTTTTCGCGCAGCATCTCGGCTACATTCGCGGCGAGGAGCACAAACAAGACGGTGATCGTTGCGGTTCGATAACGCGGTTTGTGCTTTTGAATCGCGGCCAGGGATGCTTCGATGGCGAACCCAAAGAAGAAGGCCAGAGCCGGCAACAATTCCATTCCGTAGCGGGTGTTGTACCAGGAGAATGGCTTCCAGACGGGAAGAAAGATTGGCACCGAGCCGTAGCTTACCGAGTAAGCGTAGAAGGGCAATGGAAGCCAGAGGAAGAGCGTCCATGCCCAGCTTCTATCAGAGCAGCGGTTTCCTAAACCGTAGGTCGGAGCAGCTGCTCGTGCGGTCCTTCGAAGCCACGCCCAGCCTGTTCCGAACACGGCTGCCAGGAAGACAATTTCGCCCCAGCCGAGCGCCGCGATGTCCATCTCCGCGGCTTTGACGAAGTAGAGCAGCGAGACCCATGGATTGTGCCATCCGGGATGGGGATCGACGGCTGAGGATGATGTGCGCAGTTCAATAGCGCGCGCCGAATAGGGGCCGCGCAGTAAGTCGAGCCAGTCTTGAAAGACGACGGCGTTGTAGATCATCCAGCCGGCCGGAGCTAGTAACAGGACGAACGAGGCGAGAATGAAATTCAGCCGAAGCAGGCGTCCACGGCGCGCCAGGCAGACGGCCATTGCGGCCCAAAGTAGAAAGGCCAGAATCCAGCCGTCGTAGCGCGTATAGACGGCCGCGATCAGCACGGCGATGACGGCCCAGAGCAACTTCGCAGACCGTTTGTCTTCGACATCGAGGGCTTCGTACCACTCGATCGATAGCAGAACCGCCCAGATAAGCTCGCAGAGAAAGAGCGGCTCGGTCATGGCCGTGGTCTGCAGGTAGAGCAGATTGGGATTGGCGGCGAAGAGCGCCAGCGCGATGCTTGCGGAGGTTGGAGATATCCATCGTCGCAGCAGCCGATAGAGGCCGAGGCAGGCCAATAGATAGCAGATGGCCGACGGGATCACGGGCGCGAAGCCGCTGCGCCACCAGCTATCGACAAGGAGAAAGGGGGCCAGCAGCAGAGGTGGAAGCGGCAGCCAAACGGAACCTAATTGCGTGATGCCGGGGCGGTGCGAATCGAAGAGACGGCGCGCGATGTGAATGTGCGCTTCGGCGTCGCCGTAAAGCAGGAAAGCTGCGTGAGTCCAGCTCCACCAGACGGCGACGACCGAGGCGGCAAGCGACGCGGCCAATACCAGAAGCTCTTCGCAGAGGCTGAGGCTGGCGCTGCGAGGCCGGGCCAGCCCTAGCTGCCCCGGCCTCTTCACTTCATGGGGATGGGATGCGCTGCCAGCCATTCCACACTCTCAATTCGTTTCAATCAAGATGGGTGAGTTGGCGGAAGATGGCGAAGCGCTGCTCGATCTCTTCGCGGGTGAGATGCTGCAGGCGCTCGGTGCCGAAGCGCTCTACTGTGAAGGAGCCCATTACGCCGCCGTAGAACATGGCTCGCTTGAAGACCTGCGGCGTCAGCTCGGGCTGCGAGGCGATATAGCCGAAGAAGCCTCCGGCAAAGCTGTCGCCTGCGCCGGTTGGATCGGCGACTTCGGCCAGCGGTAGGGCGGGCGCGCGGAAGGGATGATGCGCGTCGAGCCCGGCGAAGGAGTGCGCTCCGAAGAAGGCTGTGGCGCCGTATTCGCCATGCTTGACGACGAGCGATTTTGGCCCCAGCGCGAGTACATCTTTGGCGGCCTTCACGGGATTCCGCGTGCCCGCAAGCAGCTTGGTCTCAGTGTCGTTGATGAGCAGGACATCGACGCCTTTGAGGGTCTTGAGCAAGTTGTCGCGGTGGTCGTTGATCCAGTAATTCATGGTGTCGCCGCCCACCAGCTTTACGTTGGGCATGGCGTCGCGCACGCGCTTCTGCAGCACCGGGTCGATGTTGGCGAGGAACAAGAACTCGGAATCCCGATAGACCTCGGGAATCTTGGGTTCAAACGATGCGAATACGTTCAGATCTGTTTGAAGAGTCTTGGCCTCGTTCAGGTTCTCCATGTACGAACCTTGCCAGAAGAAACTCTTGCCGGGGGCGCGCTCGATGCCGCGAATATCAATGTTGCGGGCGGCGAAGACCGCTTCTTCCTTGGCTGTGAAGTCCTCGCCGACCACGCCGATGACGCGAACGTCGGTGAAGTAGCTGGCCGCGAGTGAGAAGTACGTGGCTGCGCCCGCCAGGCAGCGATCGATGCGCCCCGCTGGAGTTTCAACCGTATCGAATGCAACACTGCCTACAACTGTGATTGCCATGCTTATTTTTCCTTTGGAGAGATTGTCAAGCTGTTATGAGGGATGGGAAGCGGGTTGCGAAGGATCGGGCAAAAGGCTTGCAATTCCCTCTTCGAACTGTGCAAGGGAACGTTCTACGACCGCCCTTCGTCGCTTCATGTTTCTTGAATTTGCAACGATGTCGGACTTATACATGGCGGAATGCTCGACGTCCCAAAAGAGACCGATGAGCATGGGAACTACTTGGTACTCTCCTTTAACCCGCTGGCTTATGTTCTCGCAGTAGCCATGGTACTTCGGAGCCCGTTTGGCGCCCCCCTCATACGGGATCGGGTCAGATTCCCATGTGTCGAATTCCGATCGAAGCACGTCGTCCACCTCGGCGATTCGGCGATCCGGGAACGCAAGCACGCGAACACCGGCCAAGTCTCGCAGACCCAAAATCGAATACTCCTTTTTAGGATCGAGAACCCTGGACTCTCCTTTGTCTTTGTTCTTGCGGGACAGCTTGCTCAACGCGCTTTCAAACTCCTTTACTCGCGATCGGATAACCAATTTTTCGTGGCGCTGGAGACCTTGCAAGATGGGAAGAGTGTAATAGTGAATTCTAACTTCGAGCTCTTGGACGACTTTGCGGATCTCGGGAAGAAGATCGAAGTACTCTTCACGCAACCGGTCCTCGCGTAGGTCTCGCTTGCGCACAAATTATCCCAGCACTCTTTCCAGTTCGCGTTTCACACTCTCCGATGGAGAATTGTTGAAATAGAACGTCCAACCGTTCTGGGTGTGCTCGCCGATGCGCCGGACCAGCTCGTTTTCGGAGTGATCGTCGATGAACTCCAAACTGAAAGCCTTCTTTGCCGCATGGTTCACATACATCGCCCTGTCAAAGTCAAACCGATAGTCGGCGTCCTTCAGAATGTCTCTTTTCATCTTCGCTTCCCAAAAATGTCCCTTTCGCTTGACTAAATTATAGACCGGCGGCGGAATTATAGACCGACGGCGGACTGCTCCAGCCCATCGCCGTTATGAATAGGAAAACCGCAGACGAAATTCCGGCTGTCTATCTCATGTACTTGCCAAACAGCAGCTTAAGCCTCTCCAGAGCCTCGGCGGGAATTGCGTCGCGCTGGGTCAGAATCGCGTATTTTGCCGCGCTGGCGCAAGCGCAATTTCGCTCGACCGGCAAAGCGGCCACGGTCGCGCGAACCACTTTGGCTGCATTCTCCGCGTTCCGATGCAGCACGGCTACGATCTGGTCCACGGTGACCGAATCGTGATGGGGATGCCAGCAGTCGTAGTCGGTGACCATGGCGATTGTCGAGTAGCAGATCTCCGCTTCGCGAGCCAATTTGGCCTCTTGCAGATTGGTCATGCCCACCACGTCGGCGCCCCAGCTTCGATAGAGATTCGACTCGGCCCTGGTGGAGAACTGCGGGCCTTCCATGCAGATATAGACTCCGCCTTTCTTGCCTACGACGCCTGAAGTGGCACAGGCTTCCGCGGCCGCCGCGGCCACTGTCGCGCACACAGGATCGCCAAAGGCGACGTGGCCAACGATGCCGTCGCCGAAAAAAGTCGAGGTGCGCAGAAATGTGCGGTCGATGAACTGGTCCGGAATGACGAAATCCGTGGGCTTATGCTCTTCCTTGAGCGACCCTACGGCAGAGACCGAGACGATGCGCTCCACGCCGAGCTGCTTCATGGCGTAGATGTTGGCGCGGAAGTTCAGCTCCGAGGGCAGCAGTTTGTGGCCGCGCCCATGACGCGCAAGAAAAGCCACGCTGCGGCCTTCCAACTTGCCCAGGATGAAGCTGTCCGATGGATCGCCAAAGGGCGTTGTAATTTTTTCTTCGTGAATCTCCGTCAGGCCGGGCATCGCATACAGACCGCTGCCCCCAATGATTCCAATCTCTGCCTTTTGCAAACTTGCGCTCCCGCGCGCGGCCCGCGCATCTGCGCCGGCCCGCGAAATCTGAACCAAACACCTTAGTATACTGGTCGTCGAGCCCCCAAAGAGGTACATCGGGCAGCATCCTCGGAGACAAGAGAATTACGCAATCAATTGTTTCGGATGCGATAGACTCTGGCAAACGCCTTCAGGAGGCAGCACTGCCCGCGAGGCTCGAACCGGGCCGTACAATCGAGACCATACCTGCGCGCCGGATTGACGCGAAACTACTGAAAGTTAAATCCACGCATGAGACCGGGACGGATAGCCTGGCCGATTCCGAATGGATACTCACAGGAGAGACCATCCTGATGCACGACTTGCAAGACCTCCCGGAAAGCGGGCGATGTTGAAGATTCGCGATCTTCAGCGCCTGAATCGAGTATGGCTGTCCCTGACCGCTGTCCTGTTTGGGGTTCTAGCTGGATATTTTGTCGGTCGCGCATCGATTCTAAGTGCGACAAACTCGCGCATGGAGGACTACGCCGACCGGCTGGTCCAGCACGAAGAAGAGGTCACATCCGAGGTCATCGGCACGATCACCCGGGCCAATGCCTCGCCTTACCCGCCTTGCTCCGATCAGGATATCGTCCTGCTGCGCCGCCTCACCTTCTCGGCCCGGTTTCTGAAGGACGTAGGGCGCCTGCACGAAGACACCTTCCTGTGCTCGGCAACCACGGGCAAGCTTCCGGTCCCCATTCCGATGTCCAAGCCCGATTTCGTTTTGCCCTCCGGGGCCAAGATTTATAACAATTACCCACTCCGCGTGCCTGCCGGCGATAGCGCGGAGATCGCGGCTCTGCGCGGCACCGACGTGGTGATTGGGCCGGACGTCTACTCCGATTTCCCGCAGCGGCCCATCCACTTTACAGCGGGTGTGGTCGGGCCTTCGAAGTCGAATCCCTCGCAAAGGACGCTTTTTTCCGGAATGGCAAACTCCGGGCCCGTTCCGCCCGGAGTGCTCGAATCGAACACGATGATCCGCGTCGCGGGCGCCCTGTATCGCACCCGTTGTTCCAGAAGCTTTCCGGTCTGCGCGGTGACAGACATGTCTCTGCAGGAGGTTTGGAGCACCAATCGCACGTTGCTACTGGTCTACATGGCATCGGGAGGCGTGGCCGGCATTTCCTGTGCAACGGCTCTGCTGATGGCCGGACGCAAGAGGCGCAGCCACTCCAATCAACTCAAGCGCGCCATCCTCAAAGGCAGGCTCTCGGTCGCCTATCAACCTATCGTGGAACTGGGCAGTCATCGCATCGTGGGCGCGGAAGCCCTGGCGCGCTGGACCGATGAGGATGGAGAGAGCATTCGCCCCGAAACGATCATTGCGCTGGCAGAAGCCGAGGGCTTTGGGAGCGAGATTACGCGGTTCATTCTCACCCGGTCCGTGGAAGAAATCCGTCCCATCCTCGAAGATCATCCCAATTTCCGCCTAAACATCAATCTCGCGCCGTCGGACCTTGCCGATCCAAGGCTTCTGTTGCTGCTGGACGAAAAACTGAACGACAGCCCTGTCGTGCCCGCCAACGTCGCCTTTGAACTCTCCGAACGGGCGACCTCGGACCGCGAGGTTGCGGTAGCCGCGATCCACAGGATTCGGGAGCGGGGCCATGCCGTGTTCATCGACGACTTCGGCACCGGTTACTCCAATCTGGCTTACCTCACGGAACTCAATGTGGATGGAATCAAGATCAACCGGTCCTTCATCGCCACTATCGGCACAGAGTCGGTAACGGCTTCGATCGTGCCGCAGATTCTGGGTGTGGCCAAGGCTCTCGACCTGAGCGTGGTGGTTCAGGGGATCGAGCGAGCGGACCAGGCAAACTATTTTGCGGTCGACAACCCAAAGATGCTGGGACAGGGATGGTTCTTCGGCCTCCCGGTCCCAGCCAAAGCTCTCATCTACCTGTGCGCGGAGAAGTCGGAGTGAAGATTTCGGCAAGAGTGTGCGCTTTGTTCGCCCTGCGCGGAGTGGGAATCGTCCTGCTGTGCGCCGTTGCCGGGTTGGCCATCGGCTTGGCGGTGGCGTTCAAGGCAACCGAAAGAAAATTGGATCGCTATGCCAAAGAGCTGGTGCGATACGCCGATGCCTACAGCGACGAAATTATCGCTACGCTGGACGCGGTGAATGCCTCGCCCTATCCCTTCTGCTCCGATGAGGACATCGCCAGGCTGCGCACACTCGTGTTTCATGGCCATCTGGTGAAAGAGATCGGGAGGGTGCAGAACAACTTGCTGTACTGCAGTTCTGTCACCGGCCGCTTCGACCATCCCCTACCGGAACGGAAGCCCGATCTGGTGCTGCATAGCGGAAGAGCCATCTGGCTGCACATGCCGCTGGTCACCGTGCCCGGCATGTACGGGGACATTACCCAATCGGGCGAAGCGACGTTTGTGGCTGAGCAGAACGCCTTTGGCCATCTTCGCCAATCGCCGATGACCTACTCGACGACGCTGACCAACCGGGCAACCGGCGAGGTAGTGCGGACAGCCGGAGATCCGCTCCAGGTCACCGCCGCTGAGATACTCGCCGAAAAAGAAGTCTTCCGCAGAAATACGCTCTATGTCTGCCGCTGCTCCTTTCGTTTTGCGCCCTGCATGGTTGCCGGAATCGCTCTGCGCGATGCGTGGCCGCTCAATCGCTCGCTGATCGGCGGATTCGTCGCCATCGGCGGACTTGCGGGAATGGGCCTGGCAGTTACGCTGCTCCTGCAACCGCGCAAGCGCAGCCTGGCCTCGCAACTGCGCCGGGCGCTGCGCCGCAACCTGATCACTGTCGTCTACCAGCCGATCGTGGACGTGAAGACGGGAAAGATCCTGGGCGCGGAGGCGCTGGCGCGCTGGACGGATGAAGATGGCCAGTACATCCGGCCCGATGTTTTTGTAGCGGCTGCCGAGGAGCTGGGCTTTATCGGTAAACTCACGCGCGTGGTGCTGCGAGTGGTGGTTGGGGAGCTTGGCGATTTTCTGCGCGAGCACGAGGAGTTTCACATCAACGTCAACATTGCCGCCGCCGATCTGGCCGATCCGCAGTTTCTGCCCATGCTGGAGAAGCTGTTGCGCAAGCATGACATCGCTTCGAAGAGCATCGGCCTGGAGCTGACCGAGCGCTCCACCGCAGATCATCATCTGGCGATTTCCGCCATCGGCGAGCTGCGCGCGCGTGGGCACGAGTTTTACATCGACGATTTCGGCACCGGCTATTCGAGCCTCTCGTATCTGAACGAACTGTCGGTCGACGCAATCAAGATCGACCGCGCCTTTACCGACGCTATCGGCACCGGTTCGCTCACCGCCGCGATCGTGCCGCAGGTGCTGGCCATGGCCAGTACACTGCGTATCAAAGTGGTGGTAGAAGGCGTGGAACGGGCGGAGCAGTCAGCGTATTTCGCCGATCTCGACCAGCAGATTCTGGCCCAGGGATGGCATTTCGGAGAAGCCATCCCGGCCCGGGAGCTTTTGCAGTTGATCGAAAGCAAAGCCACGGAAGAAGCCTCAGCGTAGAAGCGCCGTCTTCATCATGCCGCAGGAGTGTATGAAGCTGGTCAGGCTCTCGGAAAGACCGGTCCGCGGAACGACAACTCCAGCCGTCCGAATCTCTCCAGTTCCCTGCTCATCGATCAACAGGCCGGCTAACTTCCTTGCCGTATTCAGATCGAAGCTCTCGGAGACAAATACAAACTTGCCGCGGACCGTGATGACGACTGGGCCCTCGTTGGTGGTGTAGATGGTCTCCTCACCACGCGAGTCATCCAGGGGCATGTCGGATGCATCCAGCTTCACGCCGGAGTACTTGCGGCCCAACTCGTCGGCGTACATGCGGGCGAACGCGTGCGCCGAAGCGGGACTCTTCCACGCCGACAGGTAAAACAATGCCACCGAGTTGGTCGAGGCCTGTTCCGCGGGAGTCTTGGCGCTTAGCTTTTGCCCGGCCCAGTAGATGCCGCCATCCCACGCAGGAGTAAGTTCGCGCGCGGCTGCTTCTCCGCCAAAAATCTGCGCCAGGATGCGCAGGTCAAGCTGGCCGACCTGACCGATGTCGTAGGGTTTGTAGAGCTTGTTCAATAGCGGATGGATATCGGGGAGCACCAGTACCGGGGACTGCTTGCCCTGCTCGTAGAGACGCGGATTGATGACTTCCCAGCTCGATGCTGGAGGACGGTCCAGCACTCCGGCGAAGGCGGCCTTTTTCCCCTTGTCCATCCACACATCCTGCTCAAAGCTGAGGCCGTCGCGGTAAGGAAACAGCAGCGACTCGCTCAGCAGCAGGGGCGCGCGCGCCAGCACCGGCGAATCGTCCGTGCTTTGCATCTGGTTTTCGAGCTGATCGAGCAATTCGGGGTTCTTGACGATGCTGCGGCCGCTCGGCTTCAGCGAGTAGTCGACGAAGACGGCCATGGCCTGGCCCTCAAGCACCGCGGTGCGCGCCGTGTCGAGCTCGTCCTTGGCCAGATGGTCGTTGTCTTCGTTCACGTTATGCGAAGGATCGGCGGGCGACTGATCGTTCCATTTTTCGAGGTCGGTGTGCTGATCCTGCAGGGCGTGGGTCAGCTCATGCACCAGCACCGGCTTCTGCGTCTCGGGATCGATCCAATCCAGCATGTAAACGGTCTTGGTCTTGGAGTCGTAATAGCCGGCGATCTGCTCCTTGAGCAGCGCCAGCATGAAGGGCTTGAGGTCGAAGTCGCGGTCCAGCAGGCCGAATTTCTTGAGCACGATTTCGCCGCGCTGCATGCGCTTGGCGTCCTCGTCCTCGGCGAATTTTTCGTTCAGATACTTCTCGACGTCGGCGCGGGTGGTCAGCGTGCGCTTGACCTCCTTGAGAATGGGCAGGCCGGTGTCGTCGGAAGCAAACTTGATTAGCTCGTCGACGCTGCGAAAGAGCTCCTTGCCCTGTTCTTGGGTGATGTGCGTCTCAGCCTGCGGCTTGGCCGGGGCCTGCGGAGCCGGTTGCGCGGCCTGAGCCTGCGCCTGCGGCATGGGCCCAAGTACGGCCAGCAACGCGAGTGCGGCGGCTGAGCATCCGCCCAGGCCTCGCCGCCAAATCCTGTGACTTCGTGTCATTCGCTCTCCAGCAAAACATTAGGCGGCGGGCCGGGCTCGCTTCGTTGCTTTCCGGGCCGCAAACTGCGCGCCTTAACTCGGAATATACCCCAAGGCTATAATCAACCTTGTGCAATGCCTTTCAACTCCGCGGAGAAATTGCGTGTTGCGCCCCGTGAGCCTGGTATGACGAAAGAGACTCTGACCGCCCTAAACCCGCCGACAGCGCTGGCCGATTTTCTCGCCGCGTCCGCTTCTCCGGCGGAACTGGTTCCTTACCTGGGCGCGCTCACCCCACGCCAATTGGACGCTCCGGAGGTTGAAACTGGAGCACTTCTTTTCGGCGCGGCCGTTCACGATCTGGGATGGCTGCGCCGCATTGTGGTGCGCGGCGAAGATCGCTTCCGCTGGCTGAGCGGCATGGTCACCAATGGCGTCGAGTCGCTGAGCGACAAAGAGGGCGCGTACAACCTGGTGCTCAATGCCCAGGGGCGCATCCAGGGCGATTGTTATGCTTGGCGTGACGGCGAGGCTCTGGAAGTGGAAGTGACGGCGGAACAATCCGACGCGCTGACGGCGCATTTCGACCGCTTCATCATCATGTATGACGTTGAGTTGGCGCCGGTTGTAAACCAGACTGCTTTAGGGCTTGCCGGGCCACTGGCCGAAAACATTCTGGAGAAGCTTGGACTTCCTGCGCTAGCTGCGCTTGCGAGCTCGAATGGGATTGTCGACGGCATTCCGGTCAGGCTCTTTCGCGGTTATGGGATGGTTGTTCCGCATTACGCGCTCTGGGCGGATGCAGCTCAGATTCCCGCATTGTGGCGAGCAATGCTTGCCGCCGGCGCAACGGCTGTTGGCGCGGAGTCGCTCGAAACTCTGCGCATCTCCGAAGGCATTCCAGCCTACGGAATCGACATTCAGGGCCGCGATTTGGCCCAGGAAACCGCCCAGGAACGCGCGCTCAGCTTCACCAAGGGATGCTATCTCGGGCAGGAAATCGTCGAGCGCATTCGCTCGCGTGGGCAGGTGCACCGGCGCCTTCGAGCCGTCGAGATTACTCCGGAAGGTTCCGCGGAATTGCCCCCGACATTGCCTCTGGCCGGCGCGGAATTGCGCGTTGCCGGCAGCGCTCCCGAGGCTAAACCAGCCGGAACGCTGACCAGCGTGACCGCGCTGCAACTTCCCGGCGCGCGCCGCATCTTTGCGATAGCCATGATTCGCGCCGAGGCCGAGATAGGCAACCAGCCGCTGATGTATTCAGGCGGCACGGCCAGGATTCTTCACAACCCACCGAAATTTAGCGCAGCCTGAGAGCTGCGAGAGAGAAAGCATGAGCGATACACCGAAATTCACCGTCGTAGACCGGCGCAAGTTCCGCGCCGACGAGGATTCTTCCCCCAGCACGGAGTCCAAAGGCACTGCAGCCGAAGAAACCGCTGCGCCGCCCACTTCTCCGAGTCCTGGTCCTGCGAGTCCTGGTCCTGCGAGTCCTGGTCCTGCGAGTCCTGGTCCGCGGCTGGTTGAGCCGATTCAATCCGTGGCCAAGCCGGAGCCGCCTGCCCAGACGGTTGCCGTCGCCGAGGAAGAGGATTTTGGCGACGAAGCGCAGTTGCCGCCGGCGCCGACCGAGGAAGAATCGCGCTTTCAAAAGACTGCTTACGATCAGGCAGCCGAGCGGCTGGACAATCTGGTTCGCGCGCAGAATCCCGGCGCGCCGGCGCAAGAGAAGATTGGCTTCGAGCACCTGGCGCAGCAGCTCTATCTCTCGGCAATGATGCAGATGGGCGCGGGAACGCCGGAGGGCCAGCGTCCGCGCATCGACATCCTGGGGGCGCGCCAGACCATTGACCTGCTGGCCGTGCTGCAGGAAAAGACCAAGGGGAACCTGGTTGCGAACGAGGCTCGCATGCTTGATACCGTGCTCTACGAGCTGCGCATGACCTTCCTCGAACTGACGCGCATGATCTCCACGCAGCCGGTGCCGCCGGTGCCGCCGCCGGGAGCGAAACGCTAACGGATGGAAGGAACCCTTACATTCCTGGGCACCGGCACTTCGATGGGAGTGCCGACTCTGGGCTGCGGCTGCGCGGTCTGCACCTCGACCGATCCGCACGACACGCGAACGCGTCCTTCGATCCTGGTGCGCTGGCCATGTCCTCCACCTGATCCGTCCACTCCGGTCAAATTACCCAAGGCTCGCAAAGGCTTTCTTCCTTTTCCGCCGCCGCAGGAAGGTCCGTGCGGACGTGCTGTGATCATCGACACCGGCCCGGACTTCCGTCAGCAGGCGCTTCGCGCGGGTATCAAGCGCGTCGATGCGGTCTTCTATACCCATTCGCATGCCGACCACATCTTTGGCCTGGACGATCTGCGGCCGCTCAGCTTCGTGACGCACCGTGAGTTCGGCCCGCTGCCGCTCTACGCGACCGCCGAGACGCGAGCGGTGCTCGAGCGGATTTACTCCTATACCTTTTCGCCGGATTCGAAATATCCGACGCGGGCGAAGGCCGTGCTGAAGGACGTGGAAGGCAGCACGCCGATCCAGGTTCAGGAGGTTACGGTGACTCCGATTCCGGTGTTGCATGGAGAGCTGCCGATCACCGGTTATCGCATCGGCAATGCGGCCTATATCACCGACGTGAGCACGATTCCGGAGAGCAGCTTTGCCTTGCTCAAGGGGCTCGATGTGCTGATTCTTTCGGCGCTGCGGCATAAGCCTCATCCCAGCCACGCGACTGTCGATCAGGCGGTGCGCTGGGCCAACCGCATCGATGCGCGGCAGACGTGGTTTACCCACATTTCGCACGATCTGGGCCATGAAGAGACCAACACCAATCTACCCGAGGGCATGGCGCTGGCCCACGATGGACTGACCGTGCCGGTGACGCTCGCATGAGTCATGCGCTCCAGGTCTTTCGCTCGCTGGCCGAGATTCCCGCCGGTTTCGGGCCTTCGGTGGCGGTGATCGGCAACTTCGATGGCGTGCATCGCGGACATGCGGAGGTGTTGGCGGCGGTTGCGGATGAAGCGCGAGGCAACGGCTGGCGCTCGATCGCGATCACGTTTGATCCTCATCCAGAGCAGTTTTTGCGCCCGGCGAATTGCCCTAAGCTGCTGACTCCGATGGCGGAGCGGCTGCGGCTGATGGCTGCAACAGGCGTCGACGCCGTGCTGGTGCTGCCCTTCGACGATTCGCTGGCCTGCCTGACTCCGCGGGAGTTTGTGGAGACGATTCTGGTGGAGCGGCTTCAGGTGCGCTCGGTGCATGAGGGCGCGAACTTTCGCTTTGGGCATCGCGCGCAGGCTGGCGTGACGGAACTGGCGGCGTTTGGCCGGGAATTTGGATTCACGGTCACCGTGCATCCGGCGGTTCAAGTGCATGGGCTTGCGGTTTCAAGCACTGCTGTGCGCGATTTTGTGGCGGCGGGCGATGTGCGCCGGGCGCGTTGGATGCTAGGACATACCTTTGCTGTGTGCTCAACGCCGGCGCGAGGGCGCGGGATCGGCGGCAAACTGCTGGTGCCGACGGTGAACCTGGCCGAGTACACGGATTTGCTGCCGGCGTTTGGGGTTTATGTGACGCGGCTTACGATCTCAAGCCCGGCTGGCGAGCGCTGCTTTCAGTCCATTACCAATGTCGGCAACCGGCCTACGTTTGGCGAGCCTTCGTTTGCGGTGGAGTCGCATATTCTCGACTTTGAGCCGGTTGAGCTGACTGACGAGACGCCGCTGGAGCTTGAATTCCTGCTGCGGCTACGGCCGGAAATTACCTGGCCCTCGCCAGAGGCGCTGAAAGCTCAGATCATGAAAGACATCGCGCGTGCGAAGCGGTTTCACCGGCTTGCGCGATAGATTTCTCTATTTTTAGGCGAAGAAATCGCGAAACAGGGTGGGGGTGGGGCCTACTTTAGGCTGTATCTAATTCATTATGCTTGGGTTATACGAAAGATCAAGTGCAATAAATGCGGTTTTAGGCCACTTTATGGACACTTAATGCACATTCCTGCACTGCAAAACTCTGTTTTCGCAAAGATTCAAGGGGCGATCTTTTTCTATTGTGCGCCAAAGAATGATAATTCTACGCAATTCGGGTTTTGGTGGAGGCTGGGGCAGGTACAACAGGCAAAAGCAGATTCCCTTCGGGAATGACAGACAGAAAAGCAAAGGCAAAAGCAACGACAACAACAACCACAGCTCCTTCGACTTCGCTCAGGATGACAGCTTTATTTCAGTGATGCGGCTATTGGGGCAGGGCTGGCTTCACTGTTGACTTTGGCGCGGGCGATTGGCTGGATTGCGGGATCGCTGGCCTTACCAACGGTTTCGCGGGAACGCCGGGGGTTGCGGTTGGAGAGGATGGCGGCTGCTTGGCTGCGGGTGTTGGCTGGGGCTTTGTTCCTGCGACGGGTGGTTTTGCGGGCGCTGGGGCGAAGAGATGAGGCGGAATTTGTGCCGGTGTGGCGGGCTTGATTGCGAGTTTGCCTGCGGGCTTGGCGGGGCTGTTGGTTGAGGCGGTCTGGGCGATGTCGGTTTTGGCTGGTTCGGCGTCGTCGCCGGCAAAGTGCTCGTTGTCCTTGCCCACAATCGCGGCTTTCATGAAGGTCATCCAGATGGGCAGGGCGGCTTTGGCGCCGGTTTCTTTTTCGCCGAGGGACTGGCGGCTGTCGTAGCCGACCCATACGCCGCAGGTGATGGAGGGTGAGAAGCCGAGGAACCAGGCATCCGTAAAATCGCTGGTCGTGCCGGTTTTGCCGCCTAACGGGTGTTTGAGGGCTGCCGCGGCTGCTCCGGTGCCGGAGCGGGTGACTTCGCGCAGGAGGCGCATCATGGTGCGGGCGGTGGCCTGGCTGGTGACTTCCTGAACTGCCGGGGCCTGCTCCCAGAGGCTGATGCCGTCGGCGTTGGAGACTTTTTTCAAGAGGCGCGGAGCGACGCGGATGCCGTCGTTGGGAAAGACGGAGTAGGAGGCGACCTGCTCCTGGAGGGTGATTTCGACTGCGCCGAGGGCTACGGGCAGATAGGCGGGGATATTGCTGGTGACGCCGAAACGGTGGGCGGTGTCGATGACCTTATGGATGCCGACGCGGGCGGCGAGCTTGAGGGCGGGGATGTTGCGCGACTCGGCGAAGGCGTTGAGGACGGTCATGGCGCCCTTGTAGTCGCCCTCGTAGTTGTGCGGGGTGTAGCTCCCGAAGCTGACCGGGCCATCGACGATGATGTCTTCGGGCTTGACGCCGTCTTCGATGGCGGTGGTGTAGACGTAGGGCTTGAAGCTGGAGCCGGTCTGGCGTTCGGATTGGGTGGCGCGGTTGAACTGGGAGAGCGAGTAATCGCGGCCGCCGACCAGGGCGAGAACGTCGCCGGAGGTGTTGTCAATGGCCATGAGCGAGCCTTGCGCGCCGGAATCCTGCTCCAGGGCGGCTTTGTGGGCCGTGCCTTCCATGATCCATTTGCCATTGTCGGTGGCGAGCTGGACGTAGATGACGTCGCCGGGCTTGACCAGCTCGTCGCCGTGGGGTTGGCCGGTCCACTTCCAGTCTTCCTGGGTGATTACGATGGGCAACTTGCCTACGCGGGCGCGAATTTCGAGCGGCAGGACCGAGGTCACCAGCGCATGCACGTAGTCGCCGGGCTGGACTTTCATGGCCCAGTCGGGATGCTTGTAGTCTTCCAGGGTCATGCCCTGCGCCAAGACGTTCTGCTGCGTGCCTTTCCAGCCGTGGCGGCGCTCGTAGGCAGCTACTCCATCGTTGACGGCGTGGTTGGCTACCTGCTGCAGGTCGACGTCGAGGGTGGTTTCAACGCGCAGGCCGGCCTCGTGGACTTCTTCGGCGCCGAACTGCTTTTCGAGCTCGCGGCGGACTTCCTCGACGAACCACGGGGCGACGGACATTTCGGGCTGGGCGATATTCAGGCCAAGCGGCGCGGCGCGGGCGGCCTCGGCTTGCTGGTGGGTGATGGACCGGTCGTTCTCCATCTCAGTGAGGACGAGGTTGCGACGGCGCAGGGCTTTTTCCGGGTTCAGCAGAGGCGAGTAGGCAACTGGGCCCTTGGGCAGGCCGGCCAGAAGCGCGGCCTCGGTCAGGGTGAGCTCGCTGGCGTGCTTGGAGAAGTAGAATTCGCTGGCCGCCTCGAAACCGTACATGCCGTGGCCGAGGTAGATCTGGTTCCCATAGAGCGTAAAAATCTGTTCTTTCGTGAAAGACCGCTCGATCTGGATGGCGAGGTACGCCTCCTGCACCTTGCGGGCGGTGGTGCGCTCGGCGGAGAGGAAGAGGTTGCGGGCGAGCTGCATGGTGAGGGTGGAGGCGCCCTGAGCGCGGCCGTGGGAGACGATGTCGTGCCAGGCGGCCCCGGCGACGCGGAAGACATTGATGCCCCAGTGGGATTCGAAGTTCTTGTCTTCAATAGAGATAACGGCCTGGCGCAGGACGGGCGAGAAGTCGTCGTAGTTGACGAGGATGCGCCGCTCCAGAGCGAAAGATCCGAAAGGACGGCCTTTCTGGTCGAGAAGTTCGGTGGTGGTGGAGGGGCGGTAACGCTCGAGGTCGTGAATCTGGGGCAGATCGACTGAATAGACAAGGGTTAGTCCGGCGAGCGAGCCGGTGATGGCGGCGAGCGAGAAGAGAATGGCGTAGGTGAAGCGGCCGGTGACTTTACGGCGCTGGCGCTCGGGCGCGGTTTCAGGCCGCAAGCGCGGGGGGCGGAAGCCGCCACGGGCCGGGGGACGGTCTGGGATATGAGCCGGCGCCTGTGGGGAGGTGGAAGCCAAAATCAGATGCCTCAAGCCCGAGGCTATCACGCGGAATCAGGCTCGGGGGCGAGCTTTCGACTGGAGCGTACCTGTCGTTACAAGCTTTCGGGAAAACGCGCGGGCGACAGGAAATCCCTGTCGCGCATGCATTCGCCGGTTTTCAACTTGGAACAACTTCGAACCTAGGCAGCTTTGGCTTTCAGGACTGCAAGCGCTTTATCGAGGGGCGCATCGGTCTTGGGCGGGACGCCGGACTCGTCTTCATCTGCTTCCTGCTCAGGCGTCAAAGTGACCTGAATCGCGGGGGTGACTCCGTCTTCGAGGAATTTTTTGCCGCCGGGGCTGGAATAGGTGGCGACGGTGAGGATTACCGCCGCGCCGCTGGGTAGCTCGATGGTCTTTTGCACCGAACCCTCGCCAAAGGTGCGCTCGCCGACCAGGTCGGCGCGCTTGTCGTCGGCCAGGGCCGCGGCGGCCAGTTCAGCGGCTCCGGCGGTTCCGCGGTTGACCAGCACGGCCAGCGGGGCGTCGGTGACGAAGCGGGACGGATCGGCGGTGAAGGTCTGGGTGGGGTATTTCTGACCGCTGAGCGTGGCCAGGGTGCCCTGCTTCAGGAAAAGGTTAGCCAGCCGCTCGCCCAGGGCTTCGTCGTCTCCGCTCACATCGCGGAGGTCCAGAAGCACTTTCTTGTTGCCATTTTTGGCCATCGTCTTGAGCCGCGAGGCGATCTCGTCGACCCTGGCCGGGGTGAGGACGACAGGTTTCAGGTAGAGGATGCTGGAGTTCTCGTACTGCTGCTCGCCGAGGGCGGGAACGGAGGGGACGACGCGGGTCAGGGTGACCTTTTCCGGGTCCTGCTTGCGCGGGCGGATGACCGAAAGCGTCAGCTCCGAGCCCGGCTTACCTTCGAGCATGGTCCGAAGCATGGCCAGCGAGAGCTCGCGCGTCGACTGGCTGCCGATCGATTCGATGAAGTCACCGTCGGAAAAATGCTCCTTCTCGGCCGGGGAGCCGGGCAGCACGCTGACTACGACGCAGTAGCCGCCGCGCTTGGAGACGGTCAGACCGACCTGGGCGTCGCCGCCGGCTGGATGATCCTTGTAAAGCTTGTATTCGGTGGGGGTGAGGTAGCTGGAGTCGGCGTCCAGGGTCTCCAACAGGCCGTGCAGGGCACCGGTGGTCACGTCGGTCATGTTGGGCTCGGTGACGTATTCGGCCTGGATGTGCTTGAGGACCTGCTGGTAGACGTTGATCTGCTTGTATGCGCCATCGTCGGTCGACCCGGCGCGCACGGCGCGCAGTCCAAACTCCCCGGCGATGAGAACAACCAGGAGGCCAAGTGAAAGCACAAAGACGGAACGCTGCAGGAAACGGTTCATTGCCACCCCAAAACCGGACTTCCGAAGGCGGAAATCCTCATATCCGATAGACGAATGATACCGCAAAGAGTTTTCCGCGTGGGCCTGGAAGGGCCTGCGTAGCCGATTTCTCTTGCAGGGCGGACGCTTTTCGCAGGGAGTGGACCAAAAAGGGACTGGAGACACGAGGTGAAATTCTTTTTTCGGCGACGTTCCAAAGTTGACTTTAGTTTCAATGCAGAATCAGGTTTTTCTTGCCGTTCGTCCCTCGTAGTGGTACTTTGCGGTATCGCAGAGGCAGTTCGTCCCTAAACAGCGAAACCGGAATTCCCCCCCACAAGGAGAGACCATGACTCGAACCATCGGTCGAATTTTGATCGCAACCGCCGTTCTCTTGTCGGCTGCAAGTATTGCAGCCCAGGCGCAGACCCTCATGACGCACCATGTGCGCGACGCGGTTCGCGATGGACGAGCTCAGGCTGTCGGGCGTCTTCCCGCGTCTCAGACCATGCAGTTGGACATCGTTCTTCCGATTCGGGATCAGTCTGGTTTGGATGCTTTCCTGAGTGAAGTCAACGATCCGACCAGCTTCTCGTACCGGCGATTCCTTACTCCGACGGAATTCACGGCACGATTCGGTCCTACCCAACAGGACTACGACGCTGTACTGAGTTTCGCGAAATCCAACGGCCTGACGGTTGTCGGCGGATCGCGCGACGGCATGGAAGTGCAGGTCAAAGGCCCGGTTTCGGCCGTCGAGGCCGCCTTCCATGTGAGCATGCACACGTATCGGCATCCGACCGAGAATCGCGTCTTTTACGGGCCGGATCGCGAGCCCACGACCAGCCTGCCCTTCCAGCTATGGCATGTGTCGGGTCTGGACAACTACTCCATCCCGCATCCCATGCTGATCAAGAAGAGCGACTACGCAGCGGCGCATGGAATGGATGTGGAGAAGGTGGTGCAACATGCCACCACCGGCTCCGGTCCCTCGGCTTCTTTTTTGGGAAGCGACATGCGCGCGGCCTACTACGGCGGAACGGCGCTCACCGGAGCGGGCCAGAACCTGGGATTGTTCGAGTTTGAAGGCACCGACCTGGCCGATTTGAATACCTATTACAAGAGTGTCGGCCAGACCCTGGCGATTACCCCTGTTTTGCTCTCCACGGATGGAACCAGCACCGCGTGCCTCGACACCAGGGCCGGCGGCGACTGCGACGACACCGAGCAGACGCTGGATATGACTCAGGCTCTGGGCATGGCTCCCGGTCTCGCCAGCCTGGTGGTGTATATCGGATCGACCGACACGGCGATTATCAGCGCCATGACCACGCACAGCCCACTACCTTTGACCATCGGCTGCTCGTGGGGATGGACTCCGGCGGATGCAAGCACGCTCGATCCTTACTTTGAGAAGATGTCGGCACAGGGCCAGAATTTCTTTGCGGCCTCGGGCGACAGTTCCACCTGGTCCAAGAGCAACGAGGCCTGGCCGGCAGACGATGCCAATGTAGTCTCGGTGGGCGGCACAGATCTGGTGACGGCGAGCGCCGCTGGCGCGTGGCAGTCGGAGACCGCATGGACTGACTCGGGCGGCGGCATTTCGCCGGACAGCATTGCGATTCCGGCGTGGCAGAAGCTCTCGGGTGTGATCAATTCAAGCAACAAGGGTTCGACGACCCTGCGCAACGGCCCCGACGTCTCGGCCAATGCGAATTTCACTTTTTACACCTGCGCCGATCAGGCCGCCTGCATGGCCAATGAGTACGGCGGCACCAGTTTCGCAGCTCCTATGTGGGCTGGGTACATAGCGCTGGCCAACGAGCAATTGGCCAACAACGGCGAGGCTCCTCTGAGCTTCATCAACCCTACGATTTACGCACAGAACATTACCTCGAGCTATGCCACGGACTTCCACGACATCACCAGCGGCACCTCGGGGAGCTATTCGGCGGTGACCGGATACGACCTGGTGACCGGATGGGGCAGTCCGAATGGGGTTGGGCTGATCAATGCCCTGGCTCCGACGAGTGCGACTCCTGCCTTCACCATCGCCGCGTCGCCGACTTCCGTCTCTGTTGTGCAGGGCAGCAGCGGTAGTTCGACGATCGCCACTTCGGTTTCCGGTGGCTTTGACTCGGCGGTTGCTTTGAGCGCGTCGTGGCAGCCGGCGGGCGTGACCGTCACCTTCAGCCCCACGTCGATTGCCGCGCCGGGCTCGGGAACGTCCACTTTGACCCTGGCTGTGGCGTCCACGGTCGCGACCGGCACCTACACGATTACGGTAACGGGCAGCGGGGACAGTATTACTCATACGGCCACGGTTTCGCTGACCGTCACCGCGACCGCGACTCCTGCGTTTACGCTTGCGGCGTCGCCTACTTCCGTTTCCGTGGTGCAGGGCAAGAGCGGCACTTCGACGATCACGACTACCGTCTCCGGAGGCTTTAGTTCCGCGGTTGCCTTGACCGCGAGCGGCCAGCCAACCGGCGTTACCGCAACCTTCAACCCAACTTCGATCGCGGCGCCGGGTTCCGGTACGTCCACGCTGACCCTGGCCGTGGCTTCAACTGCCGTGGCTGGGACTTACACGATCACGGTCACCGGAACCGGCGGCGGACTCACGCACACGGCAACTGTATCGCTCACCGTGACGGCAGCCTCGGCCGGAACATTCGCCATTTCCGTCTCGCCTACTTCCGGTTACCTGGATCAAGGGCAAAGCGGGTATGGGGTGGTAACCACAACTGTCTCCGGCGGCTTTGACGCAGCTATCAGCTTGTCTGCGACTGGCCTGCCAACCGGCGTCACTGGAAGCTTCAGCCCGACATCGATTGCCGCGCCGGGTTCAGGCTCGTCGGATTTCACTCTTACAGTGGCGCGGAACGCTCCAACCGGAACCTACCCCATCACCATCACCGGCACCAGCGGCGGCGTGACCCACTCGACGACGCTCGAATTCACAGTACGGCGTTGATACTCACCAGCCGTCCGCAGTGATCGCGGCGGCTTTCACAAAAGAGCCCGGACTTTTGAGTCCGGGCCCTTTTCCTGGCATTTTCAAACGTGGATGACGAATCAGGCGCGGACGAATCAGGCACGGCCCGCGAACTCACGGGTCTCGGTATAGACTTT
>Ga0302324_100007020_pt1 | contig 24073 bp, 25 predicted proteins | sample Palsa_T0_1_FD_201949 | JGI IMG/M metagenome (GOLD analysis project Ga0302324, IMG submission 201949) | Peat permafrost microbial communities from Stordalen Mire near Abisko, Sweden - Palsa_T0_1 | ecosystem: Environmental > Terrestrial > Soil > Palsa > Peat permafrost | place: Sweden: Abisko... | reverse complement strand
GCACATGCGTCATCTGGATCCCGGCCATCCTTTGGAACATTTCTCCAAAAATATGCGGCGCGCTCCCGATGCCGGCCGACGCCATGGTGACCTTTCCCGGGTTGGCTTTTGCGTACGCGATAAATTCTGACAGCGTATTGGCTGGGACGGAAGGATTTAGTTCCAGGACGAACGGCTCGTCATCAATGCTCCCGACAGGCGCGATATCGCGGAGGAGATCGTAGTTGAGATTTGTGTACAAGGTAGCGTTGATGACGTTGGCTGTCGTCAGCAGCATGAGCATATAACCGTCAGGCGGTGCATGCGCGACGTCGGAGGTTGCCAGATTGCTGCCAGCTCCGGGCCTGTTTTCGACAATGACGGACTGGCCAAGTTTTTCGGACATTCCTTGGGCGATAATCCTGGCAACAATGTCCGGGCCGCTGCCGGCCGGAAAGCCGCAGATCAGACGGACGGGACGAGATGGGTAATCTTCGGACCAGGCTGACTTCGCTACAAATGGAAGCGTTGCCAAGCCAACCGCCAGCTGTTGAAAATCTCTCCTTGAAAATTTCATTCCGTTCCCCTCCCGCGTTTATTTATATAATTGTGTCTATACCCGCACGGCATGTCTATGCATGCCGTGCGGTCACATCGTCACGCTGCGATCACAGCTACACATTGAATCTCGATCATCATTGCGGGTTGTGCAAAGCCGGCGACCGTGATCGCAGCACTGGCCGGAAAATCCTTGCCGAAGATCTCAGTACGCAGTTCGGTCATTCGCGTGGTGTATCGCGAGTCGATCAGGAATACCGTCATGGTCACGAGGTCCGAAAGCTTCGCACCGGCTTCGGCCAGGGTCTTTTCGATGTTGCGGAAGGTTTGCCGGCACTGCGCGTCGAAATCCCCGGCCAGCGATTTACCGGCATCGTCCACCGCGCCGGTGTGACCCGCGACCCAGATCGTCTTGGCCGTACCCTCGGTGATAACCGCCGGTGAATAGGCGCGGTGGGCCGCGCGCGCCGCTCCAGCGAATGATTTCTTCATGAGCTTCTTCCCTTCCGTGATGGCCGTATGACGGCTTACATTATGCCTATGCCCGGGACCGAAGCACACTCCAATGGCGCCGCACTACTGTCCGGCATTCGCGTGCTGGAATTCTGCCACACCATCATGGGACCGACCGCAGGCTTGATCCTGGCCGACCTTGGCGCTGACGTTATCAAGGTCGAACCCGCTGACGGCGACACCACACGCCGGCTGATCGGCTTCGGCGCCGGTTTCTTTCCGACTTTCAATCGCAACAAGCGCAGCCTGGCTATCGATCTGAAGTCGCCCGAGGGCCGCGATCTCTTGTATCGCCTTGTGGTTACTGCCGACGTGGTGATCGAGAACTACGCGCCCGGCACGATGGACCGACTCAGGTGTGGCTATGCCGATCTTTCGAAAATTAACCCGCGGCTGATCTATTGCGCGTTGAAGGGATTTCTCAGCGGCCCCTATGAGCACCGCCCCGCCCTCGATGAGGTCGTGCAATTCATGGCCGGGCTTGCCTACATGACCGGCCCGCCCGGTCAACCGCTGCGCGCCGGCGCGTCGGTCGTCGACATCATGGGCGGCATGTTCGCCGTGATCGGCATCCAGGCGGCGCTACGCGAGCGTGAGACAACCGGCCGTGGCCAATTCATCAAGTCGGCGTTGTTCGAATCGACCGCGTTTCTCATGGCGCAACACATGGCCGGCGAAGCGGCAACCGGCCGCGCACCACCGCCGATGCCGGCGCGCGAAGGCGCCTGGGGAATTTACGAGCCGTTCGAGACCAGGGACGGCGAGCAGATATTCGTCGGCCTGACCAGCGACAGGCAGTGGCGCCGCTTCTGCGAGCACTTCAAGCGCGACGACCTTTTGCAAAATCCTGCATACAAGACCAACGAGGATCGTGTCCGCGCCCGCCCGGCGCTTCGGCCGATCGTTGCAGAAATCGTCGTGCGGCACACGCGCGATGAACTGGCCGAAGTGTTTGACCGAATCGACATTCCGTTCGCACCGGTTGCGAAGCCCGGCGACCTGTTCGAAGACCCGCAGCTCAACGCCAACGGCCGCATGCTGGAGATCGCTTTTCCCAATGGCGTGCGGGCAAAGATCCCGCGGCTGCCGGTCGAGATCGGCGATCACGATCTGGCGCTGCGCCGGCAAGCGCCGGCAATCGGCGAGCATACCGCGGAGATCCTAGCCGAGCTCGGCCTCGCGCGAGCGGAAATCGAGGCGCTCGGTAAGCGCTCAATCGTTACGGTCGGAGGACGAGAATGAGTGATCTGCCGTCATTCGTGCAAATCAACGAGGAAGGGCCGCGCGAAGGCTTTCAGTTCGAGAAAGGCGCGATTGCAACCGACCGGAAGATCGCGCTGATCGACGCGTTGTCGCAAACCGGCATCAATCACATCCAGATTGTATCGTTCGTCAATCCGAAGAACGTGCCGGGCATGGCCGACGCCGACGATGTGGTGGAAAGCATCAGCATCAAGCCGGACGTCGACTATACCTCGCTATGGCTCAACGAAAAGGGATTCCAGCGAGCAATTAGCCACGAGCGACTGACACATGTTGGGACGATCCAGCTTGCAGCGTCGGAAAAATTTCTGATGCGCAACCAGAACCGCACTGCGGCACAACAGCTCTCAGGCCAGCACAACATCGTCGAGATGTACAAGGCCAACGGCGTGCCAGTAGAGCGCGGCAGTGTCATGGCCGCGTTCGGCTGCAATTTCGAGGGCGATATTCCGGTTGAGCGCGTCGTGTCACTGGTCGGTCAGATCCTCGATGTGGCGAAGGAACACAGCGTCACGCTGAAATATGTCACGCTCGCCGACACCATGGCGTGGGCAACGCCGCTTGCGATCAAGCGCGTGGTTGGCGCGATCCGCGAGCGGTGGCCCGATCTCGACATTGCCCTGCACCTGCACGACACCCGCGGCATGGCAATCGCCAATGCTTATGCAGGCTTGGAAATGGGGGTGAAGCATTTCGACTCCTCAGTCGCCGGCCTCGGTGGTTGCCCATTCGCCGGCCATCAAGGCGCAGCCGGCAATGTTTGCACCGAGGATCTCGTGTTCATGTGCGATGAAATGGGCATCAAAACTGGTATCGATCTGAGTGCGCTGATCGAGTGCGCGCGATTGGCTGAAGATGTCGTCGGTCATCCCCTGCCCGGCTCGGTGATGAAGGGCGGCGACTTGCAGAAATACCGGGCGTAGCACGTCACCTAGCCAGGCGATTGATCCAGAATTTTCCAGATGCCGTTCGCCGTCGCCACGATGCGGTCGCCGACGAACATCTTCACCGCCATGAACACGACCGACTTGGTCGGACGCACTACTTCGGGACGGGCCTCAACGAATTCCCCGAGCTTCACGCTGCCGACAAATTGCGTGTTCAGCTCAATGGTTGCGTGGCGTTTGCTGCCGGTTGCGTCTCGAGCCGTGATCGCCATCGACTGATCTGCAAGCGACATCAACATACCGCCGTGCAGATTGCCGGCGCGGTTGAGGTGCTTTGGCGCCACGAGAATGCCGAAAAGCATCTTCTCGCCATCACGACGATGCCAAACCGGCCCGATCAAGTCGCCGAACGCGGTATTGTTCATGATCGCCCAACCATGAACGGCCGGATCGAAAGTTGCCGCTTCTTTTATTTTCGGTTGCTCATTCATGCTGTAGCTTCGGACTGTTTGCGCCGCGCGAGGCGCTGCGCAAGACCAGGAATAAGCTTCTCGGCATTGGCGCCGGCGACCAACGCACGGCCATTGGCGCCAAGTCCGCGCACGGCGTCGGTATAGGCCGCGACTTCGCTCGCTTCGCGCACCGCTTGCGGATAATCGGTTGCGAAAACGAGTTGCGAAAACGCCAGCTCTTCGAGACCGAACCGGACCCAGTCGGCGCCCCATTCGGCTGCGTGATCGGGACCGGCCCAGCCGGCGACGTCGTAGTAAAGGCGCTGATCGAGATAATAATCGAACGGTTTCGGCGGACGGCGGCCGTGACGATTGAGCGCCGCAGTGCCCCATTTGTCGCGCTGCTGGAAACCGCGGATGCGGCCAAGATACCGCCCGATGCCGCCGGAGAAATGCGAGAACTGAATTTTCAAGTTTGGAAGCTCGTCGAGCAATCCCGAATTGATCACGCGCACCGTGGCCGTCATCAGCGAGAATTCCCACCCGAGCATACGACCGAGATCGTCGGCATCCATGCGGCCCCAGCGGATCACGCGCGGCAGCGGATGGATGAAGACATAGAGGTTGAGATCGGCGCAGGCTTTCCAGAACGGACGCAATTCCTCGGCATCGAGCGGCATATTTTGCAATTCCGACGCGATCACCACGCCAGGAAGCCCAAGCTCAACGGCACAACGTTTTAATTCGGCGGCGGCCTCGACCGGCTTGAGCGCCGGTACATGCGCGAGCCCGATGAACCGACCGGGATGATCCAGCTCCGCCTGCCGCATGCGGTCGTTGATCAATCGGCAGGTCGCGAGATCGGGCTGATCGAAACCGGAGCCGCAGGTCAGCACGCCGGCGTCGATGCCCGACGCGTCCATGACGCGGACGTGCGCCGACAAATCGGCCAGCAGCGGATTGAGCAGGTAATGAGGGTTGCCGTCGGAATCGACGTCGACCGTAACCTTGCTGGCGTCGCCCTTGAGCAGTTCAGGCGGCGTGTAATGTTGCTGGAAATCGATAAGCATCTTCGAGTGTGAGACCGCCTTACAGGATGGAAAATTCGGTGTTGCGGCGATCGGTCACTAACATGGCGCCAGGATAATGAGTAATGCAAAATCCCGGGCGCACATCGGCGATTACCGATTGCGGAGTAACGCCGCAGGCCCAGAATACCGGGATTTCGTCCTCCCCGATCGGCACCGCATCGCCCCAAGTGGGCTTGGCGATGTCTGCAATCCCGATCATTTCCGGTTTCCCGAGATGCACCGGCGCGCCATGCACTGACGGGAATCGGGTCGTTACCTGCACGGCGCGAATGGCATTGGCCGGCGTCATCGGCCGCATCGAGACCACGAGCTTGCCATGGAACGGACCAGCCGGTGCACAGTCGATCGAAGTGCGGAACATCGGCACGGTGCAATCGCAGGTCATATGCCGCAGCTCGATGCCGCTTTCGACCAATGCCTCCTCGAACGAAAAAGAACAACCGATAGCGAAGGTAACGAGATCGTCGCGCCACCAGCGTTTGATGTCGTTCGGCTCGTCGACCACTTCGCCGTCTTTCCAGACACGATAGCGCGACAGGTCGGTCCGGATATCGAGGTCCTCGGCCAGTGCTGGTAGGCCCGGATCGCCAGGCGCGCCAACACCGACAAGGGGGCATGGTTTCGGATTGAGCTGGCAAAACCGCAAGAAATCCTCCGCCAGCGCCTTGGGCAGGATCGCGAGGTTAGCCTGCACGAAGCCCGGCGCCAGGCCGGACGTCGGTCCTGCGTGCTCATTGCGGCGGATCGCGAGCCGCGCCTCAAGCCCGGTGTGCAGAACATCGGGATAACCGTTTCGCAATGTCGCCATCGCCATGGGGGCGCTCCTCTCGTTCGGCGGGTGTTTCTTGCACATTTTATCACCATGAGGCGATGAAAACAGACCGCTACCGCGACGAAGTAACACGCGCGGCGGCAGCCGCGCGACAGTTTCGGCGAAGTAAAAACGGTTGAAACTCCCAGCAATATCAAGTTTGCTAACGCGCAATTTCCCGCGAAGAGCCCGTCAATGGCCAGCAGGGAGCGGGGAATGGCTGAGACTTTCGTTCGCGCCGGGGACCGCGATCGGGCGGCACTAGCTTTGCTTTGAACACCGCATCCAGTGGGAGGACTTTCGATGACTGAGAAGTGGAAGCAGGAGAAATGGGCCGAGGACGTCTGGTACCGCGGCAAGGTCACTCGCCGCAGCATCATCGGCTGGGGCGGCGGCGCAATCGGCGCCATGATGCTGCTGCCGGAGCCATGGCGTGAGGCCTTCGGCGCCGCCACGCCCTTCAAAGTCGGCTCGGAGCAACCCCTCTCGGGCCCAGGCGCGGCCGGCGGCAAGACCGCACTGGTCGGCATGCAGATGGCGGTCGACCGTATCAACGGCATGGGCGGCATCAATGGCCGCCCCGTCGAACTGATCATCGCCGACGACGAAAGCTCACCGGCTGTCGCGCGGCAAAAGATTTCGAAAATGGTGCAGGAAAACAATATCGACATTCACGTCGGCGGCTTCCTGTCCAACATCTGTCTCGCCTGCATGCCGGTGTGGAACGACGCTCATATTGTCAACATGATCACGGTCTGCCTCGACACCACGCTGACCACGTCAGCATGCAATCGTGTTACCTTCCGCGTTCTCGACTACGCACCGGCACAAGCCGTGGCCTTCGGGCCGACGATCGCTCAAATCGGCAAGAAATGGCACATCGTCTATGCGGACTACTCGTGGGGTCAGTCGACGCGTGACGCGTATGCCGCCGAGATCAAGAAGAACGGCGGCTCGGTAGTCGGCACAACCGGCATCCCGCTCGGCACCGCCGACATGACGCCGTTTCTGTCGAAGATCTCCGGCGACTTCGACGGCATATTCACCATCCTGTTCGGCAAGGACGGCGTCACTTACACGAACCAGGCTTACGATCTCGGCCTTACCAAGAAGTACAAATTCGCCGGCGACGGCGCCCTGGTCGAATCCACCAACATGCCCGCAATCGGCACCAAGGCCGACGGCTTTGTCGGTATCAACCGGTACATGCCGATCTTTACCGGCCCGCTCAATACGCCAGCGCTGCATAAATTCTTCGACGACGCTAAGGCACGGCTTGCGAAGGTCGATCCTTCCGGTCCGATGCCCGACCGCTATGTGCAGTCAAACTATGAATCGATGAATGCGGTAAAGCTCGCGATGGAAATGTCGAAATTCCAGGGTCGCGGCGATACCGACAAGTTGATCGAAGCCCTCGAAGGCCTCGAAATGAAGGAAGGTGACGACTTCCCGCAAGGTGACAAGACGCTGCGCAAGGCCGACCATCAGGCCTTCCTGCGCGAGCTCATTTTCGAGGTGAAGGGCCAAGATTACAATCTTTTGCAAATAGTCGACAAGGACAAGACGATCGTTCCGCCGTCCTGCACCTTCTCCACGTAAGTGCGCGCCGAGCATTCGACCGACGTCGGCTCCCCGGCAATCGACCGGGGAGCGGCATCGGTCCCCATTCTCAGGACCGAGCTGCTGTCCGTCCGTTTCGGCGGGCTTGCCGCGCTTTCCGAAGTCAATTTCGAGGTCGCACCCGGCGAGATTCGCGCCGTCATCGGACCGAACGGCGCCGGCAAGAGCACCTTCTTCAATACGCTGACAGGCGTACTGCGGCCGACATCGGGGCGCATCATCCTCAACGGCGAGGACGTCACCGGACTGCCTTCCAACGCGATCTCGCAGAAGGGCATCGCCCGCTCCTACCAGATCACCAACATCCTGCCGAACGCCACGGCGTTCGAAAACGTGCGCGTTGCAGCACAATCGCGCCGGCATGCCTGGAACATGATTTCGCATCACGGTGCGTTTCCCGACATCAACGCCAGGGCGGAAACCGCGCTGCAATCGGTCGGCTTGCTCGAGAAGGCTCATGAGTTGGCATCGAATCTGTCGCACGGCGAACAGCGCAATCTCGAGATTGGCATCGCGCTGGCGACTGAACCGAAACTTCTGTGTCTGGACGAACCGACTGCCGGCATGAGCGCGGCCGAAACGGCTGACACCATCGAGCTGGTGCGCCGCATCTCAAAGCAGCTCACCATCCTGATCGTCGAGCACGACATGGAAGTCGTGATGGGTCTGTGTGACCGCATCACCGTGTTGCACTACGGCCGAATTTTGGCCGAAGGTTCGCCGGAGGAAATCCAGAAGAACGAAAAGGTGCTGGAGGTCTATCTCAAGACATGAGCACCGACGGCACAACTCCGCTCGTCCTGGTCGAGGACGTGCACACCTACTACGGCAAGAGCCATATCCTGCACGGCGTGTCGCTAACGATCAGTCCCGGCGAAGTAGTTGGCCTACTCGGCCGCAATGGTGTCGGTAAAAGCACGACGCTGAAAACAATCATGGGATTGGTGCGGCCGAGTCAGGGAACCGTGTTGTTCAACGGCAACGCGATCACCGGCCTGCCGCCGCACAAAATGGCGCGTATGGGCATCGGCTATGTGCCGGAAGACCGCCGCATCTTCCGTTTGCTCACAGTAATGGAAAATCTGCGTACTGGTCTCGACCGCAAAGGCATGACCGACGAGAAGCGCCAGATGCTGCTCGACAAGGTGTTCACTTACTTTCCGGTCCTTGCGGAACGCCGCAATCAGGCGGGTGGAACGTTGTCCGGCGGCGAACAGCAGATGCTCGCGATCGCCCGCGCCATGATGCTTGAGCCGAAAATCATTCTTCTGGACGAACCTACGGAAGGCCTGATGCCCCGCATGGTCTCGCAGATCCGGCAGATCATTGATGTGTTGCACAACGAAGGCGTCGCCATCCTGCTGGTCGAGCAGAACGTGCCGCTGACGCTGGAAGCAAGCCAGCGGCTCTACATCATGGAGAAGGGCAGCGTGCGCCATCAGTGCGCGGCGTCCGAGATCGACGTCCATCACGCGGTCATCAAGCAATATCTAGGGGTCTGAGCGATGGATGCGGTCAGCCAGTTTTTCCACGCCATTCCGTTCGATCTCATCCTCATCCAAACCATCAACGGCATCGTTACCGGCATGATCCTGGCGCTGATCGCATCGGGTCTGACGCTGATCTTCGGCATCATGGACGTCGTGAATTTTGCCCATGGCGAACTGTTCATGCTTGGCGCCTACGTCGGCGTGGTGATCGTCGCCACGACGGGAAGTTTCTGGCTGGGCCTGATCGCCTCTGCGTTGATCATGGCGATCTTCGGCGCGGCCTTGCAGATCATCACCTTGCGGCCGCTGGTCGGACGCGACCCTCTTAATACGATCCTTGCCACGTTCGGCGCGTCGCTGGTGCTGCAAAATTACGCGCTGTGGCAGTTCGGACCGGTGTCACGCAAAATCCCTGAGCCGATATCGAGCCGTTTCACGTTGTTCTATCTACAATACCCCTGGTACCGCATCGTCATCGCGCTCTTGTCTGCCGCCATCATCGGCGGTTTCTGGCTGTTCCTCAAATACAGCAAGTTCGGAATTTGGATCAGAGCGACAGCGCAAGACCGGGTGATGGCTCAAGCAATGGGGATTCCGGTGCCACTGGTCTACACCGGCGTGTTCGCGCTGGGCTCAGCCATGGCCGCTGCAAGCGGCGTGCTGTTCGCGCCGACCACCGGCGTCGATCACAGCATGGGGCTCGACTGGGTGCTCAAGGCTTTCATCGTCGTCGTGGTCGGCGGCATGGGTAACCTCGGCGGCTCAATCCTGGCCGCGATCTTTATCAGTCTACTCGAGGCCTATGCCGCGATCTGGCTCGACCCGTCACAAGCGGTGATCGTGTCTTTCGTGGTGCTGATCCTGACATTGCTGTTCCGGCCGACGGGCCTCTTCGTGGCGACCCCAAAATGACTGCGACGCCGCTCGATAAACCGATGCCACTGAGCAAAGTGGGTCTGAGCCACACCGCCATCTTCTGGATCGGGTTTTGCGTCGTCATGGTGATCCTGATCGCGGCGCCGCTGGTGCTGCCCGAGTTCTGGCGGCGGTTCCTCACCGAAGTCCTGATCTGGGGATTGCTGGCGATGTCGTCCGATCTCCTGATCGGCTACACCGGAATGGTGTCATTCGGCCATTCCGCATTTTTTGGGCTTGGCATGTATGGCGCCTCAGGCGCGCTTATCGCCTTCAGTCCGAACTTGTGGCTGGCGATCCTTTTCGGGCTTACCGGCGCCGCCTGCACGGCGCTGTTTGTCGCTTATTTCTCCACCCGGCTGCGCGATATCTATTTCGCCATCACGACGCTGATCTTCAGCCAGATTTTCTACGTGATCATCTTCACCTGGACGCGCGTCACCGGCGGCGAGAACGGTTTGATCTTCAACCGTCCGCATCTCTGGATCCCATTCATCTACGATGCCCGCTTCACATCGACGACTATGCACTGGTTCGTACTGGTGGTGGTCGCCGGCTCTTATCTAATCCTTCGCCGCATTACCCAGTCGCCGTTCGGCATGGTGCTGCAATCGATCCGGGAGAACGAGCCTCGCACGCGCGCAATCGGCTATCCGGTGGCACAATACAAGATGGTGTCAGTGATGCTGTCCGGCCTGTTCGCCGGCCTCGCCGGCGTCCTCTATGCCGTCCAGAACGAATTCGCCGCGCCCAACTTCGTGTTTTTTCTCACTTCAGGCGAGACGGTGATCTACAACGTCATGGGCGGCATCGGCACGCTGGTCGGACCGATTGTCGGCGCCGGCTTCTTCCAGCTCATGCGCGAATTGCTGTCGCGCTTTTTGGGCGATCAGTTTCCGTACCTGATCCCGCTCGGCATCGTCTTTATCGCGATGATCATTTTCCTGCCGCAGGGCCTGCTCGGCTTTGCGCGGCGCTGGCTTAATCGCTGAGCGGCGGCCTAGCTGCTCTTGCCGATAAATTTGGTCAGCGCTGTTACATCTTCCTTGTCGCCATCGAAATCTTCGGCGATGCGCTCGTAGAAATGCGCAGCGCCTTCATAAAGCTCATGCGCTGCCGGATCTTCGGCAACGAAGCCCGCGATTTCGTGCATCTCCGCGACCCAGCGATAAGCCTTGGGTGGCATCTGCGCCAAGCCACGCTTGAACCACGCGAACATTTCCTTTTGGCTCGATGACAATTCGGCAAACAGCGCGTCGGACGAACCGGCGCGTGTCGCCGCCAGCATCATCGCAGCCCCAATGGCCTGCGTGCCCTTGGTGATCCCGGCGTAGGACATTTTCAGCGCCGAGGCCGCGCTCAGCGCGCCGTCCAGCACGCGGATATCGAGACCATAATCGCGCAGAGTCGCAAAGCGCGGCGCCGCAGGACCCGAGGCGTAAAAGCGCGGACCGGCATCGCCCGGCTTCGGCGGCGAGCCGATAATCCCGGCATCGACAAACGGGCAATCGGTCGGCGCTATCGCCGCCGCGACCTTATCGACCGTCACCGGATTGATAGCGTTACAGTCGACATAAACCGGCTTCGAGTTGCTCGCCTTGAGCACCGGTGCAAAGTGCCGAGCCAGCGACAGCGCGTCGCCAGGCGGCAGAATAGAAAGGATAAAATCGGAGGCCGCAATCTCCTCGTCGCTGGCACCGGCGATACCTGCTTGCTTGGCCCGCGTCTGGGTTTCCTGACTGCGGCCCTTGAGCGAGGTCAGGACTTTCAGGCCGTTATCGACAAGCCTTTTCCCGACGGCGGCGCCCATGGCACCGGGCGCGATTACTGTAACAACAGGAGTCATCATGACCTCGTTTGTTCAATCGAGGCCATGATACCAGTTCGCAATCAGTAGATGCTAGGCGCTCACCCGCGCCTGCCGTTCACACTGTCTCGCGCTTCGGAACCTTAAGATCGCCCTGCAACCGCCGGCGCAGCGCCGCGGTACGGCCATCGGCGCCCGGCTGATAGACCACGCTGTAGCGGTTAAGCACTTCTGCGAATACTTGCGCGTCGGCGGGCTTCTTCACCTCGAAAGAATCGAAACCGGCCCGCACCAGGAAATGAAACTGGTCGCGAAGCACATCGCCGGTTGCGCGTAGCGTACCACGAAAATTGAAATGCTCGCGCAACAGGCGCGCCTGGCTATAGGCGCGGCCGTCGCGAAATTTCGGAAAGTTGAGCGCAATCAGCGCCAGATGGCCAAGCCAGGGCTCAAGCTCGCTAACGCGGCGATCATTCGGCCACAACACACCGAGCGAACCGTCGCGGCGAACCAACTCGTTGGCCTCGGAGAGGAACCGCTTCGCGGAAACCAGCACCGGCGTCCGGTCCGGGATCGGCGCGTCATCGGCAACACGCACGTAACGGTCTTCGACAATGCGGCCGTTTTCAACGAGTGGCATAGACCCGCTCCCGGAATGGCTCGACGCCGATACGCTTGACTGTGTCGATGAAAAGCTCTTCTGGCCGCTGCCGCAGCTCGAGATAAGCTTGCGCGATATCCTCGACGACATCCGCGACCTGCGCGTACGGCACCGCGGGCCCGATCAGCGCGCCGAGCTTGGCATCCTCGTCGGCCTTCCCACCCAGCGTGATCTGGTAGACCTCTTCGCCATTCTTCTCGACGCCGAGAATGCCGATGTGGCCGACGTGGTGGTGGCCGCAGGCATTGATGCAGCCGGAAATGTTGATGTGCAGCCGGCCGAGATCGCGCTGCAGATCGAGGTTACGGAAACGTCGCGTCAATTCCTGTGCGATCGGAATCGAACGCGCATTGGCAAGACTGCAATAGTCCAGGCCGGGGCAGGAAATGATATCGGAAATCAGGTTCACGTTCGGCATCGCCACGCCGATGGCATCGAGCGCACGCCAGAGAGCCGGCAGATCACGTTGCGCCACATGCGGCAGCACCAGATTCTGCTCATGGCCGACGCGGACTTCGCCAAATGAATAGCGGTCGGCAAGATCAGCAACGGCATCCATTTGCACCGCAGTAGCATCTCCCGGCGTGCCGCCTTCCGGCTTCAACGACAGTGTCACGATCGCATAGCCCGGCACTTTGTGTTTGGCGACAGAATTGCCGAACCAGGTATTGAAGGCACGATCGTTGCGCGTCGCGACAAGTTCAGAGGGATTGTCTTTAAGGTCCTCGTAAGTCGGATAGCTGAAGCGGCCGGTGATGTCGGCAACGATCGCATCATCCAGCGCCAAAGCACCGTCCTTGATGCTTTGCCACTCGGATTCGACTTCCTTCGAGAAGGCATCGACGCCAAGTTCATGCACCAGGATCTTGATGCGCGCCTTGTAGATATTGTCGCGCCGGCCGAACTGATTATAGGTGCGCAGCAGCGCTTCGACGTAACTCAACACGTCGCGCGTGTGCAGGAACGGCTTGATGGTCTTGGCAAGAAACGGCGTGCGGCCAAGACCGCCGCCGACCATGACTTCAAAGCCGAGCTCGCCCGCCTCGTTACGGTGCAGCTGCAACGCCAGATCGTGAATCCGCAGCGCCGCGCGGTCATGGCTCGACGCGCCGACCGCGATCTTGAACTTGCGCGGCATGAACGAAAATTCGGGATGCAGCGTCACGTGCTGGCGGATCACCTCGGCCCAGATGCTCGGGTCCTCGATCTCGTCGGGCGCGACACCCGCCCACTGATCGGTCGTGATGTTGCGCACGACGTTGCCGCTCGTCTGCATGCCGTGCATGCCAACGCTGGCGAGCTCCGCCATGGCGTCCGGCAACTCTTCAAGCTTGATCCAATGGAACTGGATGTTCTGCCGCGTCGTGAAGTGCCCATAGCCGCGGTCGTAGCGACGCGCGACATGCGCAAGCATGCGTAACTGCTCGCTCGACAAGGTGCCGTAGGGAATCGCGATGCGAAGCATGTAGGCGTGCAGTTGCAGATACACGCCGTTCATCAACCGAAGCGGCTTGAATTCTTCTTCAGTCAGTTCGCCGGACAGCCGCCGCCCGACCTGATCGCGAAACTCCGCGACCCGTTCGTTGACGAGCGCACGGTCGTAGGCGTCGTAGACGTACATGAAAGCCCGTTTCCGGAAATTAGATTCCGAACGTCACCGGCAGGTCGATAGTGGGACCGCTGAGGCGAATGAGTTCGCGCAGGTTGCCCGGACGCACTTGCCCGCTGTCGCTGAGCTTAACCGGCGCGACATAGGGGCCGACCGCGCGCAGATCGTCGGCATTAGCTGCATCGATTAGCTCACGGGCGCCAGAGCTGCTGGTCGCGATCGCGGCATCATCAAGGTGGGTGGTCCAGCCGCCGTCGGCGCGACGGTACACTACGGCGCCGTCACCAACTCGGTTGGCGGTAATGACCACCGGCCCGATAATTTTGATTTTCTTCTGTTCGAGCGGAGATGTCATTTTCGGCCTCATTTCGTCGCTAATAGGAAGATCTTCTATATAGGATGGATTTTTGGCTCGCAAATAGCATTAAATTCTTCTATTTGGCTGCACGGCTATAGCAAAAAACAGGCGGCAAAAAGCGCCAGACGAGAATCCGCTTCCAAACCATCGCAATGCGCCGCAGCGGCTGGCGCGATATCGCCCGACGTATCAACGAGGCGTGGAAGGTCGATCGCAGCTATCGCCCGCTCAGGCGGCAGCCTCAAAGGCAAAACTTGCGCCCTTGCGCACGACGTGACCGAAGCCGGGCGCGTTGACGTGCGCACCGGCGATAGCGAAGCGTTCGGTCGCCGCCATATCGAGAATGCGCTTGCGCGATTTCACCGCCTGATCCTTGTCGAGATCGTAGATCATGCCGGCATCGGGATGCGAAATCTGGATCGCAGAGACATGCACGACGTCTCCGAGCGCCATGAACCCGCCGCCTCCCGGCGCGGCCAATAGCCAGCAGGTGTGTCCGGGCGTGTGGCCAGGCGCGACGATCGGCACAAAATCCAAATATTGCTCACTGCCGCGCACACGATGGATGCGGTCGAGGTAAGGTTTCAGATTGATCCGCGTGCGCGCGCGATTGCCTTTGACCTTGTCGGGGTCATTGGCGCCGTCAGAGGCAGTCCAGAAATCTAGTTCGATCTCGTGCACCACAATCTCGGCATTCGGGTAATGCGGCTTACCGTCGTCGTCGACCAGACCATTGGCATGATCGCCGTGCAGATGGGTGATGACGATATGGGTCACGTCCTTCGGATCGACCCCTGCGGCGCGCAGATTGCCCGGCAACCGGCCGAGCGTCGGATACATCGTGTTGCCGGCCCCGGCATCGATCATGATGACCTTGTCCGCACGGCGGATCAGAAAATTATTCACCGGAATATGAAACGTGCCATTGTCCGTGCCGCCAACCAGTTGCTCGATCTGCGCGGGCATCATATCGACCACTTTGTCGATTCCGGTCGGCAGTGTGCCGTCGCTCAAGCCGTGAACTTTTACTCCGCCAACCGTCATGCTGGGCAGCGTCACTTCCAGAACCGACATTTTCAGAATCCTTCTCTGGTGAGCGCGATCATGCAGCCTGCCGAGATCACGACCGCCACGGAGAGAACTGCAAACGGCGCAATGAAGCCGCCGCCGCCGTAAGCCAGGATATAGCCGATCATCAGCGGCGACAGCGCCCCGGTCGACTGCGTGAGCAGCGCGCGCACGCCCTGTGACTTACCCATATCCGCCGTGCTGATCACGCTATGCATCAGCATTTCAGCACATGAGATACCGACCTGCTGCGCGCACAGCGCGCAAATCATCAGAATGACGCTCCAGATCGCGTCCGGCGAAAGCGCGGCCGCCATCAGGTAACCCGAGGTGCTGAAGCTGAAATGCCGCGCTGTGCGGAGATAGGTCGGCAGCCAGATCGACCAGCCCCAAAAGAAGATCGCGTTGCATGAGATCGCCAGCACTATCAGCCAGAAGCGATGATTGCGCCAAACGCTCGTAATGCCCTTAAGAATTCGCCCGGGCGCATCATCGTTGTGTTCGATTGCGCCCGACTTAATAAGGTTGGCTGGCCTGATTGACGGAAGCGCAAACCAATTAGCGACCAGCGCCAGCGTCACCGGATAACAGGCCGCTTCGCCGACACCCAAACCGATGCGCGATGTCAGCAGCATGCCGTAGCTCGCGGAGAGGGCGGACCAGAAACAGGTCAGTCCCCAAATCACAAGGCTCGCCATCGTCGCATAGCGCGGGCCATAGCGTGTCACGGCCCAGCCCCACAGCGGCGCGGCTAGGCTGTAGGAAATGAACATGCTGGAGGCGAGCCAACCGAGCAGCTGCGCTTGCCCGTTAAGCTGCATCTCGTCAAGAAATTTGGGATCCGCCATGACAAGAGAAATGTTGCTCTTGTCGAACATCGAAATGATCCAGTAGATCAGCAGCGTCGGTGCGACATAGGTCCAACGCACGCGCGTCGCGACTGCAATGGCTGTAGCCTCCGGCGCCAAGCCCTGCGGAACTGTGATAGTCATGCGATCCTCCCCGGATGCGGCGCCTGATTATTGGTATCATTTGGCGACGCCGCGCAGCGCGACCCGATGCTGCGATATCGCAAACTGTTGCCCGCATGTCGTAACTTGTCAACAATGCGCCCATGTCCGATTTGTCGCCGGAGAAGCCGAAATACAGCGGCACCTTCACCGAAGTGCTGGCGGTGTTTTTTCGCCTCGGCTTAACTTGTTTCGGCGGGCCGATCGCGCATCTCGGTTATTTCCACGAAGAATTCGTGGTGCGACGCAAGTGGCTCGACGAAAAAACCTACGCCGATCTCGTCGCGCTTTGCCAATTCTTGCCAGGTCCAGCGTCGAGCCAGGTGGGATTCTCGATCGGGCTGTTGCGCGCGCGTTATCTCGGCGCACTCGCGGCTTGGATCGGTTTTACGTTGCCGTCAGCGGTTGCGCTCGTCCTGTTTGCGTACGGCGCAAGTGAACTCGGCGGCACAATTGGCAGCGGAATACTCCACGGCTTGCGGCTGGTCGCCGTCGCGATTGTCGCCCAGGCCATTTGGGGAATGGCTCGCACTTTATGTCCTGACCGCGTGCGTGCAAGCATCGCGACCATCGTTGCCGTGATCATTCTGTTCAGTAACGCGTCAGTCGCGCAGATTGGCGCGATCACATTCGGCGCGCTCGCCGGCTTTTGGCTGTGCCACACCGGAACGCCCTCAGCTTCGAGTCGCATCGCATTGCCGGTAAGCCCCACCGTCGGAGTCGTCGCGCTTTCGGCCTTTTTCGTTTTGTTGATTGGCCTGCCAATCCTGCAAGCCGCCACGGATACCCCCGGTCTTGCGCTGTTTGACGCCTTTTACAGGTCTGGCGCTCTGGTTTTTGGCGGCGGGCACGTGGTGTTGCCCTTGTTACGCGAGGCTTTCGTCGGACCGGGCTGGGTGAGCGACGATACGTTCCTTGCCGGGTACGGCGCGGCACAAGCCGTCCCGGGGCCGCTGTTCACCTTTGCCGCATACCTCGGCGCCGTCGTCAGTCCGTCGCCGCACGGCGTGCAAGGCGCGGTGCTGGGGCTGATCGGCATTTTTCTTCCCGGCATGCTCGTCCTGCTGGGCACACTGCCGTTCTGGAACAACCTCCGCGAACGTTCGGGCGCACAAGCCGCGATGCGCGGCATCAATGCAGCAGTCGTCGGCCTGCTGGGCGCGGCGCTGTACAATCCGCTTTGGGTCACTTCGGTGAAGACGCCTGGCGATTTCGCAATAGCGCTTGTTGGCTTCCTCTTGCTGACGGCTTGGCGCGCGCCGCCCTTGCTTGTTGTGACAATCGGCGCGATCGGCGGCGCGGCGCTTGCTTATTGGCCGCCCGCGGGATGAGCGTCGCTCATCTCGGCGCAACCTTCGCCAATTCAGGGAATGGCTGGTAGTCGGCGCCACCGCACTCGTCAGGCGTCGCATCGACAAACTGATTGATGTTTCCGGCAAAGTAGACGACAGCCTTCTCCTTATGCTCGTTGCGGCCATTCAAAAGCACACAGGAAACGTAGTGCTGATTCTGGCCGACCGGCTTTAGCACTGGAGGAGAAATCATCGAATTCCGAAAGTCCGCGCTGTCTGTCAGGCTGGTCATCAAGAAGGTGGCGATCTGGTCCTTGTAGTTAGCCGGCACGGCGTTAGCGTCAACCACCTCGACTGTCTTCTTATCTTTGCTGCAACCGACACAGAAAGCGCCCAGCAGAAGTACCAAGCCCACGCGAGCAAGAAAGGGCACGAAACGCCAAACGTGCGGATGGCAAGTATTATCGAGCATCAATCCTCCGGCGATGGTCCACACCAGCCGGGCAGGTAGTCGGCTTCCACACTCTTGGCCAGTTCCAGCGCCTGCTCGAGCGCACTGTTGAAATCTTTTTCGATGAATTTACGTTTCATGCGCCGGCGCAGAAAGTCAGCCCATATGAACTCACTGAACGGGGTTGTGTCCTTGGCAAAACCGCCCATGCGCCGCAGCTCGCCGGCCAGCGACCGAAACGGATCATCGACCAGTTCGGTTACTGTTTTCGGAATATCCCGGTAGCCGCGGCGACGTCCTTCATCGTCGAAGGGGTGCATCCAGTTGCGGTTATCCATGACGAACCAGAATGAGTCGATTTCGAGCTTGCTCAAATTGGCGACCACGGTCACCGCTACATCCTTGACCCCTTCGTCGTGAAGCGCACGGGCCATATGATGATGGTCGATGACATAATGCCGGTCCCTCGGGCCGAGGATCACCGGAATCATGTGTTTGCCGAGGAATTTCCCGCCCTTTTTGTCGCTCGAGTCGCGCCAGGCTTTGCGCTTGGCCTTCACCTCGCGCATACCGACGGTGATCTGGGTCGGACGCAAGTCCATGATGGCGACCGGTATCAGTACGGGCTCACGGACAGTCATATTCGGCTCCTCAACCAATCCCAGCCGATAATAGCGGCACCACCAAGGTTCTAAAAGCGAGTCGCCCGGCGCCGATGGGCGCCGAGCGTATCAGATTGGGACGGGTTGCTGGCCGATCAATCAGCGAGCGGACTGGGACGGATCTGAATGTGGACCGCCATCGGCATCGAGCCCTTGCCGCCTTCCTTAAGCCAAGGCGTCCGGTCGCCTTCCGACGACCACAAGCCCTTGCCCTTCCAGCCAGCCTTCGGGTCGTCGATCCGCGCATCGAGCCCCTTGGCATAAAAGCCCATTGGATACGGAATGCGCAGGGTCACCATTTTGCCGTTGACCAGCGCGGCAAAGCCGTCGTTCTCGTTCGCAGTCGAGATCGGCACATCCTTGCCGAGGCCGACGGCATCGTGCTGATCGACCCAGCTGTAGTAACTCGCTTCGGCGCTGTTATCGCCGATGCCGTCAAAGCCGGGGCCGGGATATTTGTAGAAAGACCAGCCTTCCGGGCAGTGATCGCCGATCGCCTTCGGCCCGTTCAAGGGCGCCTTGCACTTGGAGCGGTCAAAGCTGCCGAGGTGGCCGCTGGCGAGCGATACCCAAACCACACCCCTGGAGTCGATGTCACCGCCGCGCGGGCCAAAACCCGGCATCGGGATGTAATAGACCTCCGAAAGTTTGGTCTTCGGATCGAAACGCACGACGCCGCCCTTGCCGCCGAATACGTTGACGGTGAACCAGACGGAACCATCCGCTGGATTCGGCATCACGGCATAGGTGCCAGAGCCGCCGATCATCATGTCCTTGTTCGGATCCTGAGGCTCGCCGGGCTTGGTGTAGTCGTCGACTTGACCATTGCCGTTGGTGTCGAGCACGAACGGCGCCCAGCCCTGCGCTTTTTCGGCGTCGCCGGTTTCGTCGAACACTTTGGTGTCGAGCCAACCGGCCAGTTCACCGCCGCCGCTGGTCCACAATATATTGTCTTTGTCGAAGCCGAATTGCAGGTGATGGGTGCCGTAACACGTATCGATAAACGTGAACTTCTGCGTCTTCGGATCGTACATCACCAACTGACGTTCATTGATGTCGATCGGGAAGGCTTTGGCGTAGGGATTATCCGAGCCCTTCTTGCAGAACGCAGGCGTCCCCGGTGCGTGATTGGTTCCGGTCAGCCACAAGCGGCCTTGAGAATCAAACATGTCGTTATGATTATCCAGCTTGGAATCCCAGACTTGCTCCATTCCCCAATAGGCTGACGGCGCCAGCGGCTTCTGGATGGCCGCGTGTCCGGGTCCGAATGCTTCGGGGACGTCCGCACCTTCCGGCGGAGTGATGAAGCTCGTCTTTGCCGCCTTCGGATCGAGAACCGGTAGATGGTCGGTCGAATATTCCGTCGATCCATAGAGTAGCCCGTACGAATTGACCGTTGGGTTGCGCTTGTCCGACGAGATCAGGTCATGGAGATATTGCTTCTCGGTGCCCCAGTCCCAGGTCGTGACGACAACGTTGCGCTCGACGCCCTGCGGGCGCGGTGGCTTGGTTGCAGGCAATTCGCCCTTGGCGATTCGATCCGTCCAGTCACCGAAATATTTCAGCGGAACGCTGTTGAGTTGACCGGCGATCGGCCCCGTCATCAGTGGCGATGCCTGGCCTGACTGGATGCGACGCGCCCAGGCATCCTCACCGCTGGCGAATTTGCCGAGGTCAGCCGGGATCGTTCGCGTCCCCTGCGAGCCGAGCTGATGGCAGCCGACGCAGGCCTGGTTTTTCATTGTGGTCAGCCACTGCGCCTGCGTAACCTTGTCTGGGATATCGCTCTTGCCGCCAAATTGATCGGCGGCCGGAATCTTCAGCATCGAGAACCAATAGATCGCCGGATAATATTGTGCCGCCGCAGCATCGTCGGGCGCTATCACCGCAGTCAGGTTCACGCGCTTGCCGGGCTCCGCATCGACTTTCGGTGAATCAACCAGACCGTAGCCGCGCACCCAGACCTGGTATTTCGCCTTTGGCAAATCGGGCACGACGTAGCGGCCCTGATCGTCGGTCACGACCATTTTGGCAAATCGCGTTGGCAGGTCGTGCGTCTCTGCGATCACCCAGACGCCTGCCTCGGGCCCGTGCGGGCTTTTGACGACACCGCCGATATCATTCCTGCCAACCGGAACACTTTGCGCATTGAGCCGCGCCGGCGCCACAGCGATAAAAGCAGCGATCGCGATTGCAACCACACCGCTATAGAGTGTTCGTTTCATGCAGGCCTCCCAGAAAAATCGCGCGAAGCACATTGAGCTTGCGGTATTAAGTGTTGTGATTTGCCTAGACTTTGCCCCACCCCCTGCCTACCCGCAAGGGGACCGGACCGCTGCTGCGGCATGCGACCGTCGCATATGGCAATATGCGATCGGGTAGTGACAAATGTGCAGCTGTAGAAAGCCGACAAAGACCAGCTATGATCGAAACGCGGCAAACCTGTAACGCTCTATTCCTCGCGCTTTGCATCCTGCTCGTCTGTGCAGCGGCGAACTCGGCTTCCAGCGAAGATCAAAAGCCACCAGCAACTCCGGCAGCGTCCGCGCAATCGACTTGCGATCGCTCGACGTTCCGCATTGTCGTCGACGTCGGACATACGGTCGATGTCCCCGGCGCGATGAGCGCGCGCGGCATTCCCGAATACGCCTTCAACCTTCAGCTATCGCAAGATATCGATAAAGCACTGGTGGACGCGGGCTTCGACAAGACCGTGCTGCTCATCACTGCGAAAGCGCCGCCCTATGGGCTGGTCGAGCGCGCGTCACGGGCCAACGCGATGCGCGCTGACCTGTTCATCGCCATCCATCATGATTCCGTCCCCGACAATCTGCTTCAGTGGTGGGAATATGAAGGCCAGCAGAACAATTACAACGACGACTATCCCGGCTATGCGTTGTTTGTTTCATATGACAATGCCGACCGGAAAGGCAGCCTGGAATTCGGCCATCTGCTGGGCAAAGCGCTGCAAGCCAACGGGCTGAAATATACGCCGCACTATACCCAAGCTTTGATGGGACATTACCGGCGCGAACTCGTTGACGCCGATGCCGGCATCTATCGCTTCGATCAACTGGTGGTCCTGAAGATGACCAGGATGCCTGCGGTGCTGCTGGAAGCGGGATCCATCATCAATCGTCAGGAGGAACCGGAACTCGCCACGCCGGAGCGACGCACCAAAACGAGCGCAGCGATCGTCGCGGCAGCCGAAGATTTTTGCGCAGCCCGCACTCCGCCGAAAATTGCCCAGCAAGCGAAACGGCCGGCGCCGCACGCCAAGCAGAGCGCAGTCACACGCTGACGAGATTGGTGGTCTGGCTGCGCCGAAACGCAAGCGTACTAATAATGAGGAAATTGAGCGCGCTCACGGCAACACCCACGGCAAAGGCCGGCGCGTAGTAACCAAAGCGATCATACAGAAATCCGCCACTCCAGCTTCCCACCGCCATCCCCGAACCGCTGACCAGCAGCAATGTTGGAATGCGCCAATAGGCCTCGTTGATGGGAAACAGTTCGCGCGCTGCCAGCACATTAGCCGGAACGAGGCCGCTAAATCCGAAACCGAACAGCGCTCGCAACGGTAAAAAGACCGAGCTCGTCCTGCGTAAGCAGGAAGAGCGCGATGCCGACGGTCTGGCAGGCCGAGCCGAGCAGCATTGTGTAGAGACCGCCTATCCGGTCTGACAGTCCGCCCCATACCTGGCGGCTCAGGAAAGCCGAAGCCAACAGCACCGACAGCATCGCGGCGCCGTGCACTGGGCTGATGCCGAGATCGCTGCAAAACGCGACAAGGTGTGCCTGCGGCATCGACATCGGCACGCAGCAGGTGAAGATCGCGCACATCTGCAACGCGTAGACCAGATTGGGCGGCCACCCCATGACAGACTTCTTTTCATGCGGCGCGTTGGCCACTGTCACATGGTGCGGCGTATCGGGCGGCGCTCCCAACATGATGGCCGCGGCCGGCACGATAATCACCAGCTCGATCACCGCGTAGATCACCATGGTCTCACGCCAGCCGAGATAGACGATCGCGGGTTCAAAGAGCGACGGCCAGATTGCGCCGGCTAGAAAACTTCCGCTCGAAATCAACGCCAGCGCAGAGCCACGCCGGCGATCGAACCAACGGCTGACATAGACATAGGATGGCGCGTTGATGCCGCCGATCCCAATCAGGCCGATGAACAAGCCGTGACCAACGTAAAGAGGTAAAGATGGTCCGAGCGTCGACAGACATAGTCCGACGGCGATCATGACGGAGCCGCCGATCACGGTCCACCGGATGCCAACGCGTTCGGCGATGCGCCCCATCACGATGCCGCCGAAGCCCGAGCCCATCCAAACCAACGCACCGGCAAAAGCCGGGATCGAGCGCTCGCCATTCACTTCGGCGGCGATATTCTTGAGCGCGACCACGGTGATCCATGGTGCGCCAAACGCAACGGCCATCACGATGAGTATCGTCGTCGCGACGACCCAAGAGGTGCGCGTTTCGACAGAATGCGTCACTGACGAGTTCAGCATGGTTATCGCGTTGCTGGCGCGCCCGGCCGGGCGAAGAGCAGAACAGCGGGTATAGCAGGCGCGACACTTGGCCGCCCAGAAAAAATTCGGGAAATCGCTGCTATCCTGCCGAGCCGTGATAGCGGAGGATCTGTCCATGCAGGTGCGCGCGACACTGCAAGCTATGCTGCTCACACTGATCAGCGTTGCGTCGGCATCCGCCGGGGTCCGAATTTCCGACGATCAAGGCGGCCAGATCGGCGCTTATCTCTCCAAATATCAGGCGCTACGCGCGTCCGGCGATCAAGTTATCATTGACGGCACTTGCGCCTCGGCTTGCACGATGTTGTTGGGTGTCATTCCGCGCAACCGGATTTGCGTGACGCCGCGCGCCGTCCTCGCTTTTCATTCGGCCTGGACACCGACGTCCGAAGGCGAACAGATCAGCAGCGCCGGTAACTATTACCTGTGGTCGAATTATCCGAGCGACGTCCGCAGGTGGATTATTCAGCACGGCGGCCTGCACTCACAAATTATTTATCTGAGCGGACGGGAATTAACTGCGATGTATCCGGCCTGTAAATAATTTCGGCAAATCGCACGAACGAGTGCGACCACAGCTTGGCAGGCGACCAGGATCGCGAGCAGGCAAATGCCGAACTGATGCGCAAAATAAAAGCTAGCGCGCATTGCAGGATCCGCCGGCACCAAGTTCGGAATCCGCGTCACGAACAGGACAACTTCCCGCCCCCTGAACGCGGTCTGCCCCAAGCCGCTTCCCGGTTGGCTGAGCATCAGCCCATAAAGACCGAGTTGGACGAAAGCGCGATTGATTGTCGTCACCTTGCTCGCCTGAAGACCAAGAGCGTCGCTCGTTAGCTGCTCAGGCATCCGATCTCTCCTGATCCGTAACCGACGGAAAAAAGACTGTCCTTTTCCTGGGATTATTCCGGCGCTCCATTTGCCGTCGCCATTCGCCGTTTCGGCGGATTTTGCGTCAGAACTGGTAACGCAGACCGGCGGTCGGATCGCGTCCCGCGTTTCACGACAGCGTGATGGAATTGGAGGCCGCC
>Ga0302324_100007019_pt1 | contig 24074 bp, 20 predicted proteins | sample Palsa_T0_1_FD_201949 | JGI IMG/M metagenome (GOLD analysis project Ga0302324, IMG submission 201949) | Peat permafrost microbial communities from Stordalen Mire near Abisko, Sweden - Palsa_T0_1 | ecosystem: Environmental > Terrestrial > Soil > Palsa > Peat permafrost | place: Sweden: Abisko... | reverse complement strand
GGAGAGGTTTACGGCGATGGCGACATCCAGGGTGGGTTGAACCTGTCGGCCGGCGCGCGCTGGCACGGTCACATCCGCGTGCGGCAGGCCATCATCGCCGGAGAAATCATCGGCAGTCTATGCGTAGAGGACAAATTGGAGATCGGCTACACCGCGGTCATCCGCGGCAAGGTCAGTGCCCGCACGATCGCCATCGCCAAGGGCGCCATCGTCGATGGCGAGATCGAAGTCACCTCCGACGCGCCGGTGGTGCGCTTCGAGGAAAAGCGCGAAGGCAAATAACTCCAAGGACTCCGACCGGCCCCAAAGCCTTTGTTATCGATTGGCGACAGACGCGCAAAAATTGGTGTGTTAGGACGTCTTCGCGCATCCTTAGCGCCTGCATCAGCCAATTTAAGTCCAATGAAAGCATACGATGTGATCATCATCGGCGGGGGAGTGCACGGCGCCGGTGTTCTGCAGGCGGCTGCCGCCGCCGGCCACAAGGCGCTGCTCATCGAGAGGCGTGGTCTCGCCAGCGGCACTTCGAGCAGATCCAGCAAGTTGATTCATGGCGGCCTGCGCTATCTAGAGTCCGGGCAATTTGCGCTGGTGCGCGAGAGCCTGCGCGAGCGGGCCATACTCCTGCGCATCGCCGCCGAGCTGGTGGAACTCAAACCGTTCTTCATACCCGTGTACGACGATACGCGGCGTCGTCCCTGGCAACTCAACCTAGGTCTATGGATGTATGCGTTACTGGGCGGATTCGGGCCGGCGACGCGCTTCGGCGCCGTGCCTCGCCGCGAATGGCCGGCCCTCGACGGCCTCAAGACCGACAGGCTCGACGCGGTCATCCGGTATCACGATGCGCAAACCGATGACGCCTTGCTGACGCGCGCCGTGGTGCAATCCGCGCGCGAGCTCGGCGCGGAGGTGCTGATGCCGGCGAGCTTCGTCGGGGCGGCGCTCCACGCGGACGGCGTGGTGGTCACGATCACGGACAGCGCCGGCACCCAGGAATTCGCCGCCCGCGTCATGGTCAATGCGGCCGGACCTTGGGCGGAACAGGTCGCACGGGCGGTAACGCCCGGCATTTTCGTGCCGAAAGTGGACCTGGTGCAGGGCACCCATATCGTGCTGCCCTTCCCACTATCGGCCGGCATCTATTATGTCGAGAGCCCCACCGACGGCCGTGCTGTGTTCGTCATGCCGTGGTACGGCGCGACCCTGATCGGCACGACTGAAACGCCGTACGTGGGCGAACCCGACGATGTTCGGCCGTTGCCGGCCGAGGAGGAATATTTGCTGGATGTGGTACGCCACTATTTTCCTGCCTTGGGCCACTTCACCGCAGCGGATATCACGCAGCGATTTGCCGGCCTGCGCGTGTTGCCCGCCGCATCCCAGGCCGCGTTCGACCGCTCCCGCGAGACCATTTTCACCGCGGACCGTGACCCGCGCCCGCGCGTGCTTGGCATCTACGGCGGCAAACTTACGGGATGGCGTGCCGCCGCCGCCCACGTGCTGGAGCGCATCGGACCGTCCTTGCCCGCAGCGCAGAGGCGCGCGGCGACGGATCAGTTGATCTTGAGGAGGTCGCAATGAACAGGAACGTCATCCTTGCACTGCTGGCGTTGCTGGCGGGCGCGGCGCACGCCGAGGATTATCTCAGCCCCACCGAGGAACGCGTGCGCCTGTCGCTGGGCTTCGTGCACCTGGACTCGAACACCAACGTGCAGATCGACAGCAGCACGGGGGTGACGGGCACGCTGGTCAACGCCGAAAATGATTTCGGCATGAATAAAACGGACTTCGAGGCGAAATTTCAGCTGATGCTGCGCGTAGGCGAACGCAATCGCGTGCGCTTCGATTATTTTTCCCTGGACCGCACCGGCTACACGACGCTCGACAAGGACATTTTATTCCGCAACGTCGAGCTTCTGCCCGGCGATCCAGTGGACTCGAATTTATCGATCGACGTGCTCAGCATGGCCTACGAATACTCGTTCATTCACAACGAGAAATTTGAGCTCGCCGCCACCCTCGGCATCAACGAAACCGACATCTCCGCACGCGCCCGGGTCAGTACCGCGGCCCGGCACGTTGATCAGACCGAGGATCAAGCCGGGCCCTTCCCCACCGTCGGGCTCGACGCCACCTATGTGATCAGCAAGCGCTTCTATCTGGACGGCCGCGTCGATTATTTCAGGGCCAACGTCGACAGGCTGGATGGCTCGCTTGGGGTTTATGAACTGAACGCCTTTTACCGGCTGCGCCCGAACATTTCGTTCGCGCTCGGCTACGAACTGGTGAAGGCCCATCTATCGTCGACGCAGTCCTCGCAGGCCGGCCTGTTCAACTTCACCACGCAGGGCCCGGAGCTCTTCGTCAGAGTGGCTTTCTAGCAGACTCGCTACGGAGCCGCCGTGCTGCTCTCGGCGGCGAACTCGACGCGATTGTTGGCAGCCGCGGCGCGATTCCATTCTCCCGCCGTGAGCCCTTCGGTGCGTGCGGGATACGGGGTCGTATTGCGCGAAGTCCCGCCGCTTTCCAAGTCGATGGTGATGGCGCCGGAAGCCCGCTGCCGCACGCCGGCGATGAGATTCGCGAAGGCCAGCGACTGGCGCTGTTGGCCCGATAGCGAGTCCTCGAAGGGATTGCCGATCAGATCGCACTTGCTCAACGGCAGACTCGCGGCCGCGGGTACGAACCCATCCGCGGAATTGCCGCTGAGACAGAACATCCCGGCCAGATTGGTGATGCGCACCACGCCATGGAATTCCTGCGACTCGAGCTTGGCGAGAAACTCGCGCAGCACATCGAGCCGGGTGCGATCGAAGGGTATCTCGCCGTAGGGCACGGGCTCGATTCGCAACGCTCCGGTTGCAACCGCCGCATTGGCCCCGCCAAACGCGGAACCAATGACCCCGCTGTTCACGCCGGCGACTGCGGCGGTCAAATCCTTCACCGTGGCGGACAAGTCGGTCCGCGCGTGCTGCAGTTCCGCATTCACCAACGACAGGCTGGAAATCTGCGCGCGCGCATCCGCCAGTTCATTGCGCGTCATCAGCCAGCTTGCGGCGAAGGAAACGGCGAGTACGCAGGCGGCCGCAAGCCCCAGCCACCAGGGCAGATCGTTGTGCTGTGGCGGCGGTGCGACCGGTACCACCGGCGGCGGCGGCGCGCCGGTATGCCGCACGTCGCTCACGATCCGCGATGCGAAACTATCGAGACTCGCCACGATGAAGCGACGCAGGTCCGCCGTCTGGTCCTTCACGGCCGATTCCACCCGCCGTCCCCAATCGATGCTCGCCGCAGGCGCAATGATCTTGGTGGACGGCAACACCTCCACCGGTCTGCCGCCCACGAGCTCCACCGGCGCAAGCGCCGGTTCGTTCATATCGCGGCGGTCGGGCAGTAGATGCAGCTCGTACAGCACCTTCGATACATCGACCGGCCGGACCTGTTTGGGCAAAACTCCCATCGCCCCCAGCGCCCGCGCCTGGCCGACGTACAGTTCGCCTTCCTGCGAGGTGTACATCATGATCGGAATCATGGCCGTCTGTGGATTGCTCTTGATGGTCCGCAGCGCCTGCAAACCATCCATGCCGGGCATCTGCTGGTCCATGAAAATCGCGTCCGGGCGATTGTTCTGCAGGTACTCGATGGCCCGCTCGGCCGCCTCCGCCATGTCGACTTCGATGTCGAACTTCTCGAGCATACGGCTCAAGATGACTCGGGCGGACTTGGAGTCATCGACGACTAACACGCGTTTGCGGGCCATGGGAATAGTGTAGCTCAGGTCCCGCATCGTCCGTCACCGTGCCAAATGGAAGTTCCCCCGACTGACGCAAATTCGCGACGGTGGGGATTCCGCGCCGCGGATCCTAAACCGCGGGTTCTGCGCCGGGCGATTCCTTGTTCTGTGCAATCCAGGTCAACGCGGATTCGACATCGGCGAGCTCGCTGGCGGTGAATCCCTCGATTCTCACGCCGGTCGCCTCGGCTTTCTTCTTGGCCAGCTCCGCAGCGGCCACGCCATGCACCCAGACCAAACCGCGGCGTACCTTGGCCGTAAACTTTTGCTGCTTCTCTTCACTCATCACTGTTCTCCTGGTTTGCTTACCGTCGTTCTGACGCACCATACACGACTCAAACGGCCGCGCCGAATCCTGCGTCGGCTCAAGGAGCCGCAATCGCGCGGTCCAACCGCATACTGTAGGCGTTGAGCGCGCGCGCGACCACCCCTATGTACTCGTTGGCATCGTCCCAGCGCCGATCCTCGATGGCCTCGCGGACTCCCGGCAGCGTCTTCACACCATAGCCGGTGTGCGCGCCGGGCGCGTAGATCATGTGCTGGTACCACTCGCGGCCGCCCGGCAGCCCGCGCGGATCGGTCAAGGTCAGCTCGAGGTTGGCGAGCGCCGTATTGATCCGCTCCCGTTCCGCGCCGGTGCCCGCGCCGTCGCCGGCGCTCACACGGGCGTACTCCTTGTCGAAGGCCTTGGCGCTTTGATCCAGCTTGGCGATCGCATTGTCCAACGCCGCGAAGTTGAGATAGGGCACCTCACCGGCGCGCGGCGGCGCGCCCCGCGGTTTGTTGGGATCGGAAGCGAGCGCGAACGAATCGTCATCCAGCAGCTTGCCGAGCTCCTTCGACTTGCTGCGCATGCCGTCAACCATCTTGTGCAGTTCCTCGTCGTAGCCGGCGATGCTCGCCGCGAAATCGGTTTCGTCGGCGGGAATCAGCTCGGCCTGCGCGGCACGCAACACCACCCGGCCCGCAACCTTGGCGAGCGCCACGCCGTATTCGAATTTCGGGTCGACGAAACGATGGTAATGTTCGAACGTGTCGTAGGCGGAGTGATAAACGCCGTACTCGGCTTCGCCGTTGAACCCCAGATCCACGGCATTCACGCCGAGGTGCTGCAGGAACGGCGTGTAGTCGGATCCGGATCCGAGCGCGCCGAGCTGCAAGTCGCCGCCCGGCACGTGCCCTGATTCGGCGCCTGTGGCGGATTCATACAGCGATACGCGCCGCGCCGCCAAGTCCCGCGCCAATACGCTGACGTTGGTTTGCGGATCCTTCACGTCGCGGGCAGCTTCGCTGACGAAGTGCTGCAGGGCATGACTGCCTTCGGCACGCAGAAAGCCGCGCGCGTTGACGTCGGAGTTGACGTATAGAACTGCCTTGCTCTTCAATTCCTCCGCATGGGTTTCAGCCCATTCGGTCGAACCCAGCAAGCCCGCCTCCTCGCCGTCCCAGCTCGCGTACACCAAGGTGCGGCGCGGCTTCCATCCCTCCTTGACCAGCTTGCCGATGGCCCTTGCTTCGGCCATCAGCGCTACCTGTCCCGACAGCGGGTCGGCGGCTCCGAACACCCAGCCATCGTGATGGTTGCCGCGAATCACCCAACGGTCGGGTTCCACGCTGCCGCGAATTTTTGCGACCACGTCGTAGAGCGGCTTTTGACTCCAATCCGACAGCACCTTCATGTGAACCTTGGCCGGACCTGGACCCAAGTGATAAGCCACGGCCAAGCCGCCGCGCCAGGTTGCGGGTGCCACCCGGCCGCCGAGCGCGCTGAGCAGCGGTTCGGCGTCGGCATAGGAAATCGGCAATACCGGAATCTTCAGGATGACCTTCGCGTCCTTGATCGCCAGCCGCTTCGCCGCCGGCGTGGCGCCGACGTTCGGTGTGAGCGGATCGCCGCTGTAGAACGTCATATCCTCGACCGAGCCGCGTTGTACGGCGTCGCGCGGGCGGAAGCCCCCTTTGGGGTAGGTGTCGCCCTGTCCATAACCGTCATCGCGCGGATCCGAATAAATCAAGCAGCCGATGGCGCCGTTCTCGTAGGCCAGCTTGGGTTTGAGCCCGCGCCAACCGCCCCCGTAGCGCGCCAGCACGATGCGGCCTTTGACGCTGACGCCCTGCCGCGCCAGCTCCTTGTAATCGTCCGGCATGCCGTAGTTGACGTACACCAGCTCGCCGTTCACGTCCCCATCGGCCCCGTATATATTGTACGGCGGCAGTTCGTCCTTGGTCCGCGCCGTCGCTGCATCGCCCTCGATGGGCGGTTCGCTCAAGCGCGCCTTGAAATGCGTGGGTGCGGTGAGCTCAACCAGAACTTCCTTGGGCGTGGGATACAACACCGAGAAGGTTTCGATGGATGCGTCCCAGCCCCATTCGCGAAACTTGGCCAGCTCGAACTCCGCGTTCGCCTTGTCGTGCGCCGACCCGACTTGATTCGGCTCCGATGCCATCTGTTCCATCCACGCGCTCAAGTCCGCAGCGGTGATGTCCGCATCAAAACGTTGCTCCAGTTGCGTCTCGTTGAGCGCACCGGCGGCAGAGAAGCCTTCCAGGTCGGCCGGCGCGGCGAGAGCCGGCGCGGCGAGAGCCGGCGCGGAAAGCGCCGCCCCGGCGATCGAGCCGCCGCACACGAAGCCGAGCAACGCGCAGGATGCGCGCATGAATGTAATCATCTTTACTCCTTCAGTCGCGGATGCCGGTGCCGCGATTCAGCAAAGCAACGGCCAGGGTGAACATGGCGGCCGCAGCGAACACCATGATCGCATATGCCACGCGCAGGTCGACATCGGAAACCCCCAGGAAGCCGAAGCGAAATGCGCTCACCATGTACAAAATGGGGTTGGCGTGCGAAGCCACATGCGCCCAGCCGGGCAGCATGGTGACGGAATAGAACACGCCGCCCAGATACGTCAGCGGCGTCAGCACGAAAGTCGGGAACCAGGAAATCTGATCGAAATTCTTTGCAAACAACGCGTTGATGAACCCGCCCAGCGCGAAAATAAAACTCGTCAGGAATGCGGCGGTGACGATCGCCGGCACATGCGTGATGGACAGATGCGTAAAAAACAGCGAAATGGTGGTGACCACCGAGCCCACCAACACACCGCGCAGCACGCCCCCCATGACATAGCCGGTCACGATCAGCCAATTGGGCAGCGGCGACACCAGCAGCTCCTCGATGTGCTTGCCGAATTTCGCGCCGAAAAACGAAGACACCACGTTGCCATAAGAAGTCTGGATCACGTTCATCATGATGATACCGGGCGCCATGAATTGCATGTAGCCGTAGCCGCCCACCTGACCGACGCGCCGCCCGATCAAACTGCCGAAAATCACGAAGTACAGGGTGGCGGTGACGGCGGGCGGGACGATGGTTTGACCCCAGATCCGCACGATGCGGCTGAACTCGCGGATGATGATTGTCTTGAAACCGATCCACTCCGTGGCAGCGCGGGAAGCCGGCATGATCTTCAGGGCCCGCCCATGGCGGTGCTCTTGACGTTGCCGTCGACAAGACGCATGAACAATTCTTCGAGACGATTCACCTTGTTGCGCATGCTGTTCACGGCGATACCCTGGGCCGAGAGCTGCGAGAAGATGTCGTTCAGGCTCTGCGACTTCGACATCTCGATTTCCAGCGTGTGAGGATCGGCGAGCAATGCCCTGAACCCCGACATCTGCGGCGCCGCGGAGCGCGCGTCGCGCAAGTTGAACACGAAGACCTCGGTCTGCAGCTTGCGCAAGACGTTCTGCATGCTGTCGCGCTCGATGATTTTGCCGCCCTCGATGATGGCGATGTGCCGGCAGAGATTTTCCGCTTCTTCCAGGTAGTGCGTGGTCAGGATGATGGTCGTGCCCTGCGCGTTGATGCCGCGCAGAAACTCCCACATCGAGCGGCGGATCTCGATGTCGACGCCGGCGGTCGGCTCGTCGAGTATCAACAGCCGCGGCTCGTGCATCAGGGCCCGGGCGATCATCAAGCGGCGCTTCATGCCGCCTGAAAGACTGCGCGCAATGGAGTTGCGCCGATCCCAAAGCTGCAGCTGTTTGAGATATTTCTCGGCACGTTGCTTCGCGAGCGGACGTGGAATCCCGTAGAAGCCCGCTTGATTGACGACGATGGTGAACGGCGTCTCGAACAAGTTGAAGTTGATCTCCTGCGGCACCAGGCCGATACAGGATTTGGCTGTTTCCAACTCCTTGTCCATGTCGTGACCGAAGACCTCGACCACGCCGCTCGTCTTGTTGACCAGCGAGGTGGTGATGCCGATCGCCGTCGTCTTTCCCGCGCCGTTGGGGCCCAAGAGCGCGAAGAAATCGCCTTCATCGACGGTAAGATCAATGGCTTTCAGCGCTTGGATACCGTTCTTGTAAACTTTGGTCAGCTGGCGAAGGACTAGGGCGTGCATACGAGCCGCGTAGCCTAAACCTCACGAGCCTTTCCCCGCAATGCCAATTCGCGCGCGGCCACTCAGCAGTACGGCAGACGCGACGCGGCCGCCAGCTGCAACCCGTGCAATTGCACCCGGCGCAGCACCGCGGGATTACCCGCGGATGCGGCGTCCACCAGTGCACTCCAATAGACGTCGCAGTCGCTCCAACGAGCGGTCAGGCAAGCCGCTTCGGTGGCCGCCAACGAAGGCAGGCTGTTGACGGTGGCCGCCCGAAATGCCTCGGCAGTCTCGGCCGACATCTCCAACAGAAGCTGGGCGGTGAGGCCGGCAACCGCGGCGATGTGCCAGGCGTAAAACAGCGCCGAGCGCACGAATTCCACGGTGGCGGCATCCATCCCCTGCGCATCCTCCACCCGCCAGCGGCGCGCGTTTTGCAGACGCTCGCGCCAATGCGCCGCGTCGTAAAAACGCAGGTCGAACAACGCATAGGGACAGTTGGCGGCCGCTGCCCGCTGCGTGGACGACAGCGGCGCGACCCGCCCGGCAATGCTGGCCGAAAAGCCGCCGCCGCACGCCCAGTCGCGCTGTGCCGTCGCGGCGAGTTCCAGGAAGCGATGATTCAAATCCCGAAGGGAATGCAGACTTGCGCCGGAGAGCTGCGACCCTTGTTGTTCCCAAGCCCCGATGAATGATTCCTGCATGACCGTCTCCCTACGATGATGAGTCCTTGAATTGACGGAGATTTTTTCGCCGTGCAGCGCATTTCGACGCAAATCCAGCGGCAAATCACCCTCGGCACCACTTGGCAACCACGCTAACTTTGTGATTAATTTCTGTCAAATTATTTTTTCCCCGAAAACCCCCGATTTGCAAGCCGCTAAGGAGAGCCCGCATGAGAGTGTCAGATGATCGCTATACCCGCGACCGCCAGCGCCTGGACCTGGCGCTGCGATTGATTCGCCACGAAGCCCGCACATTCACGATCCGCCAGTTTACGGGATTGAGCGACGATCGAATCCGCAAGCTGTACCGGAGCTATGTGCTGCACCAGGATGCGCGCAGCGTGCTGCGTCATCGCGGCAAGTCGCCGCGCCAGGCAGCGTTCTTTTTCCGCACCCCTGAGATTAGGTTCCATGCGGCGAACCTCGCGAGTCTGTTCGTGCTGTACGGTTTGTTGCGCGCGACTGCCGAGGGCGTGGAGTCAAGCTATCGGGTCGGCTCGCTCGAATCCGGCGCTCTGATTTGCCGGGGTTATGAAGCTTACCGGGAGCTGCACTCGCCCGCGGCCATCTCCTTCGAGCATGCGTGGTTCCTGCTGCTCGCCCTCGGGCGGCACGACGAGATTGCGCTTAAGGGCTGTGCGGAGTGCGGCGGCGTGCGCCTGCACGACCTGCTCGCAAAGCGCGGCTCCGCATGCTTGACCTGCCCGCCCGGCAACTTGCAGGGCGGCTGACGGGAAAGCTCGAAGGCGATGGCAAGCGTTGCGAGCTGAGGATTTTGCGACAGCGTGCGGTTGCGCGATCTGCCACTGCCTGCGCAGTAAGCGTTTGTAGGTGGGCTGATCTTGACATAGTCGATGCGCGCAGCTACTTCACTTCGCTGGGCATTTCTCGAGCGGCTACTGCGGCGGCTTGCGATTGCGGGATATAGTGGCCAGACACAAACAAGCCTGTGGCAATTGCCATCAGGGTCGCCTGGACGCACCGGGGGCTTTCCTAGGCGGAACATGGTTGCTCGAAGCCGGGTGCTGCTTTGCACCGCGGAATACCCTAGGTAAGCTAGGTGCACGGAAGCGACCGGCGGGGAGATCATATTGGTTGGCAGTTCAAGCATGGCCGATGACCCTGCCGCACTTCGCGCGGATCAGCGGGCCGTCTTCTTGAGCTATGCCTCGGAAGACATCGCGGCCGCGCGCCGACTCTGCGAGGCACTGCGTGCCGGGGGCATCGAAGTCTGGTTCGATCAGAGTGAGTTGCGCGGCGGTGACGCATGGGATGCAGCCATCCGGCGCCAGATCAAGAGTTGTTCGCTGTTCATTCCAATCATCTCAAAAAGCTCCCATTCGCGCGCGGAAGGTTACTTTCGTCTCGAATGGAAGCTGGCGATCGACCGGTCGCACCTAATCGCGCCCCACCTACCCTTTCTTCTTCCGATCGTGATCGACGCCACCGCTGAGATTGACGATCGGCTACCCGAGCGCTTTCGCGACGTGCAGTGGATCCGCGCACCGCAGGGCGAGCCGCCTGCGGGATTCGCGCAACATGTGGGGGGACTGCTCGCCCGCGCCCCCGGCGCTGAAGGCGTCGCTGCCGCTCCCCCTGCCGGTTCCCGGTCCCTGCATCCCAGCGCGACTCCCCCACCCACGGCGCCTGCACCTACACCGCGGCGGAGATGGACGCTCGTCTGGGTTGCGGCGGTCGTCGTGGTCGCAGCCCTCATCGGCGTCGGCTCGATGCATTACTTTTCGCATCCGGCCGCGGTTGCCGCGTATTCATTGGCGGACCGGCGCATGACCTTTGCGGTGTTGCCCTTTCATGCCCCTGTGGACGATGAACACGCCGCGCAGGTGGCGAAGGCGACTGCGGACGTCGTCATCGACAATCTGGAGAGCGCCTCGATCTGGTGCCAGATGGCACCGCGTGCAAGGGTTGATGCCGCAGTCGCAAAGTTCACCAGCGTGCGTGAGCTGGCCGAGGCCCTCGACGTACACTTCCTCATTCGCGGCACCCTGCAGCCGGAGCGGGAAGGCTACACGCTCAACCTTGCCTTAATCAATGGGGCCACAGAACAGACGCTGGTTACGGAGACACTGCCCGTTCCTCAGGACAAGCTGAAGCCGGTTTTCGATGACGACGTCGACACGGCCGTCTATCACCTTTTGCTGGCGGGCATGCATGAAGAGGTGCGGCGAGTGGAGGATCGGCCGGCCGGGGCGCTCGACGTGCGCGATCTATCGTTCCGTGCCTTTGATTACTGGCGCCGTCATCGCGGCAAGGAAGCGAAAGATGGTTATTTCTCGGCCTCCGACCTGTTGAATCGGGCGCTCAAGCTCGCGCCCGACGATCCGCTGGCGACCTACTTGACCGCCGACATCAATCTTTGCGACTGCGTGATGGGTTGGTCCCCCAACCCGGATGAACAACGTGCCATCGGCACCGCTGCGCTCGAGAAATACCTGCGCGGCCACCCTACCGACCCAGAAATGCTGCTAGACAAGGCAGGCATCATGCAGCTGCGCGGACGCTACGACGAAGCGCTGGTCGTCGCCAACTCGGTGCTGCAGCGGCACCCCGATCACTCCGGCGCACTCGCCACCCAGGTGATCACCCTGGTGCACCTCGAACGTGCGCGGGAAGCGATCCCGCTCGCAGACGAACTGGCGTCGCGTTTTCCTGACAAATGGGAAGACCTGACCGCGCTGGCGGCCGATGCACATTATGCGGTGGGTGACTACGCAGCCGCGTCGACCCTGGCGGCAAACGCCGCGGCACGTACCGATGAGACAAACCTCAGGAGTCCGATCTTCGGTACGGTGCGCCTGACATTGGCCGCGGCCGAGGCGCAGATCGGACACGCCGAACGTGCGCGACGTGCGCTCGAGGACTTCTACGCGGCCGTTCCCAGCATTCACTCGATCACGGCGCTGCGCAAATGGGTATACCCGACCGATACTCTCGCCGATTTCCAGCCGTTTTATGCCGGGCTCAAGCTGGCCGGCATGCGGAATAGCCAGCAAACCCTGCCCTCTTTTCGCATGCCTGGTTCTTGCTGCTCGCGCTCGGGCGGCACGACGAGATTGCCCTCAGGCGCTCTGCGAAGCGCGGCTCTGCCGATCTGAGCGCAGCTTGCTAGCTCCCATGTTCCTTACTACAATGGCATTTGTAAGGAATATGGAGCGAACCATGACTACGGAAGCTACGCTGACGAGTAAGGGTCAGACGACAATCCCAAAATCCATTCGAGACGGGTTGGGGATGAAGACTGGCGACAGGATGAGCTTCACGCTGATGCCGGACGGCGTCGTCCTCATGCGGGTAAAAAACAAGCGCGTATCTGGGCTCGCGGGATTTTTCTACAAGAAGGGCAGGAAACCTGTACCTGTCGAACTCCTGTCCCGCTGATGCTCGGCGTCGATACCAATGTGCTGGTCCGTTATCTGACCCGCGATGATCAACGGCAGTTTGAGAGAGCGCGGCGGTTGATCAATCGTGAAGTCGCCAAAGGTGATCCGGTCCTGGTGTGTCTGTTGGTCTTGCTGGAGACGGAGTGGGTACTGCGAAGCCGTTATGAAATGAGGAAGACGGACATCATTACGGCTTTCTCTGCCTTGTTGGACACCGTCGATTTGATCTTCGAGGACGAGCCGTCCATTGAGTCTGCGCTCTATTCTTGGAAGGATACAACTGCGGATTTCGCAGACTGCCTAATTGAAGCACGTAATCGCAGGCTTGGCTGTCGGGCCACGGCAACTTTCGATGGCGGAGCCCTGAAGCTCGCCGGATTCACATCGGTCTGAGAGGCCAGGCGCGGAGGCGCATCAAGCCAGGCTCGATATCGACGATGGCGATGCGGAGGCACATGCAACCACCTGAAATTCTTGGGTCGCTGCGCTCTTCGTATACACGCGCGGTGTGCATGGCCTGCATTGAGAAGCAGATCCCCTACACCCTAATCAACACTTCGGTGAACTCCTGCGCGATAAAAGTACTCTTTCGCCAATGACTGCTGATTTCACTCCGGAAGGTTCGCCTTCCGCAGCAGAGCCTGGTACCGAGGCTCGCCTCTGAGCGGGGCAAAGAACGCGTGGTACTTCAGGACCTCGAGTGTTTCCGACAAGAGGTGGGTACTCTGCAGCACGTCGTGTTCCAGTGCGGTCAATGCCTTGTCGATCTGGCCGCATAGAGCATAAGCCGCGGCGGCATACATTTGGCTGCGGCTCTCTGCGCCCGCCATCCATCGGTTCAATGTCTCGACTGCGTCCTTGCCCTCGTTTCGTACGCAGCGAGCAGCGCTTTCGAGCGGTACTCGCATCGAATCGCTCGGCAAGGCCCGTGCGTGCGCCAGCGCCGCGTCGGGTTGGCCTTGTACGGCATCCAGGTATGCGAGAAAGCTTTCCGCCTTGCGATTTGCGGGATTGAGCTGCATCACGCGCTCAAGATCGGCTCGAGCGGCATCGTTTTGGCCCTCGGCCATCTCGAATTGACCCCGCCACACCCGCGCATAGGAATCGAAGGGATCTGAATTCATTGCCTGCGAGGCCGCCTCGATCGCGCGTGCAAGTTGCCCCTGGCTGGCATAGTAGCGCGCTAGAAATCTCTGAGCCCTGCTGTCATGAGGGTCAAGCTCAATGGCCTTCTCGAGGTCGAGCCGCGCAAGTTCCCATTCACCATTGGCCAGATGGTTATCGCCCCGAACCCCGAATCCGTCCGAAATTTTTGGTCCCAATGAGACGGCTCGCTCCGCGTCCGACAGCCGGCGCTGATATTCCTCGAGCGTCTCGATGCGTCCCAGATCGGTCATGAGATTGCCCTCGGCCAACGACAGGGCAGCGTAAGCTGCGGCGTAGTTTGGATCAGCTGTCGTCGCTTGGCGGAATAGCGACATGGATTCCCGGTCCGATTCGACGCTGCCGGCGGAATATCGCTGACGTCCGAGAAGATATAGGTCATGCGCTTGTGGGCTCGATGTTTGCCTGGCCCCGATAAGGGTGGCTGATGACAACAGCTTGCCCTGCAATGCCTGCACCACGGCGCTGGCGATCTCGTCCTGCACCTTGAACACGTCCGTCAGATCGCGGTCGAACGTTCGGGACCACAGGTGGTAGCCGGTATCGGCGCGAATCAGCTGTACCGTTACTCGGACAGTGTTGCCAGATTTTCGCACGCTTCCTTCGAGGATGTGCCGGACGCCAAGGATCTTGGCGAGCTCGGGGACGGACGCAGGGTGCGTCTTGAAATAAAAGGATGACGTGCGGGCCGGAACCTTGAGGTCCGGAACCTGAGCCAAAAGATCGAGCAGTTCCTCGGCGAGACCGTCCGAGAAGTACTCTTGATCGTGCTTCTCGCTCATGTCAGCGAATGGCAGCACCGCGACAGACTTATCAGAAATCGTACTCGATGCAGGTGCCAATGCACCGTCCGCGGTGGCGGTCTCGGCGCCTTCCAAGGGGCGTTTCGACGGCACGAACTTGTTTAGCGCGAAGTACCCTATGCCGATCACTCCGACGGCCGCGATCACTACCACCCATCGTCGAATCCGGAATGGGGAAAGCGGGGTCGACGTGAGCTCAGCGGCGATCATTGGTTCGACGGCGGCTCTCAATTCGGTCCTTGAATTGGCCGGTCTCTGCGACAACAGAGCCGATACGCGCTCAACGAAAGCGGGACTGACCGCGCCTTCCAGAAGTCGAGTCCATTGCACGACATTGAACGACTCAGGCGTATCGGCATTCGTGTCCGTCTGATCAATGCATACCGGCACCAGAAAAGCGCGATTTCTGGCTATCAAGTGCGTGCGTTGATCGGCGAGCCGCCATTCGAGGCGAAAGTAGCCTTCGGTACGCGCCTGGGTGTTGGCCGAAATCACCGGAATGAAAAGAGCACAGTCTTTTATTTGTCGACGGATCTGCTGATCCCAAGCATCCCCTCCCCGAAGCTCGCTTTGGTCGAACCACACCTCGATGCCTGCAGCGCGCAGCGCATCGCAAATGCGCCGAGCTGCCTCGCCATCCTGCGAGGCGTAGCTGATGAATACGGCGGGCGCACGGTCGTTCGCCTTCAGATCGCCGCCGCCGTCGGCCAGTTTCGGTGTCTCCATCAGAGGCATCGTCGCGGATGCCATGAGGGTTGGCAACCGACCTTGATTTGAAGGCCGTGATGTTCGCTTCGGAGATTGCCTCCCAACGCCGCGCGACAGCGGTCGGGAAGCGCCCGGCAACTTGCTCGGCTAAGACCACGAAGACCACGGCACGATATGCACCGGCTGGGTGTGGCTGGAGCCGGAGGAGACAGCGGTCTGCGGGTCTTCGCGACCGCCTGATTCGCGGTTTGTACGCCCTTACGGCGCGAAAGTGGCGGTCATGCCGATTTTTTTCAAGAGCGCGACAAACCGCGGCTCGGATGCCAGAGGTTTGAAGAAAGGATCGACCCCCAGGTAGGTAACGCCGCTTCTGCGGGACTCATAGTCCCGCTCCAGCCAGTCCAGGGCCGCGGATTTATTGCCTGCATATGCATAGACCTCGGCTATGTTCAATGGCCCATACGCGGCGTCATTCGCCAGCAGCTCATTGAGCATCGACTCTGCCTCAGTTCGCTTATCCATTGCGAAATGGACGAGAGCGATTGCTTCTTGGCGGACCACTGGATTTGTCTCAGCTTGCGCCGCTGTCAGCGCCTCCGGAAGACGGTGCTGCGCCAGCAGAACACAGGCAATCTTGTAATTGGCTGTGCTGAATCCCGGGCTCAGCTCAAGGGCTCGGTGAAGATCGGCTAACGATGCTGTGAAATTGCCCGCAAGCCAATGGGCCCACCCGCGGGTTTCAATGGTGACGGCATTCAACGGGTCGAGTTCGATATCCCGCGATATCTCTCGAATATATTGTTCGAAGCAGGGTCCGGAACTGCACCCCGCCACAAGCACCAATTCTGTGGGCTTCGTCAAATGTGGGTCGGAGCGCCGCGCTGCATCAATATCGGCCATCGCGCCCTTCGGGTCATGGTCGTGCACAATCCTGATAGTGGCCCGCAGATAGTGCGCAGACGCATTATCAGGATCGAGTTCGAGCGCTCTTTGAACGGCGACGCGCGCTGATTTCGTTTCGGCGTCCACATCTTGCCCGCTATCGATAAACGCCGAGAGTTCATAGAGAACATTTGCAAGCTCGGCCCATGCCGAGGAATAGCCGGGGTCGAGCTCAACCGCCCGACGCAGCACCTGAGTAGCGCTGCGCGCATCAGCAGCCGAGCCCTGATTCGCCAGAGAGCGCCCCTGCAGGAACAGCGTGTAGGCCTCCATGTTCTTCGTGCGGTACTCTGGGCTGCTCACTTGCAGCGTGGTTCGCAGCGCTTTAACCACAGCAGCCGCGATGTCGTCCTGTACTTGGAAGACGTCCTTGAGGTCGCGGTCATAGCTCTCGGACCACAAATGCTCGCCCGTATCGGCACGAATGAGCTGCGTTGTGACGCGAAGGCGATTGCCAGACCTGCGGACGCTGCCCTCGAGGAGATTGGCGACATTCAGAGTTTTGGCGATCTCCGGCAACGACGCCTGCTTGCCTTTGAAATAGAAGGATGAAGTGCGAGCGATGACACGAAGGCCCGGCGTCTTGGACAAGAGGTCCAGCAGCTCCTCAGCCAGACCGTCCGAGAAATACTCTTGCTCTTTATCCCCGCTTATGTTGTTGAACGGCAGCACCGCGATGGAACGCGGCGGCGGGTTGAAGGTAGCCACAGTCGCCGCGGGCGAGACTCCATTCGAGGCCGAGTCGTCCGCCGACTGGGCGATAGAGTAAACATGAGGTGCATGCTTCGAGAGCCAGAACCTATCGGCGACGAAGTAAACGAGTCCCAGCGCAACCACGCCGCTCAGCGCCAATAACGCAACTCTGGTCACCGGGTGTGGGCCGTTCGCTGTCGAGGATCTCTGCGCACTCCTGTATTCAGGACGAGCTGCGGCGGTTGGCAGCGCAGACGAGGGCGTAATAAGCTGTCGTATCCGATCGACGAACTCGGCAGATGCGTTTCCACCGGGCATCCGTGTCCATTGGACGTGTCGGAATGCGTCCGGCACATCGGCGCTCGCTTCGGGTGTCGAATCGATGACTACCGGGACTAGAAACGCGACCCGTTCGGACAAATTGTGTGTCCGGTCTATCGCTAGCTTCCATTCGCGCCTGAAGTAGCCCTCTACCCGCGCTTCCGAGTTTGCCGAGACAATCGGCATGAACAGTCGACAGTCGTGGATATGCTGTCTGATTTGTCGATCCCAAACGTCCCCGCCGCGTAGCTCGCTCCGGTCGAACCAAACCTCGACGCCCGCTGCGCGCAACGCATCACAAATCCGCTTGGCAGCTTCCGCGTCCTGCGAGGCGTAGCTGACGAAAACGGCGGGTGCGCGGGCGCTTGCCTTCGCATCGCCGCCGCTGTCGGCCAGTTTCGGTGTCTCCATCAGAGGCATCGTCGCGGATGCCATGAGGGTTGGCAACCGACCCTGATTTGAAGGCCGTGATGTCCGCTTCGGGAATTGCCTCCCAACGCCGCGCGACAGGGGTCGGGAAGCCTGCCCGGGATTGACCGGGCAGTCCTACCGACAGCCGTGCGGCACCTTGAGCTTCAGCACCATGATGGTGATGATGATGGCGATGACCCCGTCGCTGAACGCCTCAATCCTCGCGGTATTCAAAGAAAGCGCCACTTCACCACGGCGGCGACGACCGCCGGCGTCAGGAATATCAGCAGGAAGATGGGCATTTCCTCTCGAAACGCATATCCAGCTTGGCTCACACCCACCCACATGTTGACCGCCGCGGGAACGAACCAGAATCCGATGAAGCCGATGGTGGCCACAGTCATGGAGGATGAACCCCCGCCTGCAAGCCATTTCGTCAGCCCCAAACAAATGGCCCAGAGCGCGAAGCCAGCCGAAATTATGATTGCCGTCCGCACTGGAATGTCCGCGTGATCCGTTATGCTTGGAGAATGCCCAACCTCACTACCAGACTCAACTCCTACCTGATGGTGTCCGCCCTTTTGACGGCTCATTGCGGTACGACAGCGGCGGCGACACTCCCTCCGCCCGCCGACCAGCAGCTCGCGCGAGACATGCTGAAGACACTGGTGGAACTCAATACCACCCACGAGCACGGTTCCACCGAGGCGGCAAAGGCCATTCAAGGCTGGCTGCTGTCGGCTGGGTTCCCTGCCCAAGACGTGACATTCATTGCCCCGAAAGATCATCCCACGAAGGGCAATGTGGTGGTGCGTTATCGGGGCAAGCACAGCGGCAAGGTCGTGCTCTTCATGGGCCACCTCGATGTGGTGGAGGCAAAGCCCGAGGACTGGTCCACGGATCCGTTCAAACTCACGGAACAAGATGGTTGGCTCTACGGGCGAGGCACCATCGACATGAAGGATGGCGATGCGGCGATGGTCGAATCATTGATCCGCCTGAAGCGCGAACGCTTTGTGCCCGATCACGATCTCATTGTCGCCTTTACGGCCGATGAAGAGGCCGGCGGCGACTCGAACGGACCCGCGTTCCTGCTCAAGAATTATCGCGAACTCGTCGACGCCGACATGGCCATTAATCTCGACGGCGGCGGCGGCGACCTCAAGAACGGTGCACCTTTGTATTTCGAGTTGGGCACCAGCGAGAAGACCTACGTGACCTATACGCTGGAGACGACCAGCCCCGGCGGACATGGGTCATTGCCCGGACCCGACAATGCCATTTACCGGCTCGCTGATGGCCTCGGCCGACTCGAGGCATTCAAGTTTCCGGTCATGCTGACGGCAACGACTCGCGCCAGCTTCGACCAACTCGCCACGGTCGACCCTGGCCCGGACAGCGCCGATATGAAAGCCGTGGCGCTTCCGCGGCCCGACTTGTCGGCGGCGGAGCGCCTGAGCCAGAACGTGCGCCTCAATGCTCTCTTGCGCACCACTTGCGTTGCCACGTTGATCTCAGGCGGTCATGCCGAAAATGCGCTGCCCCAGCGCGCCAAGGCCACGGTTCAATGCCGCATGATGCCGGGCGACACTGAAGCTCATGTACAGTCGCTGCTCGTCGGCGTGTTGAACGATCCCGCCATTCACGTGACCCTGGATGCCGCCCCCATCGTGAGTCCGGAGTCGCTGCCGACGCCGCAAATCATCGGAAAAATTACTACTCTCGCGCATTCCATGTGGCCGGGCGTCCCGGTCATTCCCACCATGTCTACAGGCTTCAGTGATGATAGACAAACACGCAATGCCGGCATTCCCAGCTATGACGTCAGCGGCGTGTGGATGGATGTCGATGAGAATCGCGCTCACGGACGGGACGAACGGGTGGGCGCCACCGCCTACGATGAAAGCGTCGAGTTTACGTATCGTCTGATGAAATCCATGGGCCGTTCGAAGTAACCTGGAACTGGCCACATTTCTGACACGCCGCGGCATCGCCAGCGCCGGTTCTTACGATAGCGCCTGTCGCAATTTGATGAAGCGGGTCTCAGTTCGATCCCAGCCCGTCGCTGGTGATCGGCGGCTTTATGGATATCGGTTCCGCGTGGTGGAGAAACGATTCGCGCTCTGAGAGCCGCGACGGTCGCTCGCAACTTATTCCTGACGGTCGCGGCAATGCACGGACACGGCGGGGGGATGACCGTAGCCACTCATCTCAGTTCCAACGGGGGCGCGATAGCCGTATAGCAACCGGTGCCTGGCTTCAATGCTACCCAGCAACGCATCACCTAGGTCCAACGCGTCCATTGCCCGTTGGCTGCTGTAATTCGTAAGAGTATCTCGGGCCATTTCGGCCTCGCCGATGCTGAACAGCTTTGCCGCTTTGGCCTCGACCGCTGCGGTTTGGGAAATGCTCTGATTTTCGAACGCCCGCAGCGCCTCAGTGACCTCAGGAAGGAATTTTGAGGGCTTGTCGCACGTGTAATACATCAATCGCTTGAATGTGACATACGCAAATCTTGACGCTTCCTGAATCTCAAAGTCCCTGTAAAGAAATCGTTCCGATTCCTTGTGACTTAGGTACCGATGCTTGCCGAATTCCGGGCGTACGCGATCGACGCCGATCCAATATGGCACGAATGGAGTGGTGACAGAACCGGTCGCTGCGACCCATAGCACGTGCAAATCCGGACGAGACTCAGCTTGGCGAAGGTGCGCGACTTGTCCATAGCCGTTCCAGTCGGCCGAGGCAAGCGGATCGCGGATCGTATCGAGAAAGTCCCGAAGGCTGATCTTCGCCGCAGCGGCCTTCTGTCGGAGCCGCTCTTCGAATATCTTCACCGACTCGGATCTGCCCTTGCCCTCTTGATAGACGTCGTTTACGTTGAACGGCTTTCCTGAGCCCGGGTCGTACCAACCTTGCTCGACCGCAAAAGAAATGAAATTCGAAGAGCCCCGATATTTTTCGGGATGCTTCTGAAAGTCGAGCGGAATCTCTAGGATGTAGCCGGGATAGGACATACGAATATCGTTTGGCCCCAAACGCTCCGCGATCCAGAGCCCTTTGCCGCCGGCAAAATCGATAAGCACCCATCCCTCCTGAGAATCAGCGAACATGTGGGAGTTTCCACCGTACGTGGAGTAACCATACTTGTCGATCAGCTGGCCAACGATCTCCACGGCCTCGCGCGCAGTGTGGGCGCGCTCCATAGCGATGCGCGACAGATCGCTGTAATTTAGCCCGTGCTGGGGATTCGGTGTCATCTTTGCCAGATCTTGGCGCGAAGGCGACCAGACGTCGCGCGCCGCCACTCCGTACTCATTGAGACCACCATTGGTGAGAGGTGCAGGGAAGCCAAGAAACTCACTGTAATTCATGGTGATGTATTTGGCGGTGACAGGTACCTGGGGGATTTCGATCAATTCTCCGGGATAGTTGGCCTCCTTCGTGACACCCACCGAGATCGTCTCACCGGCGGTGTGATTCTTTCGTGGAACGATTTCCAGCCAGTGACTCGAAGGCTCATCACCCGTACCGCCAATGAATACGCTTCCATCCGAGGTCAAGTTCTTGCCAACATAGATCGCGTAACTCGCCCAAGCGGGCGACGATATCAATGCCGCCACGGCCGCGATTAATGTGGATGTTAGCGTCCGATTATCCATGACTCGATCCCCGCTAATTGTCGTCTGAATACGAGTGCTTCAAAGACCACGTGCCCACACAAGGTGATGCTAGCCGGCTAAGGCGTCCAGGAGGCCGCAGCATTGATTGAGCGGGAAACCCAGGGGATCTGCGCACCATTGGTCTTATCGACGACCCGCTGCGACAGATCCAGAAATGCGGCCGGCAAATTCTTATGATTCCCGTCCAGCGTCTCGATCAGGCTGGCCGTGTATGGCGAGTTCTGACTCATTTTTCCGTCCGGCAAGCGGTAATTGTCCATCGCTTCGTGGCTCGTCGAACCGGAGTAGGCCAACACGACATTATTCGGGACGTCGCTCGGATTGCCATGGGTGTCGAGAAGTACCAACATTCGTCCCGCGATGCCCTCGTAGACATCGGCGACGAGAAGAACCTGGTCCAAGTTCTTTCCGGCAAGCAGATCCTCACCCTTTGGAGCGTCGACGCCAAAAATAAAATTGCGGTTCTGCAAATTCCAGCCGTGCCCCGAGAAGAAAAATAACGAGGTGCTGCCGGGCTTATTCTGTTTCCGAAACTCGGTGATTTCCGTCTTCAATTCCCGCAAATCGGCATCGAGCTTCAAGGACACGGGTATGCCGCGCTTTCGCAACGCCGCCGCGAGCACGACCGCATCATTACTCGGATTCAGGAGCGGCTCGATATTGATGTACTTGCTGTTGCCGATGACCAGCGCGGAGGTGATTTTCACTCCTGCGAATCGATCTGCGGCGACGCTGGGCGCAGCCATCACCGACGCCACTGTCCAGCCGACGGCGAGCAGCACGAGCAATACTGTCGATCGTCGCTTCATCACGCGGGCCGCCTAAGGGTCTTTCATCGCGGCGCCACTCTATTCCGGCGGACGTCTCAATGGCAAGGGATGGTAGCTGTTTCCGTCCGCCCGCGCGGCGAATATCGCCGTCGACGCGTTAGGCTTCAACGCCTATCGCTTGTTAGCTGGTTTGTCCTGACTGCCCGGCACTGCCGCTTCCGCCGCTTTAAAACCTGTCCGCGAGTGAGTCCCGTCGCAGAACGGCTTGGTAGTAGAAGCGCCGCAACGACATGGCGCAAACGGACGCTTGGCAACGGAGTAGCTAGCCCCGTCCCAATCGACCGCCGTCATATCGTCGCGCTTAAGGCCAGCACGATGGCATCCCCATAGAAATCGCCCGGGCGAACCTCGCGTGGTGCCAGCCAGCAGGAAATGCCGGCGCTCTCCAGAGCGTCGCAAAGCGTTTGCGACTTACACCCAAGGGAGACACCGAATTCGAACTGAATTTTGTGAGCGCTAACCGTGAAATCAACAAAATCTGGCTAGAAGCCTTCCCCTCAGGTACCTTGTCAAGATGCGAATTGCGATATTGGCGCTTGGGATCGTGATGCTCCTGCCGGTGGCCAGCTTCGGGGAACCGGAGTCCGGACCACTTGAGTTGACCTCGGCACTGGGACGCAAGCTCTACGGTCTGCCGGACGACCAAAAGCTCTTGGATGCGCGGGCCAAGCTGGCTGCCGATCCGAAAAACGTTGACTCGATCGTCGCGCTCTCCAAGGCGCAGGCGGCACGACGGCAGTACAAAGAGGCCGTGGCAACCGATACCGCGGGGCTGGCGTCGGCTCCGACAAGTGGGGCGCTGCTGCTGGAGCGCGGACATTACGAGCTTGGCCTGCGGGAATTCGCGGCGGCGAAGCGTGATCTCAAGCGCGCTGCCGAATTGACGCCGGATGTGCAGGAAGTGTTCTACCACTTGGGGCTCGCGCATTATTTTTTGGGCGAGTTCGCGGACGCTGGCGCGGCGTTCGGCAAGTCTCGGGAGCTCTCCAAGAACGATGATGGTGTGATCTCTTCCTCGAACTGGATGTACGCGTCGCTGCGTCGAGCGGGGAAAGATGCGGAGGCCGACGAAGTACTAAAGCGCATCACGCCGGACATGAAGAATGCAGATGCGCACGGTGTTTTTTATCTGAGGCTGCTGCGTTTCTTTCAGGGCAAGATGTCGGAGGAAGAAGTGCTGCCGCCGGCGCCGCAAGGCGATGACCTGGAAGCGGAACTTGCGTTTGACACCGCCGCCTATGGAGTTGGGAACTGGGGCCTCACCCACCAGAAGGCGAAGCACGCGAAGGAGTTATTCTCCAAGATCGTGCGGGGACAGGCGTGGAACACCTTTGGATTCGTTGGTTCGGAAGTAGAACTCAAGCGGTTGACATCCTCTCCGCCCTGACTAAAGGACGGAGATTCCTTCTGCAAGACGGCGATGTCCCGCCGCGAGGATGATTTGGGCTGAGTTGACGTTACGATCATGGAGCATGGTTCGAAACGCACTCCACCCAGCATCGAGCACGGACTTCGCGAATTGAGTCTTTGCAAGGGCAGATGCATTTACATTACCGACAACGATCGCACCGTTGGCTTTCACCAAGCGGGTGCTGAACTTGTGCAAAAAATCTTTCCTCCGGTTCGCGATCTTGGCGTGAATCGCTCGCGTACGTTGTTTCTTTCGCGCCCGCTGCGCTTGGCTAAGCTTAGGCTCCAAGTCGCGGTAGAAGCGCTTAGCCTCGATCGGTTCCAAACCTGTCTCGCTAAAGGCTGCGAACTCTCGCAAGCCGAGGTCAACGCCGAGGCTCGGAATCGATCGATCCAGGATCGATTCCACGGACGGCTTATTTCGCTCGCCTCCCGCTCTTTGGGCACGAGGCACACAGACATTCAGATACCAGCGTCCAGCGAAGTAGACCTGGCCCGCGTTGTATCGAATCGTTCTGACCTTGAAGGGAATCCAACCCAACGAGCGGCGCACGCCGAAGCTTTTACGCCAAGCGAGCCTGACTTTCCGATGCTGCCGGCGTCGCCGCGCAGTGCGATCTCCTGAACCGCTTGCAATGCTCATGGCGCAAACGGCCTATAAGTATCGCGATGCGAACGGTCAGTGGGTTTTTACGGATCAAGCCAGGCCTTCGGTGGAGTCGGATGAGTCCTTCAGTCTCGGACACGAGAAAAACACTTCACGTCTCCGTTGACCGCAATGACGATGCCCAAACGACGC
>Ga0302324_100007016_pt1 | contig 24077 bp, 15 predicted proteins | sample Palsa_T0_1_FD_201949 | JGI IMG/M metagenome (GOLD analysis project Ga0302324, IMG submission 201949) | Peat permafrost microbial communities from Stordalen Mire near Abisko, Sweden - Palsa_T0_1 | ecosystem: Environmental > Terrestrial > Soil > Palsa > Peat permafrost | place: Sweden: Abisko... | reverse complement strand
ATAGTCAGCGGTATTTTGTGAGCGCGCGCCACGGGTAGGGCGTGAGTGTAATTGTCCATCCACCCATCGTCGAACGTGAACATCACCCTCATCTTGCCGCCGGGCGCAGCGGCGCAAGCGCGCTCGAAATCCACCGCCTCATATTTCGCGGCCACATAGCTTGCAAGCCGCGAGAAGGTTTCGCGCCGCATCAGGATTCCAGGCAGGCTGCAGGTCCGCTGGAATTCCGCATCGTCAAGCACGCGATGGAAGGTCAACACCATAACCGCGCCTTGCCGGCGCAACTGGCGATTCGCCCACCATAAGCAGCCGCTGATCTGCAGAAGGCCGGCCCACGCCTCGCGGATCATTGGCCGGGCCCACACGAAGTGACTCACCTGGTGGCCTTAGTCCCTTCTTTATCCTGCGGACCGCGCTGATAGTAGTGGTAATTCGGTGACGAGCGCTTCCACAGGAACCAATCCTGCGCGTCATTGATCAGCACGCCGGTCAGTTTGCCCTTTACCTTGGCGAGGGCGCTTGTCAGAAGCGGACGGCTGGTCTTGTCCTGGCGCACCACTAACACTACCCCATCGCAACTCGCAACGATCAGATCGTAGTCCGCCACCGCTTCCACCGGAGGGCTGTCCACAATCGTACGGCGGAACTCTTCCCGGAACCGGGCCATGAGGGCGCGCCAATTCGCCGAGTCGATCAGTTCGGTGGGGTTTGCCTCCGCCTGGCCGGCGGGTAGTATGTAGAAGTTCGGCAATTGCTCCACGCGCAGCATAGCCTCTTCCAGAGTGCAGGCGCCGGAAAGTACTTCGGCCAAACCTGGCGCCCTAGGTATGCCTAGACGCTCATGAACTTTGGAGAGACGCAGGTCCGCATCCACTAGAATGACTTTGTCTTCGCTCTTCAGCGCTAACGCAGCGGCCAAGTTCACCGCCGTGACCGTCTTTCCATCGCCCACACCCGGACTGGAGACTACCGTAATCGACGATCCGGGAAGTTGGTGGAAGATCTTGGTGCGGATGATCCGGTATTGTTCGGCGGCGCGCCGGTCGTTGCCTTTCGGCGACAAGAACGGGGCTGAGTCCGAAATCCGCATGGACACGGACCTCACGGCGGGCATTGGCTGCGAATCCAGCCAGTCTTCCTCCAACTGCGGCCGTTTGTGCGGACTTTCCTCATGCAGCGTCAGGCGTGTGACGGCCGGCTTCTCGAAGATAGGTTCTACTACTGCGGTAGCTGCCGCGCGCCGGGCGCTGAACTGCCGCACTTCCGTCACCGCTGCGGGAGTAGCATCGTGGCCATGGTCGTCGAGACACTGCAGAACTAAATCGGGAATGTCTCCGTTAGCCGTCTTCAGCGCATTGAGTATCTTACCCATACCGTTGCCTTTCGCTTACCGGCCCGCGGAACTCACTTTGGCCAGCGATGCGCGTTTCTGGATGTCGGAAGGAAGCCACTCCGAGTCCGGCACATCGGACGCCGCGTCCATCAAATCCAGGTCCGCGCAACTCTGGCTCACGTGACTGGCTTCCACCACGCGGCTCTGCTCGCCGAACGCCGCCAGCAGCGCGTTGTCGCACACTACATTGATCAGCCGGGGAATGCCCTGCGATACGCGAGCTGTCAGTTCCACCGCCTGCGGCGAAAATGGCGCACGCTGCCTGGCTCCCGCCCGCGCCCACCTGCAAGCGATGTACTGGCCTACCTCCGCCGGTGTCAATGGCCGTAGCGAGACCCGCAACGCGACGCGCTGCTTCAATTGCACGCAATCGTCGCGGTTCATGGTAGCTGCCAGCTCATTTTGGCCGGCCAGAATAATCTGGAGCAGTTTCTCGGACCGTTTCTCAAGGTTGCCAAGCAGCCGCACTTCTTCCAGCGAGTCGGTGCTCAGCTTATGGGCTTCATCCACGATAAGCGCAGCGATCTTGCCGTCGGCCTGCGTTTGTGACAGGTGCTTTTCCAACCGCACCAGCCTTTGGGGCTTGGTCGCCGGGATATCCCGAATGCCGAAGCCCAGCAACACTGTTTCCATGAACTCGCCGCTGGTAAACGCCGGGTTAACGATGGATGAAAACTGGACTCGGCTAGGAGGCAGACCCAACACGGCGCGAGCCACTAAGGTCGTTTTCCCGGTGCCCGCATGGCCCAGCAGGAGCATCAGTCCTTTGCGTTCCAACAGGCCGTAGCAAAGCACTGCCAAAGCTTCGCGATGCGAGTCCGTGAAATACAGCATCGACGGATCCGACACCAGGCTGAACGGCTTCTTTTTTAGACCGAATGACTCAAGATACATGATGATTTAGGCCCGCGGACTCTCGATAAGCATCTTAGGCACCCTGCCCACTACTACCGTGCCCGCCGGCAACTCCCATTCGCCCAGGAAGACGTTCCGCCTGGTTTCCAGCAAAAAAGCAACCCCGGCAGCCAGCACCAGCGACATGATCAGCCCGGCCGCCATGAACATCACGCGATTCGGCGAAGTAGGTTTTTCCGGCACCCGCGCCACATCCAGCATCACGAAGCGCTCCGCCTTCTGCCAGCGCTCCATGTTGGCTGCCATCTCCGCCGCCAGCTTCTTGTCGAGCAGAGACTTGTAATTCGCCTTACTCGTCTCATAATCGCGTGTGAGGCTGGCCAATTGTTGCTCGCGCATCGGAAGCTTGTCCATGCGCCCCTGGACGGCGGCCACATCTCCCAGGACCCTCTCCCGGCGCTTCTCCAAGTCCGCGATCTCGCGGTCGGTCAAAGCGATTTGTGACTTCAGGGTCTCGACCCTTTCTCTTTCAGCCACCTGCGCGGGATCGTTCGTCGCAACCGGAGCCGCCCCCTGGGCTTTCCCGGCTTGCACCGCCGGGACCGCCGCTGCGCTCGCGGCGTCCTCCTCCTTTACGGCCGTTTCCAGACCCGCCTCCTCCTGCAGCAGCGCCTGCACCTCCGGATGCTCATTCCGGTAGCGCAGCCGTAGCGTGCGGAGCTTCGCGCGGACGCTTTCCAACTCCGCGCGCGGACCCCGCAGGGCGGGCTGTCCCGGCGCCGCCCGCTCACTGTAAGAGGAATCCTGCGCCGGCCGGCGCCGCGCCAGTTCCTGCAAACGATTGAGGCTGTCCTGCGCCGCCGCCAACGAACTGGCTAAAATCAGCTTGTTCTGTTGCGCCCTTCCGATGGCGTCCTGAATGCCCAGCAACTCAGCTTTGTTCTGCCCGTTCGCCGCGAGCATGCCGACTTCCTGTTCGGGCAACTCACCGTTGTAAGTCATCTTGAATTCGCGGAGTTTGGCTTCCTGTTGCTGTAGGTCGGTCTTGGCGGTTTCGAGCTGACTCTCCAGGAACTGAGACGTGCCGTTGGCTTCCTGTTCGCGCTCGCGCAGGTTCTCGGTGATGAAGAAATCGCCGACCCGGTTGGCCACTTCAGCGGCGGTCTTCGCTGAAAACGCGCGGTACGACACGCGGAATGCGCCCGGCCGGTTGGCGCTCCATCCCCGCTCGAGTGCGATCGTAATATCGTGCCGCATCGATTCGATGACCTCTTCCCGCGTGCGCGTCTTTCGCAGCGCAGGATACAGGTTTAATTCCTGGATCAAACTCCACAGACGCTCGCGGCTGAGTACCTGCTGCTTCAAACGATCGAGGCGCGCTTCGAGGCCGGTTTGTACCGTTGAAGTGACAAAGTTTTCGGGGATCTTCTGCGATTCAACCAGAACCAGGGCGTCGGCGGTATAAATCGGCCGCAGACTGAACAACACCGCCATACTCACGCCGATGCCCGCCGCCCACAGCACCACGATGAGAGACTTCCACTTCCACAACGCCCGGACCACCGAGCGAGGCGAAACCGCCGGATTCGTCTGTATTTGAAGAACGCTCATAAGGTCACGTTTCCTGGCAGACGAAACCGCCCGCCCCGCCAAACCTGCCCACCAGTCCGCCTCTGGCATAAGCCGGCTTGGTGGGCTCCGCCCAGTCGTTCTCGATTTCCACCGTTACCGAGCGCTGCAGCATTTCCACCGAAACGACCAACCGGCTGCGATTCTTGAACGCGATCACAATACCTTCCAAACCGGCCAGCGGACCTTGATTGATATACACGAACTGCCCGGCCTTAAGGAATGGCGAGGGCGATACCGGCAGGCCCGATTCCAGGATTCTTCGAATGGCGGCGATCTCGCTGTCGTTTACCGCCTCGGCGCATTTTCCCGCGCCCACGATGGAGGCCACGCCGGGAGTGTTCAACAAAGGCACGCGCTGCCGTAAGTCCATGCGGCAAAATAAGTAACCTGGAAATAGGGCGCACTCCACAATTTTTGTCCGGTCCGACCAGCGGCGCTTCGCCTGATACGTGGGCAAAAGAACCTCATAGTCCTTTTGAACCAGACTCTGGGCTACGATCCGCTCGAAGTTACTTCTAACTGCGACTGCATACCATCCGGCATTCAGCATCGTGCGATCCTCAACACTCCTCCTCCAGCCCGGCGCCTATCTTGCTGCTTCTCACTACTTCGGTGAGGCCTTGGATGGTTCCGGACAACCCCGCGATCAAGCCGCTGAGTGCGGTCACGCGCTCAGTCAGACCGGATAGTGTATATCCGTGATCTTCGGCGACCAGATTTTCCAGTCCCGACCGCGCCAGGTCCGAGATGCTTCTGACGCCCTGTTCCCGGCAGAACGCCATGTACCTTTCAAATTCCGCTTCGCTGACGCGAAAATAGACAACCTTGGTCCGGCTCCGAATTAAACTCATTGCAGCCCCGCAAGTACACCCGGTTGAACCCCGGCTTCCAGCTCACTTAGACACACCTGTTTTGGATTCGACCAAGCCGTTCTTTTTTGCTTTTTAGTTAGATTTCTTTTCACTCGATATTCATATCTTGTTAGACAGGATTAAGGCAGCCTTCGGCCCCTTCTGTCACACGAGCTACTGTCTCTGAATTTGCGTTTCAGACGCGAGGTGGTGGCTGAATCTGTATCATCGCCGACTTTATTACAGTTGTCAATGCGCCATCGCGAATCGCGAAGTACCTTGCCTACTACGCTTTGCGGTCCTAGTACGAGTGTGCCTGGAAGCTCCGATTTCGCGTCAATCGGAGGTCAGTTTTTGGGATTTGTTCCCGGTAGTTGGTAAATAAATGCCAATCCGTTGAATTCGTTTGGTCTTGGGGTACCAATAGGAGCCGTAGGACCACAATGTAAATTCCTGGTCGCCCAAATCTCCAGCGGTGTGCTGCCGCCGGAATTCTAAGAATTGTCCTAGGCCAAAACCGGGATTTTCCCGATGGTTGGCTCGCGCATATTGCTAGCAGCAGCCCATCCGAACTTCGCCTTCGGCGGTCACCGGCGGGCCAAAAGCCTCAGCCGGAGCGGGCGCGCCCTTGAGAACGGCGATCCAGCGCCGGACCGCGTCGAAGATTACCAATACAACTCCTGCGATGAAGATCGCCGTCAGGATGGAATTCAGATAGCCGCTGAGCTCCTGCCCGGGCTGGGAAGTCAGCGGCCAGAAGATGTTCTTTACCGAGAGTATACCCGCGGTCACGGTGGTCACTCCCACAAAGCACATCGGTAGACCGGTGATCCACGCATATTTGGCTTTGCCCATGTTGATCAGGAATGTGGTGGTCACCGCCAGTGCAATGGTCGCTAACAATTGGTTGCCGGTGCCGAACAGCGGCCAGATGGTTGAGACGCTCCCGGTATAGAGCAGGTAGCTCCAGCCCAGCACGACACAGAACGTCGCGATCAGATTGCCCGGCATCCACGCGGTGTCGGCAAAGCTCCGGTGCACGCGGCCCAGAAGCTCCTGCATCACATAACGGGCCACCCGCGTGCCGGCGTCGATGGTAGTCAGGATGAAAAGCGCCTCGAACATGATGGCATAGTGATACCAGTAGGCCAACAATTTGTCCATGCCGGGCAGGCCGCGAAAGATCTGCGCCATGCCGAGGGCCAAAGATACGGCTCCGCCGGTGCGCCCAGCCAGGTTTTCTCCCACCTGGCGCGAGAAGAAGTCCAGACTTACCGTGTGCAGCCCAAGCTTCGCGAACACTGCTGGCGTACTATTGATGGCGAAGTAATCGCCGGGATACATGGAGGTAGCGGCAATCAGGGCGAGCACGCCCACCAGCGATTCGGCCATCATGGCGCCATAGCCGATGAAGCGCGCGTCAGTCTCCTTGTCGAGCATCTTGGGCGTGGTGCCGGAGGAAACCAGCGAATGGAAGCCCGAGATCGCGCCACAGGCAATGGTCACGAACAGGAACGGAAACAGCTTGCCCTTGATGATGGGCCCGCCGCCATCGACGAACTGCGTGAACGCCGGAAAACGGATTGCGGGATGCACCAGGAAGACGCCCGCCACCAACGCCGCGATAGTCCCCAGCTTCACGTAAGTGGAAAGATAATCGCGGGGCGCCAGCAGCAGCCACACCGGTAACACCGAGGCGATGAATCCGTAAGCCGCCATCAGAAACGCGATCTGGTGCGGCGAGAGAGTCAGCGCGCCGGCGGCGCCGGACTGCGCGAACGAGTGACCGCCCAGCACGGCGGCAAACAGCAAGGTCACGCCGAAGATGCTGGGGCCGGTAACGCTGATCCGGCCGCGGCTTCTCTTGAACATCCACAACCCCATCACCAATGCGATGGGTATGGTGGATCCGATCGTAAACACACCCCACGGGCTGTTGGCCAGAGCGTTCACCACCACGATGCCCAACCCGGCCAGCGAGACCAGCAAGATAAATAACACCGCGATCATGGCCACCAGGCCCGCGAAGGGGCTGATCTCGGTTCGCGCAATGTCCGCCAGCGATCGGCCGCGATGCCGCGCCGATGCCACCAGCACGGTGAAATCTTGCACGCAGCCGGCCAGCACTGCGCCCACCAGCAGCCAGACCAATCCGGGCGCGTACCCGAACTGCGCGGCCAGCGTGGGTCCCACCAGCGGACCGGCGCCGGCGATGGCCGCGAAATGGTGCCCGAACAACACCCACTTCGGTGAAGCGATATAATTATGGCCGTCTTTGAACTGGTGGGCCGGCGTGACGCGGCGGTCGTCCAACACCAGCGCTTTAGCTGCGATGAAGGCGCTGTAATACCGGTAGGCGATCGCGTAGATGCACAGCGCGCCAAGCAATATGGGAAAGGTGTTCATGCCATCGCTTCACACGGCAAAGTGAGCCGGGCCGGATAATTGTATCACCAGTGGTGGCGCGGCAGCGGCCGGCCTAAACGGGATTGATATATAATGGCAGGCACCGGCTGTGACAGGAGCGTGATATGACGGCACCGATCTCTTGGAGTCAAGCGTGGGCCGGCAGGATAGCCGTCCCTTGTCTGTGCATGCTCTTCGCCTTAGGCATACGCGCTCAGCCCACATTCACTTCGTTCGATGCTCCGGGCGCGGGGACGGGTGGCGGCCAGGGTACCTTCCCCGTCGGCGTTGGCGGCTCGACAGGTACTACGGGCTGGTACATTGACGGGCGCAATATTCAGCACGGTTTCGTGCGCGGCCCGGGGGGATCGATAATGTCTTTCGATGTTCCCGGGTTGGTTTATAAAACTACTCCTCTGAGCATCAACACGGCGGGAGCCGTTACCGGATACTACTTCGCCGAACAGGCATCCGATACGGAGACAGGATTCGTGCGCACCGCGGATGGCACTTTTAGCACGTTTGTTGTTTCCTACGCCGCCGTCCACACTTCCCCCCGCAGCATCGACACATCGGGCGTTGTCACTGGTTGGTACATTAATTGTTGTTTCTACTTAGCGTTGCAGGGCTTTGTGCGCGCCATCGATGGCACTATAACTACCTTCGATGCGCCGGATGCGGGCACCGGCAACTATCAAGGCACTGTACCCACTTCCATCAATGACGCGGGAACGATTGCCGGATGCACTTTCGACACCAGCAGTGTGGAGCATGGCTTCGTACGCGACGTCGATGGCGCCGTAACCAACTTCGACGCGCCCGGTGCGGCCGCAACCTGCGCCTTCAGCATCAATACCGAGGGAACCATCGCGGGCTATACCGTCGATGCCGCGAGTGTCCACCACGGCTTTACGCGCGCAGTCAATGGCGCCATCGTGACATTCGACGCTCCGGGAGCCGGCGCCGCCGCGAACCAGGGCACCATGGCCATGGCCATCCAAGACGACGGAGCGATAGCGGGTTACTACATCGATTCCAGTAATCTGTATCACGGATTCGTGCGTGCCGCCAATGGCGCCATTACTACTTTCGACTATCCAGGCGCCGGCGATACGGTTGGGATGGGCATCAACGACCTGGGCGCTGTGACCGGCTATTACATCGATACAAGCAGCGTGTCACATGGCTATTTGCTGATACCGTAATAGGAGCGCCTATGAAATGAATGGTGGCGGAGACTTCACCGGCGGCACGGTCTTCAAGATTACCCCGGGCGGCACGCTGACGACGCTCAACAGCTTCTGGGTGCCAAGCGGGCTCGCACGGCGCCAGCCCGCAAGCTGGGCTAATCCAAGCTCGCGGCGGCAACTTCTATGGGACAACTGAATTCAACCGCGCGCACACCGCCGGCGCGGTCTTCAAAATGACGCCGAGCGGCGCGCTGACCACCGTATACAGTTCTTGCTCTCAAAAAGATTGCACGGAAGGCTACTACCCCGCGGCCGGTCTTATCCTGGCTAGTAATGGTGACATATATGGGACAACCACGGTTGGCGGAGCTTACAACGATGGCACGATCTTCCGCCTGTCGCTAGATCTCGGACCAATCTGAACCGAGGCCGCCAACAGTCCTACTTAACCTTCTCGATCGCCTCCATCATCCCGGTTTCCCATTTCTCGGTGGCGTCGTAGCCCACCCCTTTCAGCTTCACCACGCCGCTCGAATCCACAATCCAGTTTTGCGGTATCCCGCTGACTTTCAGCGTGTCCTCCACGTAGCTATACGCCGGCAACACTGTCAATAATGCGAGCTTTTTTTCGATCAGAAACGGCTCGATCAAACCGGGATTCTCATCCATATTCAAGGTAACGAACTGGACCTGCGGACGATCCTTATACTTCTCCACTAACTTCTGCAGGCGAGGCAACTCCTCGCGGCAAAACCCTCACCAGGAGGCCCAGAAGTTCAGGAACGTCACTTTGCCTTTCAATGACGCCTGGTTCCAGGTCTTGCCTTTCAGATCCGCAATCTCAAACGAGGGTAGCGGCTGGTTGGCCTCTTCCCAGGTGAGTGTGGCCTGGTGCGCCTGTGTGTCGGCGCGGCGGCCGTACCAGATCTGCCATCCTTCGCTGGTCCCACCCAGCTTGGTGAAGAGCCGGCGTGCACTCTCCGCGATCTCGTCCGGCACACCGGTTTCCTGTATTTGCTGCGCTTCGAAGCGCAATAGCAAGGCGTGCTCATAGAACGCCATGGCGTCCTGCTCGTGGCTCTGGAGTTCCGCCGTGCGCGCCATCAGCCCCCACCAGGACGCCAAGCGGCCCGTGTACTCCTTCTTGAACTCCGCCTTGTCGCCCACCAGCGCATGGGTGGCTTGCAGCTCGTCCTCCATCCGCACCAGCACCAGGCGCGCCTTGTCGGCCTGCTTCAATTGGATATAGCCCTCCGCCTCCAGCCCGGAACCTCTGATGGGGTCCAGAGACTGATAGAAGTGAGACTCCTGAAGGTTTTCTTTTGTGTCGTAGGCGTCGTAAGTGGGCTCCGAGTCTTCCACGCGCGCACGGGCCAATCCCCTTACCGCCAGATCCACCACACGTTCGGGCTGGAGGTGTTTCATGGATAGGACGCGTGCGATGGTGAAGAGTTCAGAAGAATCCGGCCCATCCGGTCCCGCCTCGCCGATGAGGAACTTGAGATACTCATCGGCCGCCGATTCCACATCGCCGGCCGGGGCCTCTTCGAGATGCTCCATGGCATACAGTCGCGCTTGCCAAATGAATTTCGTATTCGGCCGTTCTTTGAACCACGCATCGGACTGTTTCAGCGCCTCGGCATAGTAAGAGCGCTTCTTATCCGCGGCCTCGTCGGTCTGTGGGTGCGGATGGTCCCTATACCATCTCGACGCGGACGCCGGCATCCAGGGATCCCAACGGCCCATCCGCTCGTCGCTTGCCCAGTCGGCTTGCTTCTGGTCGTTCACCAGTTTGTATCCTTGTTCGAGCGTGTAAAGCCACCCGCGTTTGTCCGTCCAATTCAAAGCCCGGATGCGCGCCAAGTCCTCATTCACCTGCTTCCGCAGGCCATCGTATTCGGACATGGGATGCGCCTTGAACTCGATCGACCAGAGCGTTGCATACGCGCGAATCGCGTCCATATCCGTGCGCGTCCCGAGCAAGGCCCGCAGCTTCGCGGCATTCGGCGCCAGGAGCTCTTTGTCGTCCAAGCCCGTGAGTTGGCGGTAACCCTCCAGTGACTCGGGACAGGCCGCCAAAAAGGCCTTCACGTGCCTGACCTTTTCGTCCTTGTTCTGAAACACCGGCGTTCCGTACAGCCCGGCGAGTGCATCGTGCGGCCACGGAAACTGGGGATTCTTCTGGAGGGCGGCGTCCAGGATTTTGATGGCCTCCGCCGACTGGCGCCCCACCAGCGCAGTGGCATACAGGTACGCCACCACCGCATCGTCCGGACTATGTTCGTAGCGCGCCTTGTACTCGGCAATCGCTTTGTCTTTGTCGGCATGCCGGTACATCGACGCGATATAGGTCCGTTGCACGAACAGGTCACCCGGAAAGCGCGTGAGTAACTCTTGAATCGCGGCGCTGTGTTTCTGCTGGTATTGCCATTCCGTTTCCGTCGGTAAGGTGGCAGGCAACTGGTCGAGGGCCGCCTTCACCGCCGGCGAAGGAATGCACCAATCCGTCGTCTGGGCCGGAACACAGGCCGGCAGGGCGGCCAGCAGCAAGGCGAACAGCACGGAGATGCGCATATTGGTCTCCTAATTGCCCACCAACAAGCATACACCCGGCATGCACCCGCACGCGCGCTAATCTTCGTGCGCGCTCAGCTTGGCGATCACCGACAGATCTTCCAACGTGGTAGTGTCGCCCCTCACCTCGCCACCAGCGGCGATCTCCTTTAGCAGCCGCCGCATGATCTTGCCGCTGCGAGTCTTGGGCAACGCGTCGCTGAAGCGCACATCGTCGGGCTTAGCCAGCGAGCCAATCTCTTTCGCCACCCATTGCCGCAATTCCTCCTTCAGCTCCTGGCTGGGCGCGTAGCCGCCCTTCAATGTGACAAAGGCCGCGATAGCCTGCCCCTTCAGATCGTCCAGCCGCGCCACCACCGCCGCTTCCGCTACCTTGGGATGCGCCACCAGGGCGGACTCCACCTCCATGGTGCTGAGGCGATGTCCGGACACATTGATCACATCGTCGATGCGTCCCATGATCCAGAAGTAGCCGTCCGCATCCTTGCGCGCGCCGTCGCCCGTGAAGTACATGCCGGGAATCTGCGACCAATACTGATCCTGGTAACGTTTGGGATCGCCGTAAATGGTGCGCAGCATGGCCGGCCAGGGCTGCTTCAGCACCAAAAAGCCGCCGCCACCAGGCGGCACGGACTCGCCCTCGCGCGTCACCACGTCGGCGATTACGCCGGGGATGGGGCGCGTCGCCGAGCCCGGTTTGGTAGGTGTGGCGCCCGGCAGCGGCGCGATCATGATCATGCCGGTTTCGGTCTGCCACCAGGTGTCCACGATGGGACAGCGGTTGTGCCCGATGTGCTCGCGATACCACATCCAGGCTTCCGGGTTGATCGGTTCGCCGACGGTGCCCAGCAGGCGCAGGCTCTGCATGGCGTGCTTCCCCGGCCACTCATTGCCGAATCGCATGAAGGCGCGGATGGCCGTGGGAGCGGTGTAAAAAATATTCACCTTGTGCCGGTCGATAATGCTCCAGAAGCGGTCCGGCTCCGGGAAGTTGGGCGCGCCCTCGTACATCAGGCTGGTCGCGCCGTTTTGCAGCGGTCCGTAAACGATGTAGCTGTGCCCGGTAACCCAGCCGATGTCGGCCGTGCACCAGTAAATGTCGTCGTCTTTCAGATCGAACACCCATTTGGTGGTGATGTAGGTGCCCACCGAATAACCGCCAGTGGTGTGCAGAATGCCCTTGGGCTTGCCGGTGGTGCCCGATGTATATAGAAGGTACAGAGGATGCTCGGCATCCAGCGGTTCGGCGGGGCAATCGTCGGAGGCGTTGGCCATCAATTCATGCCACCAATGGTCCCGGCCGGCCAGCATGGTTTGCGGTGTTCCCGTGCGCTTGAAGACCACCACGTGGCGTACCGACGGGCACGCGAGCACCGCCTCGTCCACCGCGGGTTTCAATTTCACCTCCGCGCCGCGCCGGTACGAGCCATCCTGGGTGATAACCAGCGAGGCCTGCGAATCCGTGATGCGGTCCACCAGCGCATTCGCCGAGAATCCGCCAAAGATGATAGTGTGCGGCGCGCCGATCCGCGCGCAGGCCAGCATGGCGATGGGCAGCGCGGGGCACATGCCCATGTAGATCGCCACGCGGTCGCCTTTCTTCACGCCCAGCGATTTCAGGACATTCGCGAATTTCGAGACTTCCGTCAGCAGTTGCTGGTAGGTGAGCGTCTGCACCTCGCCCGGTTCACCCTCCCAAATCAATGCCGCTTTGTTGCGCCGCCAGGTGGCTACGTGGCGGTCCAGACAGTTGTACGACAAATTGATCTGGCCCCCGGAAAACCACTTCGCCCACGGACAATCCCACTCCAGCACCCGATCCCAGGGCTTGAACCAGTGCAGATCGGCGGCGATCCCCGCCCAGAATTTGCCGGGATCCTGCTCCGCTTCGCGATAAAGAGCTTCGTATTCCGCCAGGCTGCGGACATGGGCCCGCTGGCTGAAGCCGGCGGGAGGTTCGAAGATACGGGTTTCGGTGAGTACGGATTCGATGTTGGTCTGCGTGGACATGCGGCGTAAACCTTCACAGCAGAACATATCAGAAATGCCGCCGTGCCGCTTGGTCTCAGCACGCAGGGCGGGATTTATCCCGCGCGGGGCTTCAGCGCCGCCACTCCGCGCGCTGTCCCGCAACTGCGCTACGATGACCTATCCGGAGGCCCGCCAAAATGGTTTTGTCGGATGTAGATATCAAGCGCTACATCGAAATGGGGAAGATCAAAATTGCCCCCGAACTGCCGCCCGAGCAGTTCGGCAGTTGCTCCGTGGATTTCCGCCTGGGCAACGAATTCAGCGTCTTCGAATATACCCGCCATCCCTTCATCGATTTGCGCGACCGCGCCAGCCTCGAGCAGATCATGCGCACCATCGTAGTGCCGCCGGATGAGCCGTTCGTCCTGCAGCCTCGCGATTTCGTGTTGGCCGTGACCTTGGAATCGCTGGAACTGGATGCCGATGTGCTCGGCCGCCTGGAAGGCCGTTCCAGCCTGGGCCGCATCGGCATCATCGTACACGGCACCGCCGGACTATTCGATCCCGGCTGGTCCGGCAAAGCCACCCTGGAGCTGAGCAATCTGAGCCGCATGGCCGTGGCGCTCTACCCCGGCATGCGCATCTGCTCGTTTACCTTCGAGCAACTCTCTTCGCCGTCGGCGGTGCCTTACGGCAAGAAGCCGGGCAACAAATACGCCGGGCAGTTGCATCCGCTGGCCAGCCGCCTGGGCGCGGAAGCTCCCAAGTGAGCTGAGTCGATCGCGCCGGCTCCGCCATTAGCATAGCAGTACTGGTTCGCGCTGCCTCATCGTCCAACGTCGATACCACGAAAAACTTCCCCTCTAAATGTCCCTTTTTTCCGCGTCTCCGCGCTTCTATCACTGACAGGTCAGTTAGTCCTGTCATTCTTGTGACCCGATTACTCTCTGGAGACATCAAATGAACCGGACCTTCCTAGGTTTCGTCACTGCGCTTTCTCTGGCCTTCTCAGTTCAAGCCGCGGATCAAAAGCCTCACAGCCCCGAGCTCTCGTTCACCAGGCTTCCTCTTTCCTTTGAGCCGAATGTGGGGCAAAGCGGCCCTGCGGCGCGGTTTGTGGCGCGCGGACCGGCGTATTCCGTGAAGTTGGAATCCTCGCGCGCGGTACTGGATTTCCAATCCGGTACCGTCGCCCTTGAACTGCTGAACTCCTCGGCCAAGCCGGCCATTCATGGTGAAGCGCCACTGCCTGGAAAAGCCAACTACATCGGCAGCAGCGATCCTCAGACCTGGTTCCGGAATGTACCAACCTATTCGCGAGTCCTATATAAGGATGTATATCCCGGCGTCGGACTGGCCTTCTACGGCAAGGACGACCACCTGGAATACGACTTCATGCTCGCTCCGGGCGCCGATCCCGATCGTATCGGGATGCGGCTGAAGGGTGTCGAAAGCGCCAGGATCGACGCGGCCGGGGATTTGGTCCTCAATCTCGGCAAAGGTGAGATCCGGTTCTACAAGCCTGTGGCCTGGCAGCCAACCGCCGACGGCAAAGGACGTGACATCGTGGACGCCAGGTACCGTCTGCGCGCCAGTAGCGGGCCGCCCCACCTGACCTTTGCGCTCGGCCGCTATGATGCGAAGCGGCCCCTGGTGATCGATCCGGTCGTATCCATGATCTACTCGGCGTATACCGGCCCGGCCGGCTCTTGGGCATCCGCCGTCGCCGTGGATAGTTCGGGCAATACCTACGTTGCTGGATTGCTAAGCGGATACGGATACTACGTAACGAAGTTCAGCCCTACCGGGACGGTGCTCTATACCACCTCGCTCGGCGCCGGGGTTTCCTATACAACGCCGTACGGACTGGCCATCGACAGCACCGGCCGCGCCTATGTGGCCGGCTACGGCAACCCCGGTCTTCCCACGACCACGAATGCCTACCAGACCTCAGACCCTACCAGTTCCTATAACACGTTCTTCACGGTTCTCTCCGCCGACGGTTCCACGCCGGTCTATGCCACCTACCTGGGCGGCACCAGCGGCTATTCTTATGCCAACGCTGTAGCGGTTGATTCCAGCGGCAATGCTTACCTGACGGGTGTCGCGTATCCTACTTTCCCAGTGACATCCGGGGCTTACGACACCACCCCGCCGCCCTCGTATACCGGTTATGTAGCGAAGCTCAACCCATCGCTGAGCGGCACCGCCTCACTTATCTATTGCACCTATATCGGGGCCAACGCCAGTTATCCCTATGCCATTGCGGTGAATACCTCGGGCGACGCATATGTAACCGGTAGCATGGCGAACGGAACTCCTATCACACCTGGCGCATTCACGTATACGGGCGCCTATTCCTCCAGCGGCGGCGTCTACGTCACCGAGTTCAATTCCGCCGGCAGCGCCTTGGTATATTCAGCGTATCTTGGCTATGGTACCGGATGGGGAATCGCGGTCGATGGCGGCGGCAACGCCTATGTAGCCGGGAGCGTCGGCTATGCCGATTTCCCCACCACCAGCGGCGCCTACCAGACTACTTATGCGGGCGGCTTTGTAGTTGTACTCCCTCCCGGCGGAGCGACGGAGACTTTTTCCACCTTTCTCAGCGGTCCCAGCGGCTACACTGGATCCAACGTCACGCCCTCCAGCATCGCCATCCCGCATGGCTGTTCATCGTCTTGCGACGCTTATGTGAGTGGCTGGACCAGCACCACCGACTTTCCGCTTGTCAACGCCGTACAGACATTTCCCTCGTCTTCGGGTAACAGCGGTTTTGTGACGGAGCTTTCCGCGAATGGAAGCTCCGCTGTTTTTTCCACTTACCTCAGTGGAGCCACTGCCGGCACCGAACAGCCGGGCGGTCCGTACGGAATTACTTCTCCTGCGCTTGCCGTAGATAACTCGGGTAACATCTCCGTAATCGAGAATGTGAGCGGCAGCGACTTCCCCGTATCTCTTCCGGGTACACCCAGCATCGGCGTGTTGGCCAAAATCGGGACAGCTACCGCCGGTTTTACCTGGGCAACCCCCAGCAGCGTCAACTTTCCCAACCAGATAGTGAACGTAAGTACCGCTCTCACCGGCGGAACCGCAAATATCACGCTGCGCAATCTCGGCAGCACCGCTGTTGCTCTGCAATCCGTGCTGCCTTCTCCCCCCGGTATATTTTCCGAATCCGATAACTGCAACGGCAGCATCGCGGCCGGCGGCTATTGCACTTTGCAGGTGAATTTCACCCCCGCAGCCAGCGGCCAGCGCGGCGGCACTCTCACTGTCACCTCCAACGCCAGCAACAGTCCCGCCGTTTTCGCGCTGAGCGGCACCGGCTACGACAGTACCTACTTCTATACAGCCGCTTCCAGCCTGACATTCGGGGACCAGGCGGTAGGCACTTTAAGCAACCCTCAGTCCGTCACCATCACCAACATGGGCGATGAGACGGGCACTCCCACCTTATATACTTCCCCCGCGGATTTCACCGAGTTGAACAACTGTCCCGCCCAAATGGCGCCAGGTTCCAGTTGCACCGTCAACATCAGCTTTATCCCCACCACAGCCGGCTTACGCACGGGCTACCTTTATATTCCCAGCTCCGAGGCGAACGTCAATCTGTCAGGCACCGGTACCGTCAACGGCAACGCTACGGGGCTGGCGCTTTCCGCCACCTCGCTTAACTTCGGCGTGCAGACGGTCGGGACCACCGGTCCCGTTCAATATGTTTACATCACCAATGTCAGCAGCGCGCCGGTGACTATCCAGTCGATTACCGCCAGCGCCAATTTCGTGCTGTACGACACGGGTTATTGTACGCCGCCTGCCCAGATCGCACCGCAAAGTTACTGCTATGCCGGGGTGCAATTCGCGCCGGGCGCCGCCGGTACGCTCACGGGAACCCTGACCATCAGCGACAGCACTCCTGCCAGCCCCCATACGGTGTCATTGGCCGGCACGGCTCAGGCAGCCACCAAGAGTCTGGAGTTTTACCCGGGAACGGCTATCGACTTTTCGAATCAAGCCGTCGGCTATCCCGGTGCTTATCAGACGATCTACGTATACAATGCCGGCGACTCAACCATTACCATCGATCGCGTCGAGACTACCGGCAGCTTCCAGATTTACTCGTCCAATTGCGAAGCGGCCACCATAGTTGGTGTAGCACCGGGGCCCAGGTTTTCGTATTGCTACGTGAATGTAACGTTTGCGCCAACCGTTAGCGGCTTGCAAACCGGGACGCTGACCATCCTGAATAACGGGCCGGCCAGTCCGAATGTCTTGAGCCTCTCGGGAACGGGCATTGCCCCAACCGGCACAATCGTGGCTACGCCGACGGAGCTCACCTACCCTTCACAGCCTGTGGGCCTTACCAGCTCCAGTCAAATCGTCCAAGTTACGAATCCCGGTAATTCGCCAGTGACGGTCACCGGGCAGACGGCGACCGGCGCTTACGCCATCACCGAATGGTACGGCAACTGCTCCAACGGGACCTTGCCATACACGCTGACACCCGGGGAGTATTGCAACGTGTACGTGGCATTGACGCCCACCAGCACCGGTTCCCAAACCGGCTCGCTGACCGTAACCAGCTCCGCCGGCAACCAGGCCGCTTCCCTGGCCGGCACTGGCGAGACCGCCACGCAAACGATCGGACTCACGCCCACCGCGCTAGGCTTCGGGAGTCAGATTGCCGGACAATCCAGCGGGAACTATTACGTGTACGCCCGCAATACTGGAACGGAGACAGTCACGTTTACCGCCAGCCCGGCCATCAGCGGCACCAACGCCGCGGATTTTACAGTCAATCCGGTAGATTGCAATAACGGCTACACGGTATCCCCGAACACTAGCTGCTATATGTACATCTCGTTCACTCCGGGCGCCAGCGGCGCGCGTTCCGCTACCCTGACGCTGACCGATTCCGCCGGCACGCAGACGCTCGCCCTCAGCGGCACAGGTGTGGCTACCGTCCCCACTTACACCGCATCGAGCTACGAACTGGCGTATGACCTGCAGGTCCAAGGCACCACCAGCCCTCTCAACAACTACGTCTACTTCTACAACAATGGAGCATCCAGCGTAACTCTGGGAACCGCCGTGATCACCGGCAATTTCCTGACTCCGAGCGGGTATGACACCTGCAGCGGCCAGACTGTTGCCGCGGGCAGTTCCTGTTATAAATATGTAGAATTCGCACCCACGACGGCCGGATATCTCACCGGATCGGTGGCTTTCAAGAACAGCTCCGGCACCACCCTGGCGAGCGTGTCGCTGGCCGGTTATTCACTGGCGCCCGCCTACACGGCTTACATCGATCCGGGCGCACTCAACTTTGGACCCGAAGTGCTCGCCTTAACCACCGGCTACCAGGTCGTCTACTTGTACAACACCGGCAACCTGGCGCTTACGGTCGGCACGGGCACCGGCGTCAACACAATTATCGGGGCCAGCACCACCGGCGAATTCTCCACCAAGACCGAGGGCGACTATTGCAGCGGCACCACCGTTCCGGCGGGTTCGTACTGCTATGTGTACCTGACCTTTACGCCGTCCGCCACGGGCGCGCAGACCGGTAGCATCACTCTGCCTGTAACCTATGCCAACAGCACCACGGCCAGCTTCACGGTGACTCTGGCTGGGAGCGGCTCGGCCGAAGCGAACTCGGCGGTGCTCTCTCCGACCGCGGCCACGTTCCTCGATCAGGTAGTGGGAACCACCAGTCCCGGCAACGAGTTGACACTGACCAATAGCGGCAATCGTACGCTTAACGTCGGAACGCTTACCGGCGTCAACATCGCTGTGGGGGCCAGTTCCACCGGCGAGTTCTCCACCAAGGCCGGCGGCGGCTACGATGGCTGCAGCGGTACGGCCGTAACCCCCGGAAATTACTGCTACATTGAAGTGGTCTTTACGCCCGCTGGCACCGGCGCGCGCGGTGGCAGCGTATCTTTCCCCGTAACGTATGCCGATAGTACCACCGCTACCTTCACGGCAACGCTCGCCGGCAACGGCTTGGCATCCGCCGAGTCTGTGGAAGTGACTCCGGCCGGGATACAGTTCGGCAATGTGATCGTAGGCGCCGGCAGCGCGACCTACGCGGACACGGTCCAGTTGACTAACACCGGCGATGCGCCAGTCACCGTGGGCGCCGACAGCGTTACCGGCAAATTCGCGATCAGCGCCGATTCCTGCGCCAGTTCCACGATTCAGCCCGGAAGCACCTGTTACGTCTACGTGTATTTCAATCCAACGGCGGCCGGTCCGGTAACCGGTACTCTCACCATCGCCGACAACTCCCCCGGCGGTCCGCACACCGTGGCGTTATCCGGCACCGGCATCCCGGCCAGCCAAGAGATTGTTCTTTCGCAAACCTCGGTGGCTTTCGGCAATCAACCCGCCGGCTCCACCGGCTCGCAAACCACCGTCTATGTGGCGAATCAGGGAAGCACGAACGTGACCATCACCAGCATCGCTCTGAGCGGCGCGAACTCCGCCGACTTCCAACTGTCGAATTACAACTGCGGCACCTATTTTTACGCCAACCAATCTTGTTACTTCTATCTCACCTTCGCGCCGGCGGCCTCCGCCAGCGGTGCGCGCACCGCGTCGGTCGCCGTTACTTATGCCGGTAGCGGCAGTCCGCAAACCATCGCTCTCACGGGCACGGCAGTCGCGCCGGGTCCCGCGGCGGCCTTGTCGCCGTCCTCCATCGCCTTTGCCAAGCAGACTGTCGGCGTACCCAGCGCGGCGCAGAATTTCAGCGTCACTAACACCGGCAGCGCGAATCTGACAATTACGCTGGTGGCTTCCACCAACAGCACGGAATTCCCCATCGCATCCGACGCCTGCTCGGGCGCCACACTCACTCCCAGCCAACAGTGCGTGGTCGGCGTGAAGTTCTCGCCTACTCTCGGCGGCAACCGTTCCGGCACCATCACCGTGGCCGACAACGCTACCGGGTCGCCCCAGATCCTAACGCTGACTGGCATCGGCTACGGCACACCGCTCACGCAGTTCGTGCCGGCGTCCCTCTCGTTCGGCAGCCAGAATCTCGGCGCCACCAGCGGACCCATGAGTGTCACCCTGTCTAACCCGGGCACCGACGTCCTGGCAATCGCGAGCGTGGCGCTCTCCGGCGTGGACGCCGGCGAATTCGCCATCGCCAACAACACGTGTCCGGCCTCGCTGGCTCCTAACGGATCGTGCACCATTTCGGCCACCTTTACGCCGGCCACCGCCGGCGCCCGCGGCGCCTGGATCTCCGTTACGGATAATGCCAACAACGTGGTTGGATCCGTGCAGAATATACCCATGACCGGATCGGGCGTCGCCGTGCCGCAAGCCGGCGTATCGCCCGGTTCACTGACTTTCGCTAACCAGGTGATCAACACGGCCAGCCCGTCCCAAAACGTCACCTTGACTAACGGCGGTACCGGCCCTCTGACCATCGGTAGCATCGCTATCACCGGGACCAACGCCGCCGATTTCCTGCAATCCAACGGGTGCGGAATCAGCCTGCCGGCGGGCGCAAACTGCACCATTGCGGTGACCTTTAAACCGGTCGCCACGGGCAGCCTGAGCGCTTCGCTGACGGTTACCGACAACGCCAATAACATCGCCGGCTCCACGCAGAACGTGGCGCTTGCCGGAACAGGCCTTCCCACGCCGGTCGTCACTTCCGTCTCGGTGACTCCGGATGCCGGCGCCGGCACCGCGCAGACGTTCACCTTCCTGTACTCCGACTCGGACGGCAGCACCGACCTGAATACAGTGTATGGCCTGTTTAATACCTCGACGGCCCTAACCAGCGCCTGTTACGTGTACTATGTGCAGTCCTCCAACCTGCTGTACCTGGAAAACAACGCCGGAACCGGTGCGCAGGGATCCGTTACTCCTGGCGGGTCCGGCACCGTCGCCAACTCTCAGTGCACGATCAACGCAGCGGGATCGTCGGTCGCTCCTTCGGGCAACAATCTGACGCTGGCGGTGGGCATCACCTTCAAAAGCGCCTTCGCCGGCACCAAGAACATCTACATGAACGCCACCAGCAAGGAGGGCGAGACCAGCGGCGGATTGAAGCCCAAAGGCACATGGAACACATCCGCCGACGTGGCTCCCACCGCCACCTCGGTCACGCCGGCCAGCGGTACCGGAACGTCCCAGACGTTCACATTCGCCTACGCGGATGCCAACGGAGCTCAGGATCTGAACACTGTATCCGCGAACTTCAACACCAGCACCGCTACCGCGAGCGCCTGCTACCTGTACTATGTGAAGGCAGCCAACCTTATCTACCTGGAAAACGACGCCGGCACCGGGGCACAGGGATCTGTGACCCCCGGTGTGGCCGGCACGGTTTCGAACAGTCAGTGCACCATCAACGGGACCGGAGCTGCGGTAACCTCGTCGGGTAACAATCTGACGTTGGCAGTGCCGGTCACATTCCTGACCGCCTTCACCGGCAACAAGAATGTGTACCTCTCGGCCACCGACGATGAAGGATTGACCAGTGGATCGGTGCAAAAAGGCACCTGGACGCCGTAGCGCAGACGGCCCGGGGGCTGTCTCGCGCAAAGAGTGGGGCGGGCCCTCGGCCTGCAGCGGCCTCCCAGGCCGCCATCTTCCAACCTGCCCCACCAAAAACCTAGCCGACGCCCCTCCCCCAAACTGCGCTACGATGGCCTATCCGAAGTTCCCAAAAAATGAAGCTTACCTTCCGCGGCGCCGCCGGCGAAGTCACCGGATCCATGCATCAACTCGAGGTGGACGGCCGGCAATATCTGCTCGATTGCGGCATGGCCCAAGGACGCCGCAAGGAAGCCGACTGGAAGAATCGCCATCTCCAGGTGGACGCCGCCTCCATCTCCGCCGTACTGCTCTCGCACGCCCACATCGACCACAGCGGCAATCTTCCCACCCTGGTCAAGCACGGTTTTGCGGGGCCCATCTACAGCACCCCGGCCACCATCGACTTATGCGATGCCATGTTGCGCGACACCGCCCACATTCAGGAGAAGGACGCCGAGTTCGTCAACAAACGCGCCGCGCGGCTGCAGGCCGAGGGCCACGCCAACGCCATTGCCGATCGACCGGAGCCCGTCGAGCCGCTGTTCACCATGGAGGATGCCGAAGACACCCTGCCGCTGTTTCAACCCGTCGATTATTACACCTCCAAGGCCCTCAGCGAGCATTTCAGCTACGAGTGCTTTGACGCCGGCCACATGCTGGGGTCCTCCACCCTGGTCCTGAACTACAGCAACAATGGCGCTCGCGTGCGTCTCGGCTACTCCGGCGATCTGGGCCGTCCGAATCTGCCCATCACCCGCCCGCCCGACGCCTTACCCGCGGTCCAATATCTGATCCTCGAAAGCACTTACGGCGGGAGGTTCCATAAGAGCGCCACCCACGTGATCGGCAAACTGCGCGATGTGGTGAATCGCACCTGCGCGCGCGGAGGCCGCATCGTCGTGCCCGCTTTTGCCGTAGGCCGCACCCAGCAATTGGTCCTCCTGCTGCACCAACTGGCCAACGCCGGCGAGATTCCCAATATCCCCATCTTCGTGGATAGCCCCCTGGCGGTGGACGTGACGGCAGTCTTCCGCAAGCATGTCGAGTGCTTCAACGCGGAAACCCGCCAGTATCTCCTGAGCGGCGAGGACCCCTTCGGTTTTAGCCGGCTGCAATATGTCCGGGAAGCCGCCGAATCGAAGAAGCTCAATGACCTTCGCGGGCCTTATCTGGTCATTTCCGCCTCCGGCATGTGCGAGCAGGGCCGCATCCTGCATCATTTGCGTAACAACCTGGAAGATCCCCGCAATACTGTCCTGATCACCGGTTTTCAGGCGCAGGACACCTTGGGGCGGAAGCTTGTTGAAAAGATGCACGAGGTGCGCGTCTTCGGCGAGCCTGTAACCGTGCGCGCCGAGATTTCGAGCCTCGACGAATTGAGCGGCCACGCCGATCAAGGCGAGCTGCTGGATTGGCTTAAACCCCTCGCCCCGCATTTGAAGCGCATCTTCCTGGTGCACGGCGAGCCGGTCCAGTCGCAGGCCCTGGCCGGCGTCATCCGGTCGCGGTACGGCGTGGATGTGGCGCTGCCCTCGCCTGGCGAGAGCTTCTCGCTCGATCCCTGAAACGCAAACAGATCCGTAACAGTCTATAATGTGAAGATTCCCGCATAGTTAAAGGAGCATAGATCTGTGAGCAGCCCGATGTATACGCCCCCGCCCAGTGGCTCGGGAGTGAAAACCGCACTGGTGGCCGGCGGGCTAGTAGCCCTGCTGGCTTCCAACATTGCCCTGTGGTATCGCCTGGAAACCACCCGCACCGACGATCATGCCGCATACCAGGCCATGCTGACCGAAATCGCTGGCCTCAAGGAGTCCGCTTCGGTCACCACCGCCTCGCAACGGCGCAACGTGGAGACCTTGAAGCAGGAATTGGAGGCGGCCCGTCAACAAGCCAATCAAGCCGCCGGCCACGCCAAGCAGGAGGCCCAGGCGCACGCCGACCAACTGGCCAAGAAGCTGGCCGACGAGCAGGCCAGGCAGGCGGCCGAGGTGCAATCCAAGATCACCGACGTCCAACAGCAAGCCACCACCGCCAACGCCAAGATCGGCGAAGTGAGCGGAGATGTCACGGCCGTCAAGACCGACTTGGGGTCCACCAAGGCTGAGCTGGACAAAACCATCGCCAACCTGAACAAGGTAACCGGCGACTTGGGCGTGCAGAGCGGCTATGTAGCCACCAACGGCAAAGAACTGGAGGCGCTCAAAAGGCTCGGTGAGCGCAATTACTTCCAGTTCACGCTGGTCCGCAAGGATAAGCAGCCCAAGCGGGTCGGCGATGTCTCACTGAAGCTCAAGAGCGCCGACAAAAAGCACAACAAATATACCCTGGAAGTCTTGGCCGACGACAAGGTGGTCGAGAAGAAGGACAAGGGCGTCAACGAACCGCTGCAGTTCTACGTGGCCAAGGCCAAGCAGCCCTATGAGCTGGTGGTGAACGAGATTGGGAAGGACCAGATAACCGGCTATCTAGCTTCGCCGAAGGACACCACGCCGCGCAACTAGGCTTCCTAGGTGGGGCAGGCCCTCGGATCGGGTGGAGTGACGGGGATTGCGCCCCGCCACCCTCCCACACCACCGGACGTGCGGTTTTCCGCATCCGGCGGTTGAACCCAGCCGCCTTACTGCGTGGCAAGATCTG
>Ga0302324_100007013_pt1 | contig 24082 bp, 19 predicted proteins | sample Palsa_T0_1_FD_201949 | JGI IMG/M metagenome (GOLD analysis project Ga0302324, IMG submission 201949) | Peat permafrost microbial communities from Stordalen Mire near Abisko, Sweden - Palsa_T0_1 | ecosystem: Environmental > Terrestrial > Soil > Palsa > Peat permafrost | place: Sweden: Abisko... | reverse complement strand
GCAATGACGACGCCGGCTAGGCCGAGGTCGGCAAACTCGATCCTCACCGCGCGTGCGCGGGGCGGCGCAAATCGACGCCGTCGCGGACGAGCAGCTCGCGCAGTTCGCGCGGGTCGACGGCGCGCGGTGGCACGCCGCGCCGAAGCGCCAGGGCCGCCGCCGTTCCGGCGGCCTGCCCGAGCGTCATGACCGTCGGCGTGAGGCGCGTGGAGGCGTGCGCCTCGTGAGTCGTCGAGATGCAGCGCCCCGCCACCAGCAGGTCCTCGACCGATTGCGGCACGAGGCAGCGGTACGGAATTTCATAGCTCGCCCCGGCCGGCAGACGGTGCGTCGTCGTCCCGCTTCCCGACGGATTGTGGATATCGATGGGATACACGCTGCGCGCGACCGCGTCTTCGAACGTGCGCGCGCTCAGCACGTCGTCGGCGCTCAGCGTGTACGCGCCCACGATGCGCCGCGATTCCCGGATGCCGATCTGGGCGGCGGTCGCGGCCAGCCGGCAGTTCTCAAATCCGGGCACGTCGCGCCGGAAGAACGCGAGCAGCTCCATGACTTGCGCGCGCGCTTCCATTTCAGCACGTGTGAGATCGTCGGGATCGAGCGGATCGATGCCGACCACGCGTGTCATGTTGACGGTCACCTCATCGGGATAGGGTGAAATGAAAAACGACACGAGCTCGCGCGGAATCGAAACGTCTCCGCGCGCACGGGCTCGCTCCCACAGCTCGTACAGACCGGCCACCGCCGTCAGCGAGCGTGCGTTGCGTTCGCCGGGCGCGAGGCTCGAGCGCATCTGTTCCGGACGGCTGCGTACGTAAGCCGCAGTCGCCGCCAGATCGACGTGGCTCAAGCGGAACATCAAGCTGGCCGGCTGCACGCGGCCGCGCGCATCGCCTTGCAGCATCTCGACGCCGGCCGACGCCGCGACGTACGCGTCGGCGCTGGCATCGATCGTCACGCGACCCGTGTATTGGCGGGGCCCGCCGACCGTCGCGACGCGTGCTCCACGGACGGCGCCCGCCTCGACCAGCGCCTCCAAGAAATACGCGTGGAGCAAGAGATGCACCCCGCTCTCGCGCATCATCTCGAAAAGCAATGCCTTGTGAATCTCCGGATCGAACGGAGTGATCGTGGCAACGTAGTCCGAAGCGTCCGCGATGTGGCCGGGCGAACCGCCCATCGCCACGAGCCGCTCGACGATCTCCTGGGCGATCCCGCCGACGATCCGCTCGCTAGCGGAGTGGAAGGTCATCCACGGGCCGACCATCGCCGCGGTCGCCGTGCCTCCGAGAAAACCGTAACGCTCGATCAACAGCGTGCGTGCACCGCCGCGCGCCGCAGCCAGCGCGGCAGCGCACCCGGCATTCCCTCCACCCACGACCACGACCTCGAAATCCGCCACGGCGGCATTCTTTATGGCCCGCGCGGCCGGCTCCCCGGTCCATCGGCGCGGCGTTCCCGAGGCCGGGCGGCGCCGCCGCGCGAAGCCGTTTCTCTTATGAAGGCTTCCGCAGGGCGAACGCAGACGTTCGCCGGCTTCTCGCCGCAGGCGCTGCGCTTTCTGCGGGACTTGGCCCGGCACAACGATCGAGCCTGGTTCGCGCCGCGCAAGCACGTGTATGAAACCGAGCTGGTCGAGCCGCTTCGCGCTTTGGTCGCCGATACGAGCGCGGCGTTGCGCAAAGCGCGGCTCCCCATCGGGGCCGATCCCATGCGCGCGCCGTTTCGCATCCATCGGGACATCCGCTTTTCGCCGGACAAGAGCCCCTACAAGACAAACCTCGGTGCCTACCTCTCGCACGACGGCACTCGCGATGCGCCGGGTGGACTGTACATCCACATCCAGCCCAAGCGCTCGTTCGCGGCGGTTGCGTTCTACCAAATCGATAAGCCGCTGCTGCTGCGCTGGCGCGAGTCGATGGCGCGCTCGCCCAAGAGTTTTGAGGCGGTGCTGCGCGCGCTCGAACGCAACGGCCTGCGCCTCTCCGAATCCGAGGACGCACTCAAGCGGATGCCGCGCGGGTTCGAGGCGTACGCCGGCAGTCCGATCGCCAACTACTTTCGGCTCCCCTCGTTCGTCGTCAGCGAAATGCTTTGCGACGACGACATCGCGGACGCGGGACTGGTGGATCGGATCGTCGCGCTCGCCAAGCGCTCGAAGCCGTTACTCGACTACGGCTGGAACCTCGAGTGATGCCGCACGTTGAAGCTCGTCGAAGTTAAATGTAACGTTTGACGGCCGGCCACCATGCGCGCAGCGGACGAACGGGATCCGTGCAGCGGTAAATGGCCAGGTCGTTCTGGTCCGGCAACAAGTCGTCGTCATGAAACGTACCGGTCCGCACGACGTGGCGCCACTCGCGGCGCAGTAGCTTTGGGTCGAGCCCGAGCGCGAGGACGAGCGCGCCCGAGTAACCGCGCGGCCCGTAGATGAAGTAGTTGTTGTGACCGCTGATCGCGTGCGGCAGGCCGGCCCGCGCGCCCAGAAAGTCGATGGCTGCGGCCTGACCGTAGTCGCGCGTCAGAATCGTCGCTTCCCGCCGCTGGGCGGGGCTGAGCCGCTCGAACTGCGCCGACATCGTTGAGACCAGTGTGTTCCACCCCAACATGTCGGCGAAGTGTTGGGGAAAGCGGCCCTCGGGATGCCGTTCCATCTTGATGCCGCGCACGTCGAGGATGCGCTGATAACGTTCGAACGCCGGCAGGGGAAGGAGAGGGAAAACCGCCGGTGCGATCGCGAGTCCCCCGGCGGCTAGAACAACCGGATAGGCGATGCGAGCCCAGCGAATGTGCGCGAGCGTACGCTCGATTTCGACCGCGCCGGCAGCGAAGAGCATCGGATAGATCGGCGCAAGGTAGTACACCTTCGCGCGCAGGACGAGATACGCCAGAAACAGGATGACGTAGGCGAGCCCGTACCAGCGTAACCGCGCGCCGTCAGGCCGAAAGAGCAGAAACCAAAGACCGCACAGCCAAACCGGCGCGGAAAGCGGATTCATCATGAGGACTTGCTCGACGAGGAAACCGAAAGGAGTCGGCACGACGTTCTTGCCCGTCTGCGCATTGCGCAGCACCTCGAGCTGCGGCCACCCGTGGGCATTCTGCCACCATAGGGTCGGCGCGACGCACAGGCCGGCGATGAGGAGCGCCAGGAAGAAGCCCGGCCGAAGCAGCGCGCGGCGCATGGGACCGAGCGCAATCGCGACCACCGCCGCCCCCCCGAAAAAGAACATCGAGTATTTGTTGAGCAGCCCGAGGCCGACGATGAGCCCGAGCCCCGCCCAGGTGCGAAGGCGGTCGCCGCGCTCGGCCTTGGTAAACAGATACGCCGCACTCACCCACAAGAGGGGCTCGAAAGCGTTCATCGTCAGGAGGTTGCCAACGGCCAGGTAGAAGGGCGCGAGGCTAATAGCGATCATGGCCAGCACCTGCGCCCACAACCCTCCGCCCAAGCGCATCGTTAGGCGGCCCGTAATCATGACGGTGAGCGCGGCAGCGACTGCGGGCAAAAGCCGAATGGCAGGCAGGGAGTCGCCGAAGAGGCCTAGCGAAACGCGTGCGATCAGCGCGATCAACGGCGGTTGGTCGACGTATCCCCAGGCCGGGTGCCGGGCGCAAGAAATGAAATACAGTTCGTCCCGTTGATAGCCGTAACGTCCGGATGTAGCAACGTGAACGACAAATGTAGCAAGGCCCGCGACGAGAAGCGCTACGAGCGATGCATCGGCAAGGAAGGATTCGCGCGCTACGCTCCGGGAGTTTGCGGCATGACCGACGCCTCCGAGGCCTACAAGGCCCTTTTCTGCCGAACGTTCATCGATACTCATCGGGACTTCGAACCCGCAGATCTCCCTTGGCCAAACTTGGATGCAAAGACCATCGACCGCCTGAGCTCGATCCCCTTCTGGACGGTCGCACTGGCCTCCGAATCCAACGCCGGATACATGGTTTCGGCATTCGCGGAAACGCTCGGGGACCCGTTGTTGCGTGAAGCGATGGCCCTGCAGGGAAAGGAAGAGACGCGGCACGCTCGTCTGCTCTACGAGATGTTGCGGCGCTACGGAATCCCCTTCGAGCCTCCCAAGGCCGCCCAAGTGAAGGCGTCCTCGCGCGCGTTCATCGACTTCGGCTATGAAGAGTGCATCGATTCGTTTTTTGGGTTCGGCATTTTCGGCTTAGCCCGGCGCATCCAACTCTTCGTCCCCGAGCTAACCGACATTTTCGAAGTCGTGCTGCTCGAAGAGGCGCGCCACGTGACCTTCTTCGTCAACTGGATCGCCTACGACCGCAGATTGCGGGGGCGCGCTTGGGCACCGCTCGAAGCGGCCTCGACCGCGCTCGGTTACGCTCGCGCGCTGCGACGCATCGTAACGACCTTCGCGCCGAGCGCGCGTAACGGTCAAAAGGTACGAGGCACCGGCTTCGCCGCCGAGGGGACGTTCGCCGTCTTCGACGGCGTCACGTGGCGCACGTTCTTGCAAGCATGTTTGACCGAAAACGAACGCTATCTGCGCGGCTTTGACCCGCGCCTGCTCACGCCGCGGGTCCTGCCGGTCATGGCGCGCATGGCCCTTTCGCTTCCGTCGCGTCCGCGCTTTCGGCGCAGCGCCACGCGGTCTGCTTCTCCCCGCGCGTAAGTTCGCTCGCGCCCAGCGCAGCACTCACGCCGAACGGCGCGCGGCGAGCGCGACCAATGGGGTCGCGCCGTCAAGACCGCGCAGCTCCTCGTCGGCCAGCGCAAGAACGTGATCTGATTGGGCCAGCGCGCCGAGGCTGGCGATGCGCGTCCCGTAAACGAGATGCACCTCCGGTAAGGCCCGCCCGACGTCGCCGAACGCCGTCGCTTCGTCGAGCACCCGCTCGAGCGCACGTCGCACCGTCGCAACGGTCGCCTTTTGCGCGACCGCGCGGCGCGCGATCAGGCGAACGACGCCGGCCGCATCGACGACGCACACATCGACGCGGCTGCGCGTCGCGCGAATCTCGTAGATCGCAAAAGCCGGGCTGCCGGCTTCGAGCTCGTGCGGCTCGCCGGCGCCGCAGCGCATCGCGCGTCCAACCGCCGACCGGCGTTCCGCTTCGCTTGCAGTCGCGCGCGACGTCCCGGACGCCGCGCCGGCCGTAGCGCCCGAAGCGATCGCGCGCACGAGGTTGCGGCGCACGTCGATTTCGACGGTCACCTCAACCAGATCCGGCGCCGCGCCCGCCGCGACGACGCGCTCCAGCGCCTCGCGCCGGATGGCAACGACGTCGCTGGGTCGCGGATTGACCACGGTGCGCTCGACGACGTCGCGCACGAGCGCGAGAGCTACGCCGATCGGTGAAATGTACTCGGCGTCGCGGGCCAGCCGGTAGTCGAGGCCGATCGTCTCGGCCAAGAATGGGACGAGGGCCGCGGCGCCACCTCCGCCGCCGACCAGCTCGAGGCTTCGGCGATCCAACTCGTAATCCTCGATCAGCTCGTCGATCGTGCCGCGCAGCTTGCGCGCCGCGCAAACCAGCGTCGCCCGCGCCAGGTCGCGGGCGTCGCACTCGAGCCGGCGTGCGACAATCTCGAAGGCGAGTTGGACGCTGAGCGGGTCCCCACGCGCAAAGGCGCCGTCGGGGACGTATCCCAGAAGGTTGGCAGCGCAGGTCGGCGTCAGCGCGGCGCGCGTTCCGTCGGCGAGCTCGAGCGTGAGAAAAGCGGCCCGCTCGTCGATGGCCGCAGGGCCTTCAAGAAAACTCACGCGTGCGCCGGCCACAAGCTCGGGCGGGCTGAAGCTCGCGTATCGTAGACCCGCGATGTGTGCCGAGCGCGGCCCCACGTCGCGCAGCGCCGGCGTTCCGCGGCCGCGCGGATCGATGCGCAGCAGGCTGCCGCCGGCGATCGCCAGCGTGCGCGCGTCCAGCGTGCGCAACATCGTGCGATGGCCGCCTACGCGCGCGGGCCGCATCTGAGGCAATCCGCGCCGAATGACCGAGCAGTCGGTGCTCGTCCCGCCGACTTCCAGGAAGATTCCATCGGTCACGTTCTCGTGCAGCAGCGCCCCGGCGATGCCGGCGGCTGGGCCGGAGAGCATCGTCATGATGGGCCGGCGCGCAACTTCGCGCACGTCCATTACGCCGCCGTCACTGCGCATGATCATCAGCGGCGCCGCGATTCCGGCCGACGCTACGGCGTGCGCCGTCATCTCCGAGGTTCGAACCATCCGTGGCAAAATCGCGGCGTTGAGGGCTGCCGTCCGCGTGCGGGCGCGCAACCCGTAGAGCGTCGAAACCTCGTGCCCCGCCGTTGCCGCCAGCCCGCGCTCGCGCGCGTACGCGACCACGCTTCGTTCGCGCGCCGAATCGTCGACGCCGAACGCCTCGCTCACCGCGACAGCCTCCACGCCGGCCGCGGCAAGCACGTCGACCGCGCGCCGCAATTCGGCTGCATCGTCGCCGCGCACGAAAACCATACGTGGTGCGAGCCACACCGCTTCGGTCAAAGGGACCGGCGGAAAGGACTCCTGGCGCCGCGCAAACCATCCGAAGCGCGCGTACAGCCCGACCAACCCCACGCGCGCGATGTCGCCTTCCAATAACGCGTTAGTGGCTTGGGTCGTGGAATGAGCGATGAACGCTACCCGTTCCGGACTCACGCCCGGTTGCGCGAGCACCGCTCGCAAGCCCGCGACGATACCGGCCGCAACCCCTTCGGCAGCGGTATGCGTGGTGGGAACCTTGACGGCGGCGACGATGCGTTGCGTTCCGGCTTCGATCGCCACGACGTCGGTAAACGTGCCGCCGACGTCGATGCCGATGCGCAGCGCGTTCATTGCGGGAGGGGATGGGCCGAGGGGACGAACGGCGCGCCAAGCGCGATCGTCAACTCGGCCTTGTCGCGCTCGACCACGAAGGTGTGAGACTTGCCGTCGTACGCACGCGCTTGCGTTTGGAAGGTTCCGTCCTCCCACCAGAACCGGCCGTCCACTTTCTCGACGACGTCATTGGTGCGTAGGCCGGCGGCGTAGGCGGGGCCGCCCGGTCGCACGTAGGCGCGCATCGCTCCGTCTTCACTCTTGAAGAGGCTGTACAGGTAGGTCGGCGCATCGCGCGCCGGGTCGTAGGCGAGCCCGGTCTCGAGCAGCGTCTCGGCGGCTGCGGGCCGATCGAGCATCCAGGTTCGGAGTCGAAAAAGCAGCGCAAGGCCTTCGGCTTCGAGCGAGGCGCGCAGATCCGTCGACGGCACGGTTTGAATGACGTCGTGCCACTCATCGACGGGCCAGCCCGCGCAGTCGGAAAGCGAAAGACCGGCCTCGATCGTGCGCGCTGCATCGCCGGCGATCGCAACGGCCTCGGCGTCGACGAGTAAGGTGGCTGCGTAGGGCTTCGACGTGCAGACGGAGGGCGCCGGCGCGGCATCGAGCCAGAGCGCTCGATATCCGCGCCAGCCGCCGGCGATTTGACGGTACACCGCGCGCGCCACCGGCACGGAGAGCGCGTTCCCGGCGGGCGCCACGGCGAGCGTCCGCGCGGAGGATGACCCGACGAAAAGTGCTGCTGCGGAAGGCGTTGCGGCGGCGGCCGCCGTGCCCGGCCCAAAGGCGGAGATGCCGAAGAGCGACGGACCGAAGAGGACGACGGCCAGCGTCGCGCAGGTTGCGACGGCGACCTGGTACGGCAGCGTTATGCGGGTGATCTCGTCGACGCGGACGCCGGTGAAGTTTGCCACCCAAACGTTTTGCGTGTTCGTCGGGTCGCATGCGTTTTGCACTTGCACGACGGCCATGAGTGCCGCAACGAGTACGACCGGCGGCAAGATGCCAAGCCCCGCGAGCACTGTGTAGACCGCGATCCCGACGCCAAACGGGTTGAGCGGTCCGCGGTACAGTGCGAGCGGACTGAGCAACCCGAAGAGGACGACGTATCCGACCCACGAGCGCGGCGCGACCGCGGCGACCAGCGGCTCGAGCGCGGCCTTGACGACGGGCATGCCCGTTGCGACCAGCAGCATTCCGATTCCCATGAACAGCAGGATCGCGGGAGCGACATCTTCAACGCCGCGGATAGCCGCTGCCACGAGCGTCTCGACCGCATCACGCGGGCGCGTGGTCAAGACGCCGTAGAGCGCGGCGGCCGCAAACGCGACGATCGGATGCACGCCCCAGATAAAGTACAGCGCGATGGGCAGTATCGGCGCGAGCAGCGCCCATGCGGCGGCCCGACGGCGCGGGCGCTCTTCTTCGAAGGTCAGCGCCCACGTGGCGTGCCCGCGGGTCGTGCGAAAGCGCGCGATCGCAAACGCAATGAGCGCGACAGCGTCGAGCGTGGCCAACACGTACGCGAATGGCTGCATCTGGCCCCGCTCCACCCCGAACGTCTTCGTGTAGAAGGCCCACTGCGAGATGTTAAAGATAAAGCCTAGAGCGTAGGCGAGCATAAAAATTGTCGCCGCCGTGCGCCGCGGAACGCCGACCGTCATCATGACCGGCAGCACGATCGAGCCGACCATGATGATTGCGCCGAGCCCGTAGAGCCCGGTGAACAGGAAGGCGACGACCGCGGACAAGCATAGCGCAAGCACGATCGGCCGGTCGCCGCCGAATTCGGCCGCGTAATCGACCAGCGTCTCGGCGATGCCGGTCGAAAGCGTGACGCGGCTGAGCGTCGCACCGAAGATGACGACCGCGATCACCGGGGCGAGCCTGACCGAGCCTTCAACGAGCACGGATGCAAGCGCGCCCGGCTTCGCTCCGGCCAGTGCCGCCATGGCGAGCGCCATCAACGGCACCGCCAGCAATGCCGGGAAAAGGCGCGCGTACATCAACGCCGCGCAGATCGCGAAGACGGCCAGGAGAGCCAGGCCGATCATCGCGAGCCGAGCGCTTCGTCGAAACTCGGCAACGTTTTGCCGGTGGCGTAACGGTAACTTACGGCGTCGATGCGATCCGCGCGTGCGATGGCGCGCTGCGCTGCCAAGTGGTAGCGCTCGAGGACGCTCAGCTCGTGGCTGGCGCGATCCTCGTATTCCCAGGCGCTGCGCACCAGCGGCTCGAGCTCGAGCAGCCGATCGCGTTCTTCCCAAAAGAGGTATTTGGTGAGGTTGAGATCGCGCGAGACCGTGTCATCGTGCGCACCACCGGCATTCGCGACGGCATCATCGTAGGAACCGCGCGCTTCGGCCGCGATCTGGTACTGCCGAGCCAGCAGATCGTAGCGCAGCGCAGCGAGCGTCATGACCGCAGCTGCCTGCGCGTGCAGGGGTGGCGCCGAAGCGAGCCGGTCGCGCTCGAGGACGCTCTCGGCTGCAAGGCGGATCGCCGCGAGATCGAGCTTGTCGGTCGCGGGCGCCGCCGGCGCGAAGGGATCGGCCCAGAAGAGCTCGTCGCCCGACTGCGGCGAGCCGGCTCGCAAGAGCGTTCCACAACGGCCGAGCGCCGCCAGATCGTCGGCGTAGCGCGCGGCATCGCTGCCGAAGAACGCCGCCGGCACGTCGCGCCGGAAACCGTCGGGATCGACCGGCGTGCTTTGCCAGGCGCTTGCCGCCGCATAGAGCACCGGGAACCAGGTCGCCTCGAACAGCGTCTCGCCGTCGTCGTGCCAGACCGTTTGAAAGAGGCCGAGGACGTGCGAGCCTTTCCCCTCGTCGACGAAACGTCCGATGTTCGCGAAAGCGGCTTGCAGATCGGGGTACAGCTGGTTCCAATTCAGCGATCCCGGCGCAACCATCTGCTCGAAGCCGCCGCGCGCGATGCGATCGATGAACGGCTGGTAAGACGGCTCGCTGCCGTAGTGCCAGTTCACGAACACCAGCGACTTGGGGAGCTGCGCGAGCAACTCCGGATGACGCTCGAGCGCATCGTCCCACAGCATGGGTCGCGCGCCGCTTCGCGCGATGACGAACTTGGCGGTATCGAGCACGTGCTGGGCGTATACGACGCCCTCGCCGCGCGCTTCGACGAGTGCCTTGCTCCGGCCGCGCCCCAAATCGAACGGCTCGTCCGAGCCGATGTGAAAGAACGGCGCGCGCGGCACGACCGCAAGCTCGTCGCCGATGAGATCCCGCACGTAGGCTTCGCCCGCGGGGTTTTCCGGCGAAAGCAGATAGCCGTGCGGGGTTTCCGCGAGCGTCGCGTAGCGTTCCCATCGCAGCGTCTGATGCATGTGGGCAAAGGTCTGCTGCTCGGGGATGAGTGCCACGTGAAAACGGCGCGCGTAAGCGTCGAGCGCCTGCAGTTCCGCCCTGGTGATGCCGTCGAGTGGGGCCGGCAGCGGATGTTTTGGATCGACGAAGACGTGCTCCATGTACGGCGAGTAGCCGTTCATCTTGAAGGCTGCGATCGTCCGGATTCGCTCTTCGAAGTAGCGCATCGTCGGCAGCGGACCGCGCGAGACGTCGTCGGAAAGGATGCGCCAGCGCAATGCGGGCGCATCCACGACGTGCACGCACGGCAGCCGCCAAACGCCGGCGCGGTCGCGCTGCGCCAATTGGGCCAGGGTTGCGAAGGCGTAGAAAACGCCGTCCGGATCGGGCGCGGCGACCCGCACCGTTGCCGTATCGATGTCGAGCCGGTAGGATTGCGCGGGCTCCATGGTTCGCTCCGTTTGCAGCAGCAGGCGAGGCGCTCCGTCCCGGTCATCCGAACGAAGGCGGCCGCCAATACCGAGCGCCCGCCAGCGCTCGTCAACCAGCGTCAGGGCGCTCGGATCGAGGCCGGAGGGCACGCGCAACCCACGCTGCAGAGCAGGGCCAGCACAACCGGGCACCAAGCTGGCGTGCGCGGGGCGCGGCAGGACGTGCAACCCGTCGTCGAAGGGCGCCGCTTGCCCACCCGACCGAATCTGCAAGGCGGCGGCGAGCGCTGCGCAAGCGGCAAGCCGCGCGCGAAAAGAGCCCGGGTTCACCCGGCCGACCTTGCGCCCAAGGACCTGCCAATCCCGCCCGTTCGGCGAGCTGAAGCGGCGTGGAACGGGCGCTGCGGGGCGGTAAGAAACGAAGATGCCGCCGTCAGTTGACGGCGGCACCAACGCTCACTCACTACATCGCCTAGCGGGGCCGCGTTCGACTCACCGCTCGGAGGCTGTGATTTTTACCCCACTTCACAGACCCTCTCCTTTGGGTATCGGACGGTTTTGTAAAGATTCCGAGGAATTGCACTGGCCAAGGTGACCTGCCGCCGGTTGTGCTAAGAGCGTTCTACTTGCCGAGCGTGCCTGCCCCGAGGTTTTCGCGTATGGCGCCGACCGTACGGCTATTTTCACTTTCGGCCGCTGCCTTCGCGGTGAGCGCGGCTATGGCCGGTTGTGGCGGCGGCGCCACGAGCGTCCCGGCCGGCAATGACGGCCTCCGTCCGGCGGCGCGCTCGGGGCCCGCCTCGCGGCTGCCGGGCCAGGCCTCATCCGCGCTCATTTATGTCGCCAATCACAGTGCGTTCGGATCCGGCAGCGGGACCCCAAGCATCACGGTCTACCCGGCGAGCGCGAACGGCGACGCAACGCCCGTTGCGACCTTAAGTGGGCCCGCGACCCGGGAAAACCAGATCCAGTTTGTCGCCGTCGACCAGCTCGGCACGCTGTGGGTCTCGAACGTTGCCCAAGGCGAGGCGAGCGGCTACGTCACCGGGTTTGTGGCCGGTCATCAGAGCGGGAACGTGGCCCCGCAGTACCTCATCAGCGGACTGAATTCGCCCGAGGGGGTCGCCCTCGGCCCGAGCGACGCCCTCGCCGTCGGGACGATCGACAGTGTCAACGTCTACACGAACCGCCACGCGCGGCAGGACCTCAAGCACAGCATCGCGGGCTCGAACACGCAGATCCTCAACACCTACGAAGTCTTTAGCGCTCACCACAAACTGTATTTGGCCGAACAAGACGCGGTTTACGTCTTCCCGTTCAAGGCCGATGGCAACGTCGCGCCGGCGCAGCTCATCTCGGGTACGGCAACAATGCTGCAGGACGTCCTCGGCGTTGCATCCGACAGCACGGGCGCAATCGACGCTACCAATCTCAACGCTGACGACATCGTCGAGTTCGCTAAAGACGCGAACGGCGATGCGGTGCCGACCGGCGTGGTCACCGGCAACGCGTTCGATCAGCCTTGGGGTATTTTCATCGACGGGAACGACACCGTGTACGTCGCCAACGAAGGCAATAATTCGATCGCGATCTTCCCTGCCGGCACGCTAGCGACCGGCATTCCGAGCGCGACGATCTCGGGCGCCGATACCGGCCTCGACAACCCAATTGGAGTATTCGTCCGATGATGCGCCTTGCGGCGATTGCACTAGCGGCGTTGCTTGAGCTCCCGAGCGTTGCCGGTGCTGCGTTCGTCCCGGGCCGGATGCGCGACCTCGGTCCCGTTGCGGCGACGACGCCCGTGCGCGTCGGTCTCTTCATGCGTTATCGCGATGAAAGGGAGTTGCGAAGCCTGGTTCGTCTTCAGGGGATGCGTGGCTCGCCCATCTACCATCATTTCCTGAGCAAGGCGCAGTGGAATGCGGCTTTCGCGCCGAGCGAGTCGGCGGTTGGACGGGTGGCCCTCGCTCTGCGCGCCGCGGGCTTCCGCCTCGAGCCGTTGGCGAGCAACCGCGGGATCGTCGTCGCCAGCGCTCCGGCGCGGCTGGTCGAACGCTTCTTCGACACCCCGCTGCGTCGCGTCATCGATCGGCACGCTGGTCGCGGATTCGTCAACCTGCGCCCACCGCTCATTCCGCCCGCGCTGCGCGACGTGGTGGCTTCGGTGGCCGGACTGTCGAGCCTACCTATCGCAACGTACCCCCGCAGAGCGCGGCTCGTCGCGCAGTTGCCCGAGCGGCGCCGCCCTCGCCCGACGCCGTCACCCCTGCCGACGCCCTCGCCCTCGCCGGTTCCAACCGCCTCACCCACGCCCATGCCGTTGAGCACGTCCACACCAGCGCCCAATCCGAGCCCGCAGCCGACCCTGATCGACGGTTTGGCCTACGTCGAAGGCCCGATGGGCGGGTACGGTCCGGTGGCGGTCGCCGTCGCCTACGACTATCCGGTCATGCACGGTTACGACGGCCTGGGGCGAACGGTCGGCGACATCATCTCCAGCGACTTCTTGGATAGCGATCTCGCCTCCGAACTGCGCCAATTCGGTGAGACGCGCGGCGGCGTGACGAACCGCATTTCGGTCGACGGCGGACCCGGCCCGAGCAACGCGGACGCGGCGCTCGAGTCGACCACCGATGTCGAAGCGATCGTCGGGCTCTCGCCGGGCGTCACCTACGACGAATATTTGATCCCTGCGCTCAACGAACTGGAAATGGAGAATGCCTACAATCAGGTCGACGCCGACGACCTGGTCGACGCCGTGAACTCGAGCTTCGGTTCGTGCGAAGCCGACGACCCGACCAACGAATACGTCGAGGACGAGCTCGCACTACAGGGAGCCGCCTTGGGAGTCACCTTCCTCGCCGCAACCGGTGATAGCGGCGCCCTTGCATGTCCGGGTTCGTCCGGTGAGGGAACGGTCCTGGGCATCGAGGCGCCCGCCGCGGCCGACTACTTCGTTGCCGTCGGCGCTACCAACCCGGTTCTCAACGTCGACAACGGCGCGTATCTTTCCGAGGAAGGTTGGGAAGACAGCGGCGGCGGCGTCTCGGTGTTCGAACCGCTGCCGAGCTGGCAGGCCGCGACCGCGAACGTCATCACGTCCGGTCGCAACACGCCCGACGTGTCGCTGCTCGGCGGCGACGAAACGGGCTACGCAATCTGCGACATGGGCGTCTTCGTCCCCTCGAGCGGAACCTCGGTATCATCGGCCCTATTTACCTCGCTCGTGGTGCAGATCGACGGCGTGCAAGGCTCGCGCAACGGCTGGATCAACCCGCAACTCTACCGGATCGTCAACGGGCAGGGTTATGGATATGCCTTCCGGGACGTCGTCGGTGGAACCAACGGCTACTATACGGCAACCAGCGGTTACGACAACGTGACCGGGATCGGCTCGCCGCTCGGTTGGGAGATGGCCGGCGAGTTGTAAGCGCGAAGCCCGGCGCCATGACGCTTTCCCGCTTGGACTACGCCGTCATCGTCGCGTTTTTCGCGATCAATCTCGGCATCGGCTTTGCGTTCGCACGGCGCGGCGGCAAAAGCATCGGCGAGTTCTTTCTTTCCGGCCGCAACGTCCCATGGTGGCTAGCCGGCATCTCGATGGTGGCCACCACCTTCGCGGTCGATACGCCTCTTGCGGTGACCGGTTTTGTGACCCAACACGGCATCGCCGGCAATTGGGTGTGGTGGAACTCGGTGATGTCGGGCATCCTGACGGTTTTTTTCTTCGCCAAGCTGTGGCGCCGCTCGGGAGTGCTCACCGACGTCGAGTTCATCGAGCTGCGCTACAGCGGAGCGCCGGCCGCTTGGCTACGCGGCGTGCGCGCGGTCTTTCAGGGCGTGCTCGTTAACACGATCATCATGGGCTGGGTGAATCTGGCGATGGCCAAGATCCTCGAGCTGACCCTGCACGTCCCCAAGTTTGAAGCGCTCGCCGTATGCCTGCTCTTGACGGGCGCCTACGTTACGCTCGGCGGCCTCTGGGGAGTGCTCGTCACCGACCTTCTGCAGTTCGTCGTCAAGATGACCATGGCGATCGTGCTGGCGGTGGCCGCCGTGGCGGCGGTCGGCGGCATCGGCGAGCTCGAGAGCAAACTCGCGGCGCTGGATCTCGCGCACAAGGTTGCCGTGGGAGGTTCCGTGCTCGCCTTCTTCCCGCAGACGAACGCCGCATGGCTTCCCTTGCAGACGTTCCTCATCTACATCGGCGTGCAGTGGTGGGCGTCTTCCTATCCGGGTGCCGAGCCAGGCGGCGGCGGATACATTGCGCAGCGCATCTTTTCCGCAAAGAGCGAGAACGACTCGCTCTTCGCGACGCTGTTCTTCAACGTCGCTCACTATGCGCTGCGGCCGTGGCCTTGGATTCTGGTCGCACTGTGCGCGCTGGTCCTTTACCCGGGCGGCGTGCACGGCCCCGACGGCAAGGTCGACGTGGAAATGGGTTACGTGCAGGCGATGATCGACTACTTGCCGGCTTGGCTGCGCGGTCTGATGATGGCGGGCTTCTTGGCCGCCTACATGTCGACGATCGGAACGCACCTCAACTTAGGCGCTTCGTATCTCACCAACGATCTCTACCGCCGCTTTCTGGCGCCGCGCGAAACGGAAGCGCACTACGTGGCCGCTTCGCGCGTCGCAACGGTCATTACGGTCGCTCTCGCCGTCGTCGGGGCGTACAGCATGAACTCCGTCGGCGAAGGCTGGAGGTATCTGTTCAACTTGACCGCGGGCGTCGGCCTCGTGATGATCCTGCGCTGGTATTGGTGGCGCGTCAACGCCTGGAGCGAGATCGCGGCGCTGGCTACGTCGGCCGTCGTTTCTAACGCACTCCTGCTCGCGAACGTTTTTCCGGGCGGCGACCTTAACTCCAGCGCAAAAACCTTGCTCGTCACCGTGCCGGTTACGACGTTCGTGTGGCTGGCCGTAACGATGCTGACGAAGCCCGAGCCGCAGGCGACGCTGGTCCGTTTCTACGAGCGGGTTCGCCCGGCAGGGCTGGGATGGCGTCCGATCGCGCGCGTCGCACGTGGCGAAGCGAGCGGCCAGACGCTGCTCGGCGGCCTCGTCTCATGGGTAGCCGGCTGCGGCCTCGTCTACGGAACGCTCTTCGGAATCGGGAAACTTATTCTTGGCAGCGCTGCTGCCGCCGCAGTCTATCTCGCCGGAGCCGCGCTGTGCGGCGCGATCATCGCGTTCGGCCTGCGCGAGGCCCGGCCGGCAGCGGGTCCGCTCGATCCGCAAATAGCGTCCCGATCGACTTGATCAGCGTTTCAAGTTCGGCCGGCTCGCTTTGCGGAACGCGGTCCGCTAGCTCGACGATCGCGCGATCGCTCTTGATCAACGCGGCCTCCACGGCCGCACTGAGCTCCGCGTGCTCGAGTCGCTTGACGAAAGCTTGATCGCTGAATTCGCAACGGAGCAACAGCGCCTCGAGGTCGGCCGTGGTGGATTCGTCGAGCGCACCATCGGCCTTATCCCGAGCGGCCGCGAGGCGCTCGCCGACGTAGGCGCGCACGCGCATGTCCGAGTCGTGGCGCGCGTCTTCGTCGCCATACATCCGGTAGCCGGTGACGCGCGCGCGAAGGTAATCGAGATCGTCGCCCATGTGCACCCCAATACGCCGCCGCCCTTGCCGAGGTTTCAGATGGGCGAGAGGGCTTCGACGATTCTCGGCAGCACCTCGGCGGCCGTGCCGCGCAGCACGCAGTCGATGCGCTCGCTGATTGCGGTTTCTTCGGGGTTGATTTCCGCAACGTAGGCGCTGCGATTGTAGCGCGTCGCGAGCGCGGCCGCCGGATAGACGACGGCACTCGTGCCGATCACGAGGATCACCTCGGCCCTCGACGCGGCCGCTTCGGCCTGGCGCCATGTCGCTTGCAGCAGCGGTTCGCCGAACCAGACGATATTGGGGCGCATGCGCCCGCCGCAAGGGTGATCGATCTCGTCGAGCGGCAGCCCGCTTTCGCCCAGCTCGCGACGTGCGCCGCAATGCGTGCAGCGCGCCTCGCGTAAATGACCGTGCAGCTCCAGCACGTTACGCGAGCCGGCCGCAAAGTGGAGCGAATCGACGTTCTGCGTGCAAAGCGTGAAGTCGCCAAAGCGCTTTTCGAGCTGCGCGAGCGCAGCGTGCCCGGCATTGGGCCGGGCCCGGCGGTGCGCCGCCTTGCGTTCGTTGTACCAGCTCCAAACCAGAGCCGGGTTGCGCCAAAAACCTTCGAAGGAAGCTAGCTCTTCGACGCGATGCGTGCGCCATAGGCCGCCGGCTCCGCGAAACGTCGGTAAACCGCTTTCCGCAGAAATGCCCGCTCCGGTGAGGGCGAGAACCGAGCGCGACCCGCGCAGCCGTTGTACGAGCTGGTCGACACGGTTGCGAGTCAGCGCAGCCTGGTTCTCCATGCGTTCGTACCTCATTCGGGGCGATTCCAGTGCCGGCCGCCCGAGTTCCGGGCGGGATCCGCCGGCGCCGGCACTAACGGGGACCGTGCAGTGGCAGATCGCGCAAACATCACGACGCCGAAATTCGGCGGCCTCATCACGAGCCTCGCTATCGACGTCGTCCTGCCGCTGCTGCTCGCCGAGCTTCTGATTCATCGCGGCGTCTCGCTGGTTGCGGCGCTGACGATCGCCGCCGCGATTCCGTTCGCGCATACGATCCTGGGCTGGGTCCGCAAACGCCGGCTTCAGCTCATCGGCGTGATCGCGATCGCGTCGATAATCGTGGCCGTCCTGCTCTCGTTCGCGACCGGTAACCCCGTCTTCGCGCTCGTGAAGGAGTCGGCGTTCACCGGTTTGTTCGCAATCGCGCTGCTCGTCTCGCTGCGGGCTCCGCGACCGCTGATCTACTATTTGGCGCGCGAAGGATCGACTGGCGGCGAGCCTAGCGCCGTGGCGGCCTACGACGCGCTGTGGGACGCCAGGCCCGAGTTCCGCCGCGCGATGCGGTTTATAACCCTGGTGTGGGGGCTCGGTTTTACGCTCGAAGCGGCCCTTCGGGTAGCAGCCGCGCTGCTGTTACCGCCGTCGGTGACGGTCGTGCTTTCCCCGCTGCTCGCTGTCGGGGCGGTCGCCGGCCTCATCATTTGGACGCTGCGGTACGCTCGCCGAGCGCGGCAGCGGGCCGCCGCTGCGACGGCGCCGAGCGTGTAAGCAAGGCGAAAGAGCGCCCGGCCTACGCCACTCCAAACATCCGCAGTGGGGTTTGGGGCGTTCTCTGCTCGACGGACCCGCCGAGGGCCGTTTTGCGAGTGAGACGAAGTTCAATGGAATGGAGGATGCCGGTCGTTTGATGCTGCGCGTCCGGGAGAGAGACGTCGGGGCGTTCGAATCCCTGTACGACGCCTATCACCGGCTCGTGTACGGCATCGCTGTGCGAATGCTCGCCGACAGCACGTCCGCTGAGGATTTGACCCAAAGCGTCTTCATGAAGCTCTGGAGCTCGCCTGACTCCTTCCACGGGGGCAACTTCGCGGCGTGGATCTCGCGGGTTACGCGCAATCGCGCCATCGATTCAATTCGCAGCCGCGCCGGGCGCGCCGAAGGCGAGATGCCGGTCGACGTGCCGCTCGACGTTCCACTCGAAGGTGCGCTCGACGAAGTCGTCTCGGCGCAAATCGACGCCGAGCGGGTCCGCGCGGCTCTAGCGCTGCTTCCCGAGGACCAGCGTCAGCCGATCGAGCTAGGTTTTTTCGACGGCGTCACTCACGAAGAGATCGCGCGTCGCACGGCGATTCCGCTCGGAACGATCAAGACGCGAATACGCACCGGCTTGCGTAGGCTGCGCACGGCACTCGAAGGGCAGGTCCTGCGATGACCGGGCACGATGACGCGTTGCTCGACTCCGTCGCGCTGCTCGCCCTCGGCGTGTTACCCGCGGGCGAGGCCAACGAGGTCAAGGCTCACGCGCAAAGCTGCGAACTCTGCCGCAACGAGTACCTCGAGCTGCGCTCGGCAGCCGACGCCGTCGGATTGTCGGCCGAAGCCGGAGCCGGGCAGATCTCCGAGTTACAGAGCGCGCGCATGCGTCTACGCCTCATGCGTGCGGTCCGCCTCGAGCCGGGCCGCGCCGGCGACGTTCCAGCAGCCCCGGCGCGCACCGGTCGTCGAACCGATCCGCGGCTCTCGTATGCGGCCGTGGCCGCGCTCGTGATCTTCGCCGTTTTCTCGGCGTTGAATTTTGCCGCGCTGCGCTCGCAAAGGACGGCCACCGATTCGCAGGTGGCTTTGCTGCGCGGCCAAGTCACAGCCGAACGCGCAGCGGTATCGGCCCTGCGCGAGCGCCTCGAAGCGCAGTCGCGCGTCGCGAGCGTCCTGGCCACCGGCCGGCGCTTCGTCGTGCGCGACGGCCAGGTCGTGAAAAGCGGCGCGGGACTGGTCATCGCTCTGCACGACCTCCCGGCACCGCCCAAAGGCAAAGTCTACCAGGCTTGGACGTTGGACCGGGGCGCCCGAACGATGACGCCGAGCATTACCTTCACCCCGGATGCCAAAGGCAATGCGATCGTCGCCCTGCCGCAAGCGGCCGCGCGCGTCGCAGTCGTCGCGGTCAGCGTCGAGCCCGCCGGGGGCAGCAAAGCGCCCACCTCGCAGCCCACCTTCGTTCGCAAATTATCCTAAGAGCCGGCCGGCAAAAGTAGCATTCTCAACACGAGGCTGGAGTCGCTATCGCCGAGCAACACCGCGGAGGTGCTGGCATATTTGGCGCGCCGGCCGTACGACAACGTTTACTCGCACTGGCTGATCGCGGGCGGAGGGCTACGCGACGGCGCGTGCGTCGTAGCGCGCGATTCCGAGGGCGAGGTTGGCGGCGTGTGTACCTTCGGAACGCATCTCATCCCGAGCACCGATCGCAAGGAGGCGGTCGACGCGTTCGCCATGCTCGCGCAACAGGTGCCGCCGCCGCGTTCGATCGTGGGCGTGCGCACTGTCGTCGAGCGTCTGTGGAATGGGCTGCGAGCCGCCGTTCCCGAGCCGTTCGCGGTGCGAGCCAGCCAGCCGGTCTACGCGCTCGAGCGGGCCGCATTCCAACCCGATCGCAGCGACGCGGACGTAGCTCGCGCCACGCCGCGCGAGATCGACGAGATCGCCCGGCATTCGGCCGCCATGACCGCAGCTGAGATCGGGCGCGGCCCGCGCCCCGACGATCCAGTCTTCCGAGCGCGCATCGAGCGGCTGATCGCCGCCGGAAAATGGTGGCGTTACCGCGTCGGCGGACGACTCGCTTTCACGTGCAACGTCGGTTCGGAGTCGCCCCGCACCGCCCAACTGCAAGGCGTGTGGACGCCGCCCGACATGCGCGGATACGGGCACGCAACGCGCGGCATGAGCGAAATCTGCAACCGCCTGCTCGACGAACACCCGACGCTGTGTTTGTACGTGAACGACTTCAATACGGCTGCAACCGCGCTGTACGAGCGGCTCGGCTTCGCGCGCGTCGGCGAGTTCCAGAGCATCTTCTTGTAGCCGCTGCGGCGCTTACAGGAGGAGTGCGTCTAGGCGCCGTTCGACTGCCTGCCGGCCGTCACGCTCGACGTGATAGGCGAATGCGCCCGGGCGCGCGCTGATAACCGCGTTGAGGCGTTCGCCCGCGAAGTGCAGCGCAGCCCCGTCGTCGCACCCGTAGCCGGCCGGCATGGCTCCCTCGGCCACCAAACGATGGTATGCCGGTCGCCGCTCCTTCTCACCGTCGTAGTGCGGGCAGTTGCTACCGGCGAGAAAGCCCAAAGCAGGCATCGCCGTCAGGGGACCGGCGATCGAGTCGGTCACGCCGTGTTCGAACCAGCAAATCGAACCGGCACTCCAACCACACAGAATCGTGCCGGCCTCGTACGCTTCGCGCAACACCGCTGCGAATTCCCAGTCGCGCCAGACGGCGAGCATGCTGCGCGTGTTGCCGCCTCCCACGACGACGATGTCGAACGAACGGATGTGCTCGCGCAGGTCGGCCGGCGTGCGGCGAAAGAACCGCAAGACGGTCGGCGTGCAATCGAGGCGCGCGTAATTCTCGAAAAAGCGCTCGACGTGGGCCGGCTCATCGCCGCTGGCGGTTGGGACAAAGCAGACGCGCGGTCGGGGCTTGTTCGCGGCGGCGAGAATGTATGTTTCGAGTTTGACGTTGGGCGGATCGGCGGCTGCGAGCAGTCCGCCGATCGCGATGATCTGCCTCAGGCGATTCCGCCGATCGTGTACGTCCCCTCGCCTTCGACGTTGCGCCCGTTCGCATCGGAACGCGGCGGGAAGGCGGCTTCGCGCACGTCGTCGGCGTAAGCGCGCAATGCGTCGGTTGCGACGCGCCCCAACTCAGCGTAGCGTTTGGCGAAGGGCGGCGCTTCCGGATAGAGGCCCAACACGTCGTGCAGCACCAGGACCTGCGCGTCACAGTTCAGCCCGCTGCCGATGCCGATGGTCGGTATCGAGCAGGCTGCCGTAATCTCGCCTGCGACGCGCGCCTCGACCATCTCGAGCACGACCGCGAAAGCTCCGGCCGCCTCGACCGCGCGCGCGTCGGCGAGCAATGTTTCGCGGTCGGCGCGGCGGCGAAATCCGGCGTCGATCCCGGCCGTTTGCGGTAGGACGCCGATATGCGCGCAGACCGGGATACCGGCGGCAACGATGGCCGCGATTCGCGACGCGGCGCGGGTTCCGCCCTCGAGTTTCACGCTCGACGCACCGCCGAGCTTGACGAGCGACACCGCGGCCGCGACCGCGTCGGCGCCGGAGGTCTCGTAGGAGCCGAAAGGCATATCGACGATCAGGTGCATGCGCTTCGTGGCGCGCGCCACCGCTGCGGCATGCCGTTGCATGTCCACAAGGTCGACCGGCGCGGTCGATGCGTGACCGAGAACGACCATCCCGAGCGAATCGCCCACGATGACGACGTCGATGCCGGCCGCTTCCACGCAGCGCGCGAACGGAGCGTCGTAGGCGGTGATAACGGGAAAAGGCCTCCCCTTACGGGTCCGTATGGCGGCAGAGGTCACGCGTCGTTCGGTAGACATAGGGGAGCGCTACGCCCTCGTCCGTGCGCGAACCTCGTTCAGCGCACGGACGTTCTCGGGCGTTTTCACGCCGTGCAAGCGTCCGCGACGAACGACCGCACCGTTTAACGCGTCGATCTCGGTCGGCCGCATGCGCTCTAGGTCCACGAGCATCGAGGAACGATTGGCCGCGCTCGCGCGCGCGACACCTTCGACGTAGGCGACCGGGTCCGAAAACGGCAGCGCGATCCCTTCAGCTGCGGCCACAAGCGCGGTCTCGCGCGCCAAGCACGCCGCGCGGGCACGCAGATGCGCCTGCTCCAAGATCGCGCCGTTAGGCACTCCTGCCAGGGCCGTGACCGGATTGATCGCGGCGTTCGCCACGAGCTTGGCCCACACCCAAGGTTCGATCGGGTGGGCGATTTGGGCGGACAAGCCGCCCGCGATCAGCAAATCGCCCAGCGGCTCAAGGATTCCGGCCCCGCGGCCCTGTGCCCAGCCGAGCGTGACGAGACCCCGCCCTGTGCGGCGCACGCGCCCCGGCCCGAGTAAGGTGGCGCCATACGTAGTTGGGGCAAGCACGACGGTCTGTCGCGGCCCGAGCGCCGCATCCACGTGCACCAATTGATCGAGGCCGTTTTGAATCGAGACCAGCGGAGTCGTCTCGTTCACGACGCCGCGCAGGCGGCGCAGCGCTTCAACCGTCGCGTAGCTCTTGACCGCAACGAGCAGGTAGTCGACGTCGCTCATAGCGCCCGCCTCACCGTCGTGGCCGAGTAGGCGAACCTCAGCGGCTCCCGCAAGCGCTTGCGCGAGCAACGTGCCCATCGCGCCCGCACCGACGATCCCCAGGATCATCGCCGGGGGTGAGCCTTGCAGACGAACCGGGTAACCACGAGGGGTGGAAGCAACCCTGGCGCGTTCGGGCGAAGCCTCACCCGTGAAGCTCGGTCCGCGTATCTACAACCTCTTTCCAAAGCTCGTGGGTCCCGTCGAGCGCTGGATCGAGCACCTTCCGCGCATCGCCGCGATGGGATTCGACTGGGTTTACCTCAACCCGTTTCACGAAACGGGCTTCTCGGGAAGCCTCTACGCCGTTAAGGACCATTACCGGCTCAACCCCATTTTCCGCAGCGAAGCGAAGGCCGGCGACGACGACCTCTTGCGCGGCTTCGTCGAGGCCGCGGGCCGGCACGGCATCGCGGTCATGATGGATCTCGTCGTCAACCATACGGCCAGAGATGCAAAGCTCGCGCGCGAGCACCCGCAATGGTTCGCGCACGAGGCCGACGGCAGCGTACGCTCGCCGCGCGCGGTCGATCCCGACGATCCGGACAACGTAACGGTGTGGACGGACCTCGCCGAGCTCGACTACGCCCCACGCCCCGAGCGGGCCGGCATCGTTGCGTACTTCGCCGGCGTCGTGCGGCACTACGCGCAACTCGGTTTCCGCGGCTTTCGCTGCGACGCGGCCTACAAGGTTCCAGGCGACGTGTGGGGCGAGCTGATTGCCGCAGCACGCCCGATTCGCCCCGACAGCCTGTTCGCAGCGGAGACGCTGGGCTGTCGCATCGAGGAAGTCGAGCAGTTGGGAAGCGCCGGCTTCGACTTTCTTTTCAATAGCGCGAAGTGGTGGGATTTTCGCGAGGATTGGCTGCTCGAGCAGTACGACCGGTTTCGCCACATCGCCCCTTCGATCGCCTTTCCCGAAAGTCACGATACGCCACGGCTCGTTAGCGAGCTCGGCGATCGGCCGGCCGAGGAACTCGCAGCGGAATATCGCTTCCGCTACCTTTTTTCGGCATTTTTTTCAAGCGGCGTGATGATGCCGATCGGATACGAGTTCGGCTTCTCAAAAGCGCTCGACGTCGTCACGACGAGCCCCGAGGATTGGGAGCTGCCGCGCTTCGACCTTAGCGCCTTCATCGCGCAAGCGAACGCGACCAAGGCGTCGATTCCGGCGCTCAACCAAGAGGGCGCCGAGCGCCGTTTTACGCGCGCCGGCGCAATGCCCGTCGGACTGCTGCGCGATGCATCGGCCGGCTCGAGCTACGCGCTCGCACTCCTCAATCCCGACGCCGCCGCTCCCGCCGTCATCTCGGGCGAAGATCTCTCGAAGGCACTCGACGGGCACGGCACTCCACTCGACGTCACGCCCGCCGTCGAACAGCGGGCGGTCATCGCCCCCTACGCGTCCCTACTGTTGCAGCCGCTCGAGATGCGCATCTTCGCGGCGGACAACCACCGCCAGCCGCCCCTCGAGGGGCCGGAACTGATCGCGCGCGCGGCGCGACCCGTTGCGATCGAAGCTGTTTGGCCGCAAATCGACGCAGGCCGGTTCCCGGTCAAGCGCATCGTGGGCCAGCGCCTCGAAGTCCAAGCCGATATTTTCCGCGATGGTCACGATTCGATTGCAGCCGTCTTGCAGTATCGCGAACAAGGCGTGAGCGTCTGGCGAGAAACGCCGATGGTGCTCTTCGACAACGACCGCTGGAGCGGCGCTTTCGAGCTCGAGCGCAACGCGCGCTACGAATACACGATCGAGGCTTGGCCCGACGACTTCGCTTCCT
>Ga0302324_100007012_pt1 | contig 24085 bp, 21 predicted proteins | sample Palsa_T0_1_FD_201949 | JGI IMG/M metagenome (GOLD analysis project Ga0302324, IMG submission 201949) | Peat permafrost microbial communities from Stordalen Mire near Abisko, Sweden - Palsa_T0_1 | ecosystem: Environmental > Terrestrial > Soil > Palsa > Peat permafrost | place: Sweden: Abisko... | reverse complement strand
TCGCGGGCGAAGTGCTCACGGGCCAGACGAAGCAGATCGTCGATCATTGGCGCAGCGGCATCATCGCCAGCATTCCGAACCTCGCCCGACACTCTCGTTCTCCGGAGGGAACCGCGATCCCCGAGTACCTGGCGAAAAGCAACCTCCGTTTTGAGCAATGGATTCTGGACACTTGCCTACGACCCTACGATCAGGACTGGATCAACTATCAGCAAGAGATTGCGCTGCGACACACGAGCGCAAAAAAGAATCAGGTTGACGGAGTTCAATCAACCCCGTTTGTGCCGCTCCGCGACGTTATGACCTTTGTCGCGGTCATGAATGAGACCATCAAACCGTACCTCGCGGCGAGGGGAAACTCCGCCGAAGAGGTGGCCAAGATGCATCTGGCATGGTGCAAGTCAATTCAGATACAGCTAGCACTTTGGATCGGCCCGTACGGAGACACGAGACAGCCACCAACCGAGTGGTGACTCATCTTTAGATTGAATCTGCCATTGTTTTGTGTCTGCGGTTGGATTGGTTTGCCGTCCAAGAACAGGAAGGGGTTATCTATGACGGTCGCTGCGGGACAGGGGATTATCAGCACGCCGTGCAATTATTCAGTGGACCAGACAGTGGAAAGGCTCAAGGGAATTCTGAAGGCAAAGGGAGTCACCCTGTTTGCTCTAATCGACCATAGCGGGGAAGCGGAAAAAGCGGGGATGAAAATGCCTCCCACCAAGCTGCTAATCTTTGGGAGCCCCAAAGCTGGCACACCTTTGATGCTGGCCGTCCCGAGTATAGCCATCGATCTCCCTCTTAAGATTCTGATCTGGGAAGACATTCACGGTAAGGTCTGGGTCTCTTACAACAGCGCGGCCTATCTACAGACACGGTATGGCTTGCCGCCGGATCTGATGCAGACCATCGCTGTAGTCGAAACGTTGGCGGCGAAGGTCGCCGAATAGGGGCAGGCTGGAACAGCCAACTCTAGTTTAGGCACCGCTTATTGTCCGCAAATAATCTACGAATCAGAAGGAAAAAAACATGGGGAAAAAGCAGACTGACGCGAAAAATACCGACCACATCAACGCCCAACCCCGCCTTCATCAACGTGCACGAGAAATCCAGCCCTATGGAACGGTGAACCACGCCCTGCCACTCGAACTCGAAGAGCCGGTGCGCCTGGAGATGACCGAACAGTTAAACCAACTGCTCGCGGATACGATGACACTTCGCGATCTTTACAAGAAATCCCATTGGCAGGTCGCTGGTCCCACTTTTTATCAACTCCATTTGTTATTCGACAAGCACTACGACGAGCAAGTGGAACTCGTCGACTCTATTGCTGAAAGAATTCAGTTGCTCGGGGGTGTCAGCTTGGCCATGGCCGCAGATGTGGCGGAGACCACACAAATCGAGCGTCCCCCTCGCGGTCGCGAAGAAGTTCCGGTCCAGTTGTCACGATTACTCGATGCGCACCAAATCATTATCGGTGCGACTAGGAAACTGGCGCGCCGGGCGTCCGCCCTTGGGGATGATGGTACAAACGACCTCGTTGTCAGCGAGGTACTGCGCCGAAATGAACTTCAGGTGTGGTTTTTGAGTGAGCACTTGGTTGACGTGCCGTTGGTTAAGGCACAAGAGCCTACTGGAACCACGAGCGCAGCATAGCCGGCGAGGCCGCATTTTAGTCCGATAAGAAATCGGGTAGTCCTAATATGTTCGCGAAAGCGCACCCAAATTCCATGGTCCATTAACAGTCCACGAACTGTTTCCGAGGGTCATTAAAACGTTTCTGTAGCGCCATCCGTGCCGCGTGTTTTCAGTTAGTTACGGTTGAAGATTTCGCTGTCACGGCAGAGGCCGCGGGTTCGAGTCCCGTCGTCCCCGCCATTCTTTTCAAGCACTTGCAACCCTAGCGTCCGGCAAATCAGGGGATGTTAGGGGACGATAAGCGCCTAACGAGAATGGTCCCATCCGAAAGCGGTTCCACACAGCGCGCATTAGATAGGTTTGTCTTCGGCAAAATACCTGTCGGCAAAAAAGCGGCGACCAATTTGTCGGAACGCCTGTCACGCAGGAGGCCGTGGGTTCGAGTCCCGTCGCTCCCGCCAATTCTTCGAATCGGCGCCGCCTTTGTTTGTCAAAACGTCACAGGCCAAATTACTTCGCGTTTTCTGTTAACCACGGCACTCTTAGAAAGGCTTCCCACTAACTACAATCACTCGCCAAAACTCGACTGCCGCTCGGGGCCGGTGAGATCGCCGACAGATCGATTGCCTCAATGCGACTCGTCCGACCTATCAGCACTTGTCTCATTCAAAACATCAATCCCTCGAGTGGCGTAGGTTCCTAGCAGGTTGTGGACGCAAGTGACCGCCAGAGCCTCGTCACCGATGGCAAAGGCCACCCGCTTGGTGGTGCCGCTACGGCAATCGCCACTGGTAAGCACTCCCGGCAAGCTCGTTTCGAGTGCCTCGGGCAGCCGCCGCTCCTTCCAACTTGCTAACTTGGCGACGGCCGGGCCAGTCAACACAAAACCCTTGTCGTCGCGCGCCAACTCGGGCGGCTTGATCGGAGACCGAGCCCTTCACCGCGCGGGCATTGGGCCCGAGGGCGGCCACAGCGGCGTCGAGCTCTGCCTGCCGTCGGCCGAAGATGAAGACGAAGGCGCCTTCCTCGATGAAGCGCTTTGCTGCGGCGCGGCCGATGCCGGTAGCACCACCGGTGATGACTGCAACTTTTCCTTTAAGCTTTCCCATAATCACTCCCTTTGGTCGATTTGTAGAATTCAGTACAGTTGAGTAGAGTTCTTTGGCGGTGGACGAGAACTGCTTGGGAGTCCTAATTTTTTGTCTATTCGTCCAGAAAGAGGGATGAACCGAGCTGTGTTGCACCTTTTCCGTTGAGGGACGTGGGGCTCGAGGGAAAGGAGTGTACGAGTTGTAACGCTGGCATTCTCAGGATTGCTCGATTCGATGGAACCATCCCGCGGTGGAAGTGAACGGCAGGTATATCCGCTTAAGACGAACCTTGTGCTTCGACAATCGACGGCGCTCGCACCCGGTTGCTTGAGAACGGAGCAGCAACCGCAAGCGAGGGAATTGATACGGACTGAAGCCTGCTTCGAAAGCGCTTGAACTATTTTGCCTTTCTACCGAGGAACTGGTCCGCACCAAGTCGCGGAGAAGAGGGAAGAATAAATGGACCTCACACTCGCTCATAGATCTCAATCCACAGTTTATTCTCCGAAAGGTCAGGTCGATATTCTTTCGGCGACAAGAGTATTCGTTCGTCGTTGCTCCCTGATATTCCTGCTTCCACATCAAAGGGCATCACTTCCTATGCGTTCACTTCTTGTTGGCCTCACTCTGATCGCTATGGCGATCGCCGCGCCGAGAATGGCCGCGCAGAAAGTCGAGTTGTCGATTGACGCATCCAAACCCGGAGCGAAGATCGACCGCAATCTTTTCGGGCAGTTCGCCGAGCATCTCGGACACGGCATTTACGATGGGATCTGGGTCGGCTCTGATTCGACCATTCCGAATACGCGCGGCATTCGCAAGGATGTGGTTGCCGCACTGAAAGTGATTCATGTCCCGAACGTACGTTGGCCCGGAGGCTGCTTCGCCGACGGATATCACTGGCATGATGGGATCGGGCCGCAGCGAGTCGTGAGACTGAACCCCGACTGGGGCGGCGTGATCGAGCCGAACACTTTTGGGACGCACGAATTCATGGACTTCATCGGCCAGATCGGGAGCGAGGCTTACGTCTCGGTTAACCTGGGCTCGGGTTCTCCGCAAGAAGCGTCTGATTGGCTGGAGTACATGACCGCCGCGCAGGCGACGACGCTCGAGAAGGAGCGCGCCGCGAACGGGCATCCGGCGCCATACAAGGTTGCATTGCTCGGGCTCGGCAACGAAAGCTGGGACTGTGGCGGCAACATGACGCCCGAGTACTATCTGGACCGGATGAAGAGGTTCAGCCACTTCGTTCGCAACTACAATCCGGCGCAGATGGAGAAAGACCAAATGCTGAAGATTGCCGTCGGTCCGGGCGGCGGGCGAACAGCGCTGGACCGACTGGACTGAAACCGTCATGAAGGCCTACCAGCAACACACTTGGAGCTGGGACATCAACGGCCTTTCCATGCACAGCTACACGGTCGTGAAGTGGCCGCCAGCGTTCAAGTCGGTTGGATTCGGAGAAGACGAGTACGCGCAGATTCTGAAGACCACGCTAGAGATGGATGACCTGATCAAGAAGCACTCGGCCATCATGGACAAGTACGATCCGCAGAAAAAGGTCGCGCTCGTGGTAGATGAATGGGGCGGCTGGTACGCTCCATTGCCTGACACCAATCCCGGGTTCCTGGTGCAGCAAAACAGCTTGCGCGACGCGATACTGGCTGCGCTGAATATCAACATCTTTGCTCGTCACGCCGACCGCGTCCGCGGGGCCAACATCGCCCAGATGATCAACGTGCTGCAGGCAATGATACTGACCGATCACGAGAAGATGGTGCTCACACCGACTTACTACGTTTACAAAATGTACGTGCCCTTCCAGGATTCCACGTTCGTTCCTGTCACGTTTGACGCGGGCAGCTACAAGCACGGCGAATTCAACCTGCCCCGTCTAGATGCTATGGCTGTAAAAAGCAAAGACGGCAAGCTGTGGGTGGAGATCACGAATGTCGATCCCCATCAAGCCGCGGAGGTCGAGTTGACCGTGACTGGGACTAATGCCAAGTCTGCCTCGGGCGAGACACTCACTGCGCCCAAGGTGGACAGCGTAAACACTTTCGAAGCCCCGAACACCGTCGTCCCCAAGCCGATTTCGGCGAGGGCACAAGGCGGCAAGTTGATTCTGCAACTCGAGCCTAAGTCCGTGACCGTGGTCTCGGTCGAGCAATAGCAAACTCTCAGTGGCGCGGTCAGCGAATCACGAGGCTGCGCGGTCGAAGCCGTAAACGTTTACGAGGAGAATCCAATGAAGGGATTTGCAACCAGTATCTTCTTGCTGTACTTACTCTCGAATATTTCTTGGGCGCAGGAGTCCAGTGATTTTCGTCCCGCCGAGACCAACGTCTGGGGAGCGGAATATCCCCGGGTCGACGGCGCTGGAAGAGTGCAGATTCGCGTGAAGGCGCCCGAAGCCACCAAGGTCAAATTGAATTTCTGGAGCGGACCAAAAGTGGATATGGAGAAGCAGCCGGACGGGTTCTGGACAGTCACCACAACTCCGCTCGTTCCCGGCCTGCACTACTACACATTGATCATCGATGGCGCGGAAGTCGCCGATACCAACAGCCATGCGTTTTTTGGTGGAAGCAAGTACGCGAGTGCCGTAGAAATTCCAGAGCCGGGCTCGACCTATTATTCGATTCAAGACGTGCCCCACGGGCAGGTGCGGGAGGTTTGGTACAACTCGAAGGTGACAGGAACCTGGCGCCACGCGCTCGTCTATCTTCCGCCCAAGTATGACGCCGAAGCCAAGGTGCACTATCCCGTGCTCTATCTCCAGCATGGTGGCGGAGAGGATGAGACGGGTTGGATTCGGCAGGGTCGCGCGAACTTCATTCTCGACAATCTGATCGCGACGGGCGGCTGCAAACCCATGATTATCGTCATGGCCTATGGGTACGCCCGTCGGGCTGGCCAAGCTCTGCCGGATTTGACTGGAAAGCCATTCGGTTCTCCCGAAATGTTGAAGGCAATGCAGGACATGGCTTCAGCGTTCGAAGACGATGTGACGCAGGTCCTGATTCCTTTCATTGATTCGACCTTCCGAACAATTTCCGATCGAGACCATCGCGCGATGGCTGGCCTCTCGATGGGCGGTATGCAGACATTCCAGATCACGCTGAATCATCTCGATCTTTTTTCCTACATTGGGGGATTCAGTGGAGCAGGCGGGATGCTCGTGCTTGGAGACCGGAAATTGGATCCCAAGACCGATTACAACGGCGTATTTGCCGATCCAGCCGCGTTTGCCAAGAAGGTGCACCTGCTCTGGCTCGGCGTCGGAACCGTGGAACCCGAGAGAATGCGCGCCGGAATTCAAAGACTACATGCGTCACTCGACGAAGCGAAGATTCAGCACGTGTTCTACGAGTCACCCGGCACAGATCATGAGTGGCAGACCTGGCGCCGCGATCTAAAGGACTTTGCGCCGAGGCTCTTCTAAGAATGTTTTTCGAAGAGATGCTCAGAGATAGCGCAAATTCGCAGATCAGAGTCTCATCTGCGGCATTGCAGGCCGGGAAAAGCGCGTAGTACTCGGCTCCATTGCCAATCGCATTACTGAGAATCGCATCGCCCCGAGTACACGAACATATTCCCGTTCACTCATACTCTTGGAATCCAGCCGCACTGGTGGCCAATCCCGACAAGACTGTGGACTACACCGGGAAGGCAATTTCGGTAAGGGAACCGTGAAGTAGGTTGTCGCTGGGCAGTCCCTAGACGGTAATTATCCGCAGGTAAGGGGGTCTGTTGTTTCCTGCGTGCATCGATGGTACCCGGCTCGGGTCTGCGATAATCGGGGCCGCAGTCGTTGAGAAAGTGAGGACAAGATGCATTCGCAATTGTGGCGGACCATTCTATGGCTTGTGCTCGCGTTGAATACTTGCGCATGGGCTCAGCAAGCGAATTCATGCGTCGGCCTGATGAAGTTCCAGGCTCCAAGTGTCGAGATTTCAAAGGCCGAACCGATTGCAGCTGGAACCACCGAGGCGATTCCCTGGAACCAAAGCCGCATCGGCCCTCTTCCTGCCTATTGCCGGGTCGAGGGCGTGATCAATCGCCGTACAGGAGTTGGCGGCGAGGAGTTTGGCATCAACTTTGCGCTCGCCCTGCCGGAAAATTGGAATGGCGATTTCCTGATGCAAGGTGGGGGCGGCGGAAACGGCGTGGTGATGGCGCCGCTTGGTCTCAATGCTGCAGGAGACACGCCCGCCCTCATGCGCGGGTTCGCAGTGGTTAGTACGGATACCGGTCACAAGAGTCACCATCCTGGATTTGATTTTGATTTCATGAAGGATGAGCAGGCGTATCTGGATTTTGCTTATCTCGCCAATACTGAGGTCGCTACACTCGGAAAACAACTCATTGCGCAGTACTACGGAAAAACGGCGGCCTTTTCTTACTTCTCAGGATGTTCCACCGGCGGCCGCGAAGGCATGATTCTTTCGCAGCGCTATCCCACGGTGTTTAACGGAATCATCTCCGGCGATCCCGCCATGCGCACCGGCCTTTCCAATCTGGCCATAGGCAGATGGATCCCCATTGCGTTCAACCAAGTCGCGCCAAAAGATGCGAATGGAAAACCACTCATCGAGCAAGCCCTGACTGACAACGACCGAAAGCTGATCAAAGATGCCGTCATGAAGAAGTGCGATGCCAAAGACGGTCTTGTCGACGGCTTGATCTCCGATCCTCTCGCATGTGATTTCGATCCCGAGATGTTGGCCTGCAAGGGCGAAAAGAACGACTCGTGTTTGGCTCCGGAAAAGGCTGCCGCCATCAAGAAGGCCCTCGGCGGGCCGAAGACATCGAGCGGAACCCAAGTCTATGCCAGCTTCCTTTACGACACAGGTATCACGAACGGTGCGCCGTTCCGGGGATTGCTCTCACCCGGACCCGGCATTTTCGGACCTGCGACGACTGACATGGCAATGGATGTTGATAAGGAAGCTCTCGCGGCCATCCAGCCCCTAACTGACTCAATGTCCACCAACTTGACGACGTTCTCTGGCCATGGCGGGAAACTGATCTTCTATCACGGCGACAGCGACCCATGGTTTTCGCCACTGGATACGTTCGGCTATTACAAGGATATGGCAGTTGCCAACGGGGGCATCGAAGCCGTGTCCAATTGGAGTCAGTTCTATTTCGTTCCAGGGATGAGCCACTGTGGCGGAGGCCAGGCGCTGGATCAGTTTGATTTGTTGGGCGCGATGGTCAACTGGGTGGAGAAGGGAACTGCACCAACGTCAGTAATCGCGACCGGCAAGGCGTTCCCAGGACGCAGTCGACCGCTCTGCCCTAATCCGAAGCACGCTCACTACAAAGGCACAGGCGATACGGAAGACGCGAAGAACTTCGAATGCCGCTGAGTAATCACTTATTAGGAGAATATTCCGTCTCATGAAGCGCACCAATAACCAACGGGTTCGCTATCTGACCGCTCTCGCGTTGTGCTGCCTCGCACTTTTCCCGGCGACTTCAGCAAAGACGGCAAAGCCAGCTCAACGCAGCATTGAACTCGATGTCTCACAGGCAACCAAGCCGCTCGATCGATTCTTCGACCTGTCAGTCGGGTCCGACTTTCCAGGCACACTCATTCGCGATGATAGCCAGCTGCAACTCACAAGAGCCGTCGATGAACTGGGCTTCCGCTACATTCGCTTCCACGCCATCTTCCACGATGTTCTGGGCACCGTCCGAGTCGAGAACGGCAAAACAATCTATGACTGGACAAAGATCGACCAGCTCTATGATGACCTGCTCGCGCGCCGTATCAAGCCATTTGTTGAACTCGGCTTCACGCCGAACGCAATGAAGACGTCCGACAACAAGATTTTCTATTGGCAAGGCAATACCTCCCATCCGCTGCTGCCGGCGTGGAGAGACTTGGTCGACGCCTTCATTCGACATGTCGAGCAACGTTATGGAGAAGCTGAAGTCCGTAGCTGGTTCTTCGAAGTCTGGAACGAACCCAATCTGTCCGGATTCTGGGAAGGAGGCGACCAGAAGGCTTATTTCGAGCTCTACGATCTGACCGCAAATACGATTAAGGCGATCGATCCGAATTTGCGAGTCGGCGGTCCATCAACGGCGGGAGCTGCCTGGGTGCCGGAATTCCTCGATCACGTGGCGCAAAGCGGCGCGGCGGTCGATTTTGTCACCACTCACACGTACGGTGTCGATAGCGGCTTTCTGGACGAAAATGGTAAAGAGGACATCAAACTCTCACCATCGCCGGACGCCATTGTCGGTGACGTACGCAAGGTTCGTCAGCAGATCAAAGCATCTAGGTTTCCTGACCTGCCGCTCTACTTCACCGAATGGAGCACGAGCTACAACCCGCGCGACCTCGTGCATGATTCCTACATCAGCGCGCCGTACATTCTCAGCAAGCTCAAAGCCAGTGCCGGCCTGGTCCAGGGCATGAGCTACTGGACGTACACCGATCTTTTCGAGGAGCCTGGTCCTCCACCGACGCCGTTCCACGGCGGGTTCGGGCTGTTGAACCGCGAAGGGATCCCCAAACCGGCTTACTTTGCTTACAAATACCTCCACGCGGTCCAGGGCAACGAGATTCCGCTTCAGGACTCGCAGGCTTTGGCTGCGGACGACCATGGCAACGTTTCGGCCGTCATCTGGGACTTTCAACAACCAGAGCAGAAGGTCAGCAACCGGCCATTTTATAGTCGCATTGTTCCGGCCACCCCCGCGCCGTCATTGCATGTGAGTGTCAGGAATCTGAATTCCGGCAGCTATCGACTGGAGGTTCACCGGACGGGCTTTCGTGCCAATGACGCGTATTCCGCCTATATCGACATGGGCGCGCCTCGAGGATTGACACCAGCACAGCTCGATCAGCTCAACTTGCTGACACGTGATCTCCCGGAAATCAATCGGGTCATCAAGGTTGGAAAGAAAGGCAGCTATACGTTGTCGCTGCCGATGCGCAGCAATGACGTCGTGCTGCTCACGCTGGAGAAAGTAAAGAAGTGAGGCCGCTTTAAGTGGAAGTTCTTTTGTCCGTCATGGACTATGTAGCATGAAGTGCTTCAGCAAAGGAGATGGTCTTGCGAACAACCGTGATCGCTTCGGCGCTGTTTCTGGCCAGCACTGTGCTTTTTGGCCAGAGTGCGGAGCAACACCCGGAATGGCCCGGGAAAGGACAGTTGTTTGTCGGCACCTGCTATCAGCCTGTCGATCGCTCGCCCGAACAGATCCGACAGGATATCGCCCTCATGAAGCAGGCGGGATTCACCATGGTCCGCATGGGCGACCTTTCCTGGGATGCATTTGAACCATCCGAGGGTGAATTTGAATTCGCATGGTTCGATCAGATTCTGGAACAGATGCACCAGGCGGACATAAAGGTGATTCTCGACATCGGCGGATCGCCGGCACCAATCTGGCTTCATCACAAGTACCCATCGGTAAACATAGTCAACGAACAAGGCGCAACCTTACAACCGGCCGAGCGCTACATGGATGACAGTAGCGATCCGGCTTATCGTCAGCGCCTGAATCGCTTCGCTGACGAGTTGACGCGACATTACGCTCACAACCCTGCACTGGCCGCAATCGGCTACAACAACGAGATCGGCAATGGGGTCATGTCGTACTCCGAAGGGGATCGGCAGAGATTCATTGCATGGCTGAAGGCGAAATACGGAACGATTGCAGACCTCAATCAAGCATGGGCAACCCAGCGCTGGTCGCGGCACTTGAATTCGTTCGACGAGGTGCAACTGCCCTATGCCGATGGCCCTTCTGCGCCGGAGCGATATCTTGACCTCCGGCGATTCTGGTCGGATGTGACCATCTCTGTCCTCGAGGATCTCGAAAAAGTGCGCCAGCGCAACGTTCCCAATCTGCCCGCGGTCTCTAACCTGTGGGACTGGGCCTCGCGCAGAGGCTTTGATTATCTGAGTTCTTACAAGAAATTTGTGAGCTACGGAGCCGAGGGATTTTACCCGGCAAATCCGCTTGACGTGTCATTTGGCGCGCTTCTCGAAAAAGGCGACTTGTCTACTCCGCTGTGGTTCAACGAATTCACAAGCGGGGGTGGAGGCACGTACGGCGGCCCGAAAGGCATCATTCGCATGTGGGCATACCTTGGCCTGATCGACTATGGACAAACGTTTCTCGCGTGGACCTTCAACACACATCGTGGCGGAGAAGAGCAGGCTCTTTTCGGATTGCTCGATCACGATGGCACTCCTTCGTGGAAATATGCGGAGTACAAACAAATTGCGAGCGAGTTCTCAAAGCTGCAGCACCTCGGATTCCCCCGCTATCACAAGCCGGATGTCGCGATCGCCTACTCGTTTGAAAGCAACATTGCCTCTCATCCGCCAGGTCCAAGCAACACTGTCCGCCAGTACTTTACTGTCAACTATGCCGATCAGGTCGAGAGTGCCCTGAAACCTTTCTTCGAAGACAACATTGATGTCGCGATCGTCAACATCGGACACAGCGCCCTCGACTACAAACTGCTGGTTGTGCCCGCGGACTATGTGATGGATTCCGCAAGCGCCGACGCAATCCGAAGTTACGTCCGCAACGGCGGCACGGTGATTATGACTGCGATGTCGGCGAAGGTCGATGAGAACAACCAGTGGTTCGATACACCGCAACCCGGGCGGCTGAGCGATGTGTTCGGGATTCGTACCGAGGAGTTCTACCGGCCGAGTGCGCCTCTGGAATTCAGCCTGAATGGCAAAACAGAAAAGGCCAGCATCGATTTCTACGAAGTGCTTGAGCCAAAGACGGCCAAGGCTATGGCTCTGTTTACCAATACTCCCGAGAAATCGCCAGCCATCACGGTCAACGATTACGGGAAAGGGCGTGCCATCTATCTCGCCGTTCCTGCGCAGATGGCGGCGCTTGCTCCGCTGGTGCGCAGTCTGTATCCGGCGCTCGCCATTGAGAAGGGGCCAGAAACTCCGTCAGGCGTCTATGCGCGCATGGTGGAGGGACGGACCCTGTATGTGAATACAACCGGCGAAGAGAAAGCCGTAAACATTCGTGGCAGCAAGCGCGGGATCATCAGCGGTGCCTCATATGAAGGCGTCATTCGGCTGAAGCCGTACGATGCAGACCTGGTTGAGTAAAGATGCCAACGTGCTTCCAGTCCTGGCCTCACTGTGCTTCCCTGACAATGGCCTCCGCGGCGTTGCCGGTGGCGACCCAGCTTGCCGAACCGGCTACGACGGCTTCATCCTCGAACCATAGAAATCCGCAGTCGTCGATGCACTCCGGAAAATCCGGCGTGATGATGATGTATCCGGACCGGTGATCCCCGCCTTCTCGAACGCGGGCCGGATCTTCCGCTTCAAGACCGCGGCCAGATCGAGAGCTTTGCCACCACCGTAGAGCCGAGACGGGAACACGAAATCCGTAGGATGCGTGCGGTGACTTTGCGTCCTCCATTCCTGCAACCCCAGCTTCAACGCTGGATGCATCGGGAGAGGCTTCGCGGAGGCTTCCGTTTTCGTGCTTTTCAGAACTCCCCCGCGTCGCCAGTAGTAGGAATGCTCAATCTGAAAACTGTCGTTTTCAAAGTCGCAGTCCTGCCACCGCAGAGCCGCAAGTTCACCTCGGCGTGTTCCCGGTGCGCTCACTGATACTTTCTCCGGTTAAGTTCCCTGTTCATTAAGTCACGGCAACACCGTGAACGTATGCTTGCTTACGGCCGTGCCCCCGGGCGTGGTGACCGAGATCGTGCCGCTGGTGGCTCCCGCTGGTACGGTCGTGGTGATGAATTCCGAGCCTCTTACCTTGAATGTGGCAGAGGTACCATTGAACTTCACCGAAGTTGTACCGATATACGGGCCTTGACTGATGGTTACCTTCGCGCCCACGGCTCCCGATGCCGGAGTGATGCGGAAGATTTCTGGTTTCGGCGCCGGGAGATCGGCATTGAATACATCGATCGCACCCGCATCGGCCACGCCGCTCGAGTTAGTACCGCCTCCGTATTGCGACGTTACATAGAGTCTCCCGTCGCTGCCTTGAACCAAGGCGCCAACCGGGGCGTAGCCGGTGGCAAAAGTGAAGCTTCCCTCCAGCGTCGCGACTCCGCTCAGTGTCAACTGATAGATTGCACCTGAGTCATCCCCGCCGCCGCCGCCAACTGTGCCATACAACTTGCCGTCGGATGCCTGGATCACTCCCGCGTGGGGGTTATAGCCCACACTCCCCGACGAGAAGTCATAAATCTTCTCAATAACGCCGGAGGTGGAGATGCGGAACACTGTTCCGTTGCCAGCCGCTCCGCTTAAATCGCAGGTACCGTAGAGTTTGCCGTCGCTGGCTTGGATCAGAGCGCTCAGCGGCTCCGTCCCGTTGGTGTCATCGGATGCGAAGGAATATAGGACAGTAACCGTACCCGCCGGAGTCATCTTGAATACAGTTCCGTTGCCCGAGCTTCCACCGAACTGAGTGGTCCCGTAGAAGTTGCCGTCGGAACCGAGTGTCAGCCCGGCTGCGGGCGACGCGCCATCTGCGGTCCCAGAGTACCCGCTGAAAGTGTGCAGGATCTCATACGCGCCGGAGAGCGAGATCCGGAAGATTGTGCCGGCATTGTAATTAAAGTTATACAGACCCCCTTGTTGGGTTGTGCCGTACAAGAAGCCGTCGGAATAAACCAGGCGGCCACGTGGGTCCGCACCATCCGGGGGATACGATCCGCAGCCATAGCCTCCACAGAAACTGTACAAAAGAGTAAATGCTCCGCCAGGAGTCAGCTTGAAGATGGTGCCGCAGCCGAAAACCCCAGGGCTGGGCTGGCAGAAATCGGTTCCACTGCTACCTCCGCCCGAAGCGACTCCATAGAAATTTCCGTCTGGCCCTTGCAACAGCCCGGCGACCGGGAACATACCGTTGGGCGTTGTATTGTTACTCGAGTCGAAGGGGAAGCTGTAAAGCACACTCAGCACGCCGGCGGGCGTTATCTTCACCACTGCTCCGCAGCCCTGAGTCAGGCCCTCAACCTCGTCAGTGCAAGCCCCCGATCCGCCGGCAAAGGTGGTGGTGTAATAATTGCCGTCCGCGCCCTGAATCAGTTCCGCGTACGGGGTCTCACCGTCGGGATAGTTGCTGGTGGTGCTGGGGTTGTATTCAAACGCGTAGAGCTGCGTGAGTTGGGCGTGGGCAAGGCTCGTCTGGAAACCTGCTATCAGGATGGCGGCGAAACAGAACCGTGCGACGGCGAACGTTCCGCGAGTCATGCTTCTGCGGTTCTTCTTTCTGCTGTTCTTCTTTCTGCGGTTCATGGACCTGAGAAATTTGCTGGCTGGAATTCGTGAAATGAAGCTGTCGATCATAACTGCCTCCGGTTGTGTAACGAGTTGAAGATCGTAAAAACTTTCATCAGCGGATTGACCCTGGCGGCTGTCCGCTTCACTCTGAGCGGCCAGCGCGAAGACCGAGAGCGGCAATCCCCCCAAGGTTTTGTCCGCTGCTTGCTTCCTTTCGTCGAATCGAACCTTCGGAAAGGCGAAGCCGCGCCTGTTTCGCCGGCTCACCGTTTCGGTGGAGTTCATCGGCAGTGACAGCTATTGACTATTGACCGTTAAAACAGACGTTGCCCGACAGATACCCCTGGAATCCTTGCCCGTTGTCGACAATGGATCCCGAGATGAAGAAGGCGTTCGTTCCCGGATTCGCAAACAGACCAGTTCCAGAACTGGGACGTTCCATCTCGGTGAACGCCAGGTGGGCTGCGTCCAGGACGCCGAGATCGTCGATCACCAGTGTGCCCAGTGGCCCCACGATGGTAAGTTGGCCGGAGTAGGAAAGGTTCGCCGCTGGTTCGACCCCGGACATGCCGGCCGACGGAGCCGCGCCCAGGGCGACAAAAGTAGTGTTTCCATCAAGCAGGTCCGAACCCGTGATAGTGCCAGTGGTGCAGAGCCCTATAGGGCTTGTACAGTTCTGGGTGCTGTACAGGCTGTTAATCGTGCCCCATACCGGCAGGCAGAGGTTGTGAGTTGAGGCCTTTTTGACGGCTGCGGCCGGCTGTTTTGCGGGTAGTGGGGTGGCCAACAGTCCAAGGCTCATGACTCCTAGCAAGAAAAACTTAGCGACGTGTTTCATTGTATTTTCCTCTCGATGCAATTTTTTCGATCTACTCAGCCACTCTTGTTTCGGTTGAGACCGGCCGTTGTTCGCAACAGCGCAGATCCGTCCGCGCGGTTACTGACGCACCGTTCCCCGATCGGCGCTCACGGTGCGAACTTCCAAGCCTGCTCGACCACTCGTTTTGAGCGTGGCCTGGATGGTTTTCACCTGCGACATTAGCTGGGTGATCTGCTGTTGTTGTTGCTGGATCAGCGCCTGCTGCTCTTTTGTCGCTTCGATCAGCAGCGCGGTAAGGCGGCTGTAATCGACGCTTTGGGCGTCAGTACCGTTCTTGTCCCAAGTAACCACCTCCGGGACGACCCTACCAACTTCTTCTGCGATCACTCCCACTTCGTGTTTGCCGTTTGCCTTCAGTTCATAGGAGACACCGCGCAGCTGCTCGACCTTGGCCAATGCGCCATCCAGCGTTTGAATATTGGTCTTCCAGCGGCGTGAGCTGTAGGTCGACCAACCATCGGCAATGGCCTGGCCTGCGCCTTGAGCGATGGTGAAGACATTCGACGGTGTGGCTGTGCCAATGCCGACGCTCACGTTGGCGCCGCTGCCCAGCGGACCTCCAAGCACGAGGGCATTGCTCTGGCTGACGACTGCACCCGCGCCGATGGCGGTGGCATAGTTCAGGTTGGTGGATTTGGCATCTGGGCCGGCATAGTATCCGAGCGCGGTGTTGAAGTTTCCGGTGGTATTGCTGGCGTAGAGTGCCGCGATACCGACAGCTGTATTCCCGCCTCCAGTCGTGTTGCTGCCCAACGCCAAGAGTCCGTCCGCAGTGTTGTAAGGTCCGGAGGTATTTTGGAAAAGAGCGCCGTAGCCGGTGGCGGTATTCTCGCTGCCCGTGATGTTATCCTCGAGCGCTCCAATACCCGCGGCAGTGTTCTCGCTGCCAGTGGTGTTTGCCTGGAGGGCCTCGTCGCCGAGAGCTGTGTTGATACTTCCGGTGGTGTTCAACTGAAGGGCGTCGGCCCCGAAAGCCGCATTTCCATAGCCGGTGGTGTTGGCGCTAAGCGCGGCAACTCCCATCGCCGTGTTGTAATAACCGGTAGTGTCGTTCACGAGCGAGCCAGAACCGAAAGTAAAGTTGCCCGACCCCGTGATCGCAGAGTTCCCCCCTCCGCCGATAAAGATGTTGCCGAGCCTGGCCGAACCAGTGGCAAAGGAGATGCCGCCTAGGTTGTAACCGGTCGCGGCGTTGACCGTGCCATTTACATCGAGCGTGGCCGCGGGCGTGGTGGTGCCGATACCGATCCCCGTCGGGCTCTGGAAGATCCTCGAGTTTCCCAGTTTGGTTGAACTCAGCCACAACGTTAGGTAATCCGTCTTACCCGTCCCGCTGATGACTTCACTGATAATTTGGCTGTCCGCGTTGGAATTGCCATTTCCGGTTGACGCCAGGCTTTGCTGCGCCTGACTGCATGCACTGCCGAGCAACCACAGCAGCGCCGAACCCATCACCACATGAACCTTTTTCATTTCGATTCTCCTTGTGTTAGCTCTCTGCCTGCTCCAGAGCCAGAGCTCTCGCGGAGCCTGTAGATCGCCGAATCCCACGCTCGTACCAGAAGGCGGAAAGCGGGTGCCAATCGCCTCATTGACTCCAGGAAAAGTTTCCCGAGTGCCGGCGGTTAGGCAGCCCGTGGGTGGAAATCAGACGGTTGACGAGCGGCAAGCCTGCGAATATCCTGTTGGCTCTCTTCTGAAAGGGGCACCCGGCTCCTATGCCCGATGACCAAAAGGGCCAGGTCACCGAGCTTTTGCGTTACTGGAAGGAGGGCGACGAGAAAGCCCTTCGCGCCTTGATCCCGCTGGTTTATAAAGAGCTGCGGAGGTTGGCGCACTACCATCTCCAGTCCGAGCGCCCGGATCACACCCTGCAAAGCACGGCGCTGGTTCACGAGGCCTATCTCCGTCTGCTCGGGGGTGAACCGGTGGAACTGCAGAACCGGGCCCACTTCGTTGCCGTCGCCTCGCGCCTGATGCGTCAAATCCTGGTGGACTACGCCCGCAGCCGCCGCGCCAACAAACGTGACGGTGGATGCAAGGTTACGTTCGAGGACATAGGCGCTTTACCCATCAACGGAGACGCCGAACTCCTGGCCCTGGACGACGCTCTGGACGAACTGGCTCGCATCGACGAGCGCCAGGGAAAAATCGTGGAAATGAAATTCTTCGGGGGATTGTCCGCTCCAGAAATATCCCAGGTGCTGGGCATCTCGCGCGCCACGGTCGACCGCGACTGGGCTACCGCACGCGTATGGTTGCATCGCCAGATGAACCGGGCGGCCGAGGTATGACGGGCGAACGTTGGGAGCAGGTCAAAGAACTCCTGCACGAGGCCATGCAGCTGACTCCCGGAGAGCGTGGCCACTTTCTCGATTCGGCCTGCTCTTCCGACGACGCGCTTCGCGCCGAAGTCGAGTCACTTCTATTGGCCGATGAAGGCATCCGCTCCACCTTTATGCAATCGCCCCTTCTGCCCGACGAACTGGGCGCGGACCTGGATTTGCTCGGCGCTACCGGAACGTTGGAAGCGGGGCAGATCTTCGCCCAGCGTTTTCAACTCGTCCGCAGACTCGGCGAAGGCGGCATGGGGCAAGTGTGGCTGGCGGAGCAGACCTCACCGGTGCGGCGGCAAGTTGCGCTGAAGCTGATCAAGGCCGGAATGTACGACGAGGCGGTCGTGCAACGCTTCCAATCGGAGCGGCAGTCCCTGGCGATCATGGTCCATCCAGCGATCGCCAAGGTGTTTGACGCCGGAACGACCCCGCAGGGCCAACCGTACTTTGTGATGGAGTACGTACCCGGGCTGCCGATTACGGAGTATTGCGATCAGAAGAAGCTCAAGATCTCCGTCCGGCTCGAACTCTTCGTGCAGGTCTGCGAGGGCGTGCAACATGCGCATCAGAAAGCCATCATCCATCGCGACCTTAAACCGGCAAACATTCTGGTGGTGGAGGTGGACGGTAAACCCGTCCCACGGATCATCGACTTCGGGCTGGCCAAGGCAACCACTCCTCGCGCTGCGGGCGAGACCGTTTTTACGCAACTGGGACAGTTTATGGGCACGCCCGGGTACATGAGTCCGGAGCAGGCGGATCCCGGGTTCCAGTATGGTGTGCAGGACATTGACACACGCACCGACGTCTACTCGCTGGGCGTCGTTCTCTACGTGCTGTTGGCCGGATTGCAGCCCTTTGAAACCAAGCAGCGGCAGAAGCAACCGCTCGACGAGTTGCTACGAAAGTTACGCGAGGAAGAACCGCCACTCCCGAGCACCAAAGTCCGATCGAATCGCGATACTTCTGCTGCGACGGCCGAAGCGCGCGGCACCGAGCCCAGACAACTCACAAGCCTGCTCCGCGGCGATCTCGACTGGATCACCATGAAAGCGCTGGAAAAGGATCGCGCTCACCGCTATAGCGCGCCTTCTGACCTGGCCACCGACATCCAGCGGTATCTGAATCATGAGCCGGTCGGAGCGCGGCCTGCCAGCGCGGGCTACAGGTTGCGAAAGTACGTCCGGCGGCACCGTGTAACTGTAGCCGTAGCCGCGGGATTGGTGCTGTTGCTGGCAGCTTTCTCCGTTTTGCAGGCGCTGCAGTTGCGCCGGATTACTCGGGAGCGCGACCGCGCTACGCGAATTACTGACTTCATGACCGGCATGTTCAAGGTATCCGATCCGAGCGAAGCTCGCGGCAACAGCGTCACCGCCCGCGAGGTTCTCGATAAGGCTTCGAACGATATGGGCACCGGTCTGGCGAAGGATCCCGAGGTCCAGGCACAAATGATGCAGGTCATGGCAAGCACATACCTGAACCTGGGTCTAAATGCTCGCGCGCATGAATTGGCAAAGCGCGCCTTGGACGCTCGACTAAGCCTTCTCGGACCCGATGACCCGAAGACGTTCGAGTCGATGACTCAGCTCGGACGGGTTCTGGATCACGAGGGACACGAGCCCGAAGCGGAAAAGATGGAGCGCCAGGCGTTGGCAGATGAGCGCCGCATTCTCGGACCCGACGACCCGCTTACGATCGAGACCATGAGCAGTCTGGCCTGGATCGTGCAGACACAGGGTCGCTTCGACGAGGCAGAGAAACTAACGCGCGAGGTGATAGCGATTGCAACTCGAAGATTGGGACCAGAAAGCACTCCAGTGCTAGGGGCCATGAGCAGCTTGGGCGGTGACCTCTGGAACCAAGGACGCTATGCCGAGGCGGAACAAGAGTATCGCCAGTTGCTCGATGTCGACCGCCGCGTTCTGGGGCCGGATCACCCGGGAACTCTCAATGCGATGTCTAATCTAGCGTTGACCATCGGGACCGAGGGCCGCTTGTCGGAGGCCGAGCAAATATATCGCGAAGCGCTGGCCACTGAGCGTCGCGTGCTGGGCCCCGAACACCTGACCACTGTGGGTACGATGTCCAACCTCGCGGACCTTCTTTCTGCCGAAGGACGACATGCCGAGGCCGAGAGATTGCTCCGGGAATCGCTGCCGATTCATTTGCGAACCCTTGGACCCGAACACCCTCGTACGTTGTTGACCCAGTACGAGTTGGCGGATGAGCTATCCGAGGAAGGGCATGTCCAGGAAGCGGAAAAACTGCACCGAGAGACGCTTGTGGCCATGGTTCGGGTCATCGGACCGGAACATCCCAGCACCCTGGTATGTCAGTCCAGTCTTGCCAGAGACCTGATCAGGCGGGGCCGCTACACGGAAGCAGAAAGAAACGCTCGAGCGGCTTTCGACGCCCTCACTCGGAATCTGGGCTCGCAGCATCCCTATACGCTGGTAGCACTGCAGCAACTCGGCACAGCGATGGCCCATACCAACCGTTACGCCGAGGCCAGCAAACTGTTTCGCGACGTGATCAAAAAGCTAGACAGTTCCAAAGGGCAAGGAGACCGTTTCTCAGTGTGGTATTCGTTCGCCTGCGTGGCTGTCGCTGCCAACCATCCCGATGACGCACTCCAGTATCTGCGTGAAGCCGTCAATCGCGGGTACAAAGATGTTGATGGACTGGCGGCCGACGATAATCTCAAGAGCCTCCGCCCCAACCCTGACTTCCAGAACCTCGTCGCCAAACTCAAACACCCAGCAACAGCAGGTCTAACCCCCTAGCGGGGCTGAAAAGCCGGCTCCCGTGCGTCTCCTCGAAGTGTGTCAGATACCAGTGCGATGGCGCGCCGATACATCGTACGACGGCGAAAAACAAGAAAAGGGCATACGCAAAAAGAAACAAACCGATATCAACTCCCAGAATAAGCGCATCCGCGGGCCTGAGAACCCCCTCTTTATCTGTGCCTTGAGCACGTCGATAACTTGGGAGCACAGCATCCCGTCCGGAGACCCGCCTTCTCATCCCATCTGTTCTGGACAGTTATGTTGCCGTATTATGGTCCGCGATGAGGAAACGGCCCTGTACACCGTTGCGCGGGATTGGCGGTTGGCCAAGGCATGGCTAATGCGCGAACTGAGCGAAAAGAAATCCGATGAAGCCTGAGCGATGGAGCAAAATCGAAAGCATTTTTCACAAGGCTCTCGAGGCGGACGAGAGCCGGCGCAGTTCCGTGATTGAGGAATGGTGCGCCGAGGATGAGGAACTGCGCCAGGAGGTGGAGTTATTGCTGGCGCATCACAGTGACTCTGCCACCTTCATCGAGAAGCCAGCGTTTGCGAGCGAGGTGACCGCCAGCAGCGTTGAGCCCGTCACGGCGGCCGATGCGCCAAGACCTGATCTGAAGGGCGTTGCGGTTGGACATTACCGCATTCTTGAAGAAATCGGGGTCGGCGGCATGGGACAGGTGTTCCGCGCCCTCGACACGCGGCTTCACCGGACGGTGGCGATTAAGGTGCTGCCCTCGACGCATGTCGCCGATCCGGATCGAAAGAGACGCTTCCTTCAGGAGGCGCGGGCGGCCTCGAAGCTGAATCACCCAAATATCGTTACGCTGCACGACATGGCGAGCGATGGCGGAGTGGATTACCTGGTGATGGAGTATGTGGCGGGTAAGACGCTCAAGGAGTTAATCCGTCCCGAGGGCTTGCCGATTTCGGAGGCCGGCGATTATGCGATCCAACTCGCCGGCGCGCTGGCGGTTGCACATGCTGCGGGATTGATTCACAGGGACATCAAGCCCGCGAATATTATGGTCACGAACGAAGGCCAAGTAAAGGTTCTCGATTTCGGGCTGGCCAAACAGCTGATTCCGGGGGGAGCCGATTCGCTCGATGCGGGACAGTCGATACCGGGAATGTTGGTGGGGACGGTTTCCTATATGTCTCCCGAGCAGACGCGCGGTGAGCCGCTGGATGCGCGGTCAGATATTTTTGCCTTCGGCTCGGTCCTTTATGAGGCTGTCACGGGCCAGCTGCCTTTCAGGGCCGCCAGCCTGCTATCGACGATGCACGAAATCGCGCTGCATGATCCACCGGCACCGTCGAGGGTCCAGCCGCGCGTTCCCGTGTGGTTGGAACAAATCATCCTGCGGTGCCTGCGGAAACGGGTCGCGGAGCGCTACCAGTCGATGGCGGAGGTGCTTGAGGCTCTTCGCAGTGACGGCGTCCGAGCCGCCCCCGAGACGGCGAGTGCGAGCCTGAGTCCGGCTTCTTCGATCGCGGTGTTGCCCTTTACAAGCGCGAGTGGGGATGGCGAACAATTCGGCGACGGACTGGCCGAGGAACTGATCCACGCGCTGAGTCTGTATGACGACCTACAGGTGATCGCACGAACGTCGGCCGCTGCCCTACGCGGGCACGGGTTGGATATTCGCGAAATTGGGCGGCGGTTGAACGTAGGAGTGATCCTCGACGGAAGTGTGCGGCGTGCCGGTAACCGGCTCCGGATCACAGTTCAGCTGATCGACGTCAACGACGGTCACCACCTGTGGTCCGAGCGGTACGACCGTGAGATGACGGACGTGTTCGAAGTGCAGGATGAGATCGCGGCTGCGATCGTAGACAAGCTGCGCCCACAGTTACTGGGCGCCCGCTCCCCCTCGGCGGCGCGCCATTCGGAAGACCCGGAAGCGTACGCCCTGTATTTGAAGGGCCGCCATCATTGGGGAAGACGCCCGGCGGGCACGATGGAGGCAATTGCCTACTTCGAACAGGCGGTCAAGCGCGATCCGACGTATGCCCTTGCGTACACGGGCCTGGCGGATGCTTACAACACGCTGGCGAGCTGGGAGGGCGGTGTGCTTCCGCCAGGGGATGGTTTTCCAAAGGGGATGTCGTATGCAGAACAGGCGCTTCGCCTGAAGCCGGAGCTGGCCGAGGGGCATGCGGCGCTGGCTTATGCACTGCTCCACTATCGCTGGGAGATTCCGGAAGCCGAGCGGTTGTTTTCAGAGGCAATCCGGCTCAATCCGCGTTACGGGCCGGCCCACCATTGGTATTCGCATCTGCTGGTGGCAACAGGACGCATGGAGGAGTCGCTGGCCGAGAGCAAAACCTACCTGAACCTCGATCCCGCGGATCCAATGTCACAGCTGCACCTCATGTGGCACCACGTGATGGCGCACAACTTCGATCAAGCTCTCAGCGAATCAGGGCGTGCGTTGGCCAACGACCCAGGCTTCTCGTGGAATCGCATTTTCCAGGGTTGGGCTCATCTAGGCAGAGGCGCGACCGGCGAAGCGGAAGCAGTCATCCGAAAAGGGGCAGAACTCTCGGGCGTGAGTGTGCATCTCAGCTTTCTTGGGCATGCGCAGGCGGTCAACGGCAATCGGGCGGATGCGCTTCGGACGCTGGAGACGCTCACTGCGCGATCCGCGGAACGGTACATTTCGCCCTATGAGTTGGGATTGATTTACGAAGCGCTTGGCGACCACGATCAAGCCTTTGCGTCACTGGAGCGGGCGTTTGCGGAACGCTCGCCGTGGTTGGTTTATTTGGCGCGGGAGCCGCGACTGAGGCATTTGCACGGCGACCCGCGCTTTGATGCTTTGCTGGCGCGGATGACGCGCGACTTCGGCGGAGCGCCAGCGGGTGCGACTCGGTAGGCGGCGAGCTTGGATGTCACGGGAGGGCTTCTAAGAGCGGTCGCGAAACTCCTGGCGAGTGGCCCGCCCTTCCGGTGATTTTTCTTACCCTCTTATCAACTTGGGGGGGCCCGCCCTGGGCGCGTTCTTTGGGGCTAGGGGGAGTTCCGCAAACGTCCAAGGCCTTCCTTCCACAGATCCGTGGCCTGGCGCTGCCTCATGTTTCGAGTTGCCATGATGGGCGACACCAGCGTGGTGCAATCTATTCCCTGCGGTGGAATAGGCAGTAGCTTCTCCGGTCAGCAGCAGAGTCAACAGTATTACTAACAAGTTACCGACGAATCCCAATGCGCGTGGCGAAATATCGCCATTACATTCATCGTGCCGCCGCAGGGAGTCTTAAGTGCTATGGCCGGGTTTTGCCAGTCACTGCCACCAGAACGTCGCCGGCGATATAATCCCGGCGTGACAGTTGCCGATGAGGCTGCCCCTCGTTGCCTCTTTCCTGTCCATCGAGATCATGGTGAAGGAAAAATGACAGTTCAAACCGGAGGCAAACAGGTTCTGATTCACGGTCTGGCGCTCATATTGGCCGGGCTGATCTGGGGTTTCGCTCCACCCCTGACGCCGTATCCACGGCTGGCTCTGGGGGCGCACCTCCAGTTTGAAACGAACGGCCTGTTGTTCGTGGTGCTTGGCATTCTCCTGTTAAAGCTGCCCCACCACGTCGGTGAGAAAGCGGTCGCGGTGATGGTGGTCTCGGCATGGCTGACGTGGCTCATGGCGCTCTCCGAGGTAGCCAATGCATGGTGGGGCGCAAGCCAAATGCTGCCCATCGCGGCCAAGCAGGCTGGCGCGGCGCCCTGGCAGGAACTCGTCGTGAAACTGTGTCACATTCCAGCCGCGCTGGGCTTAATCCTCTCGTGGGGACTTCTGATCATCGGTTTCGCAAACCATCGCGAGCCTGCGGAATAGTTGGCTAGAAACCCGCTGCAATCTAGTGATGCGGTCAAAACATGCAATGGCCTGATTACATCAGTTAGTCGCTAGGCTTGCATAATCATTGATCAAGCAACCGTTGCCGGCATATGCTTTGCTGAAAGGCGGGATATGCGATCTCATAGAATGCCATGGCTTGCAGCTGCCCTAGTTGCGGGCCTCTTTCAGCCGGCTTTCGCGTGCGACGAAGATAAGAGGGGGATCGAAAAGCCCACTACCGGAAAAGCACAAGC
>Ga0302324_100007010_pt1 | contig 24096 bp, 19 predicted proteins | sample Palsa_T0_1_FD_201949 | JGI IMG/M metagenome (GOLD analysis project Ga0302324, IMG submission 201949) | Peat permafrost microbial communities from Stordalen Mire near Abisko, Sweden - Palsa_T0_1 | ecosystem: Environmental > Terrestrial > Soil > Palsa > Peat permafrost | place: Sweden: Abisko... | reverse complement strand
AGTTCCACGTTGCTGACCGTCTCACCGCGAAGCGCCCGCGCCAGCGGCCGTTCGTCGTCGGGCACACGCGTGATGCCGTCTGGCAGAAAAACATCGACGCCAAGCGGATACTGCACCGACGCATGCCGATTGGAGTCACTGCTCGGGTTGATCGCAAACAGATCGACGGCTGCTGGATTGCCCAAAAATATGCTTCCGTCGTTATCACAGGCCATGATCGCGAACGGGACATCGGCGATCACGGTCTCGATAAGGTTTTTGCTTTGCTGCAATGCCTCCTGCATTTGCTTTCGATCGGAGATGGCTTCAATAAAACCGACCGAGCAATCTGGGTCGCCGCTGGCGTTGCGAACCAACGACGCCGTCACACGCACCCAAATGGCGTATTTGTCTTTGCGTACATAGCGCTTATCGATGGAGTAGTAATCGATTTCACCGCGCCAAAGCCGTCTGAGCTCAGCAGCGTTGGGGCTGCGGTCCTGGTCATGCGTAAGTTGTTGGATCGACATACCCTTAAGCTCTGCGGGACTGAAGCCCAGCAACCGGCAGAAGGCCTGATTGCAGCTCAGGAACCGTCCATCGCGATCCGCGAAGGCAATCCCCATCGGCGCCTGTTCAAAGGCGTTGCGATGGAGCATATGCGCGCTATCGCTCAGAGAGTGCGCGAGTCTAACTTCGTCAGTCAACGCAACCTGCAGCGATGCCTGTCTGGCTAGAGCTATCAGCGCCGAGCGCTGGTCTGGACTGATCCGGCGCGCGGTCAGATCAAAGACCGCGAGCGTACCGAATGCGTTGCCATCGGCTGCAAGCAACGGAGCCCCCGCGTAAAAGGCTACTTCCGGTATTCCTGTAATCGACTTGGCGCTGGCAAAGCGCGGATCCTGAGTCGCATCCGCTACTTCGAACGTTTCAGCACACGCATAGGTGTAATCGTCGAACGTCCGATGATCCGGAAATGGATTGGCAGCGCCATGCTCAGGCGTTCGGCTCCATATAACTCTGACATCTCGGCATACCAACGAAGCAAACGGAGCATTACAGGCCAATGCGGCGAGACCGGCAAACTCGCGCAAAGCCTGTTCGCTCAGGCCCGACGGCGCATCGTTATGCGACTCGTGAGTTCCATTCGGCTGTATGGTGGGCGCAGGTGCCGCCGTCATGGTCTCCGTACTCCCGCCGTCGCGGCGTTTCAGGTCCGGATCGGGCACTGCCGGAACGGCCGAGCGGTGCGCCGTTGGCCGGCGTCTACTTGAGATGTCGGCGTTTCAGCGGGAAACTTGAGCCACAATGGGGGGCACTGATGGGCGGATCACCCTCGACGTGATGCGCATCACACGCCGTGAATCAATCGATCACTTACATAATCTGGTAGCGAATGACCATTGCGCTTTGGTCGTCGCGTTCACAACCGCGCGCCTGCGCCGCCAGGACGTTGAGTCGTGCGATGATCTCTTCGGGTTGCTGCGGCAATCTGGGAAGAGCCCGTATCAGTTCCAGGCATCCTCCGGGATCGCTGGGCTGCGGCCTTAGAAATCCGTCCGATATCGCGAGCAGAGTCTGACCGTCTGTGAGCTGGATCTGCCTATCCGCGTACTCTGCGTCCTCGAACAGCCCCACCGGGTAGCCGCTATCCTCCAGTTCGGTCCAGCCCGCCTGCGGGTCAAAACAGAAGAGACTTGGATGACCCGCCTGGCAGTAAGTCACGGTACCGCGCCTCGCATCCAGCACGCCGGCTAAGGCGGTAAAGTACATGCCGGGAATGTTGAGTCGGCAGTAGCGACGGTTCATTTCCTCAATCACGACTTTGCCGCAACTCTGCGAAGCAGCACCGTCTTCGCCCTGGAGCAGCACCACCATACGATCCATCATTTCTCGAATCAGACTGCACGAGATCAATGCCGAGGCGGTACCATGACCTGCGACGTCGATCAGTGCGAAAGCGATCCGATTCTCATGTACAGGAATCAAACCAACCATGTCGCCGCCGAGCAGATCGCTGGGCCGATACAGCGTGCGAATCTGCAAGCCTTGGTAGTCGAGCGCTTTGGGCAGCATGGCGGCCTGCAATCTGGCCGCCGATTGCAACTCGGTCCGAATCACGGTCAATGCATCGCTGAGGGCTGCACTCTTTTGGTGGAGGTCTTCATTGAGGGAAATAACCCGCTCGGCCAATTCCAGCCGCGCGCGGATTTCCCCATAGGACGCGCTCATATCGATACAGTCGTTGGCGCCGCCGCGCAGCGAAGCGATGACCTCTTCCTGTCCAACGCTGCTGGTCAGCAGCACCAGGTAGACCAATGCCAGTTCCTGGCGTTGGCGCAGCTCGGAAAAGAAGTCAATCGCGCGCCCATCGCTGACCGCCGAGCTGCAAGCGACGATACTGGGTCCTGTGTCCAGCAAGGCTCCTGCGGCTTCCAGGCTTGCCGCCCTGAGTACTTCGAAGCCCAAAGAGGACAGGACAGCAGTCCAGTAAATGGCCTGATCCTGTTCGCTCTCTATCAGCAATATTTTCCGTCGCGACGGTCCGTCGCTGCGTTCCGTCGCGATCGACTCGACTGCCGATTCAGGCGCGCTCATGCCGCTCTCCGTCAGGGTCGCCGTAGCTCTCGAGGGCACGCACCACGCGATCGAGCACGCTGCGCAGCTGCCATATGGGACCGGCCCCCGGGAGCCGCCCCACCGCGGCCTGCTTTTCAATCGCATCGAGCAGTGCGGCTAGCTCGCACGCACCGACGCTCAAGGCGGACCCTTTCCACGCATGAGCGATGGTCCGCAGCCGCTTCAAGTCCTCGATATCGTGCGCGACATGAAGATCGGTCATGCGGCGCTGAGCCTGGGCAATGAATGCCGGCGCAGTGCGCGCTAGAATTACCTGGGCGAGGGAGCCGAGTTGGCGATCGAGATATAACAAATCAATCGCCCCTTGAGCGGACGATAGAGCCTCTGGTTGCGATGGCTTTGCTCCGGGCAGCACCAGCTCGCGTGCGCAATTGACAGTGGCGGCATCGGCAACCGCCAGACGGAACATCCCCGTATGCGCTTGATCCGTTGCGCTCTGAAGCGGCAGGGAAACACTCTCTGGCGTGCGCGTCGCCCCCATGATCTCGCACAGAGATCGCACGAGCGCTGCGCGCAGGCGCACCGATGCCGAAGCCGCGGGCGCGCTGGTGTTTTTACGTACGCTGTCATCCGCACTGTCCCGAATCAGCGTAAAGCGCACCAGGGGCGGCGCGGTTCCGCCATCGGGGTCGCTCGAGGTGACCTCAAGCGCCAGCGAACCGGACCCAACCGTTTCAAGAGCTTTGTTGATAAAGTGGGAGAGAATCTTCGCCAGAGCCGCTTGGTCGCCAAGTACTCGCTCCGCAACATTTGCTGCCACGCGCAATTCAATTGCCGGGCGGCTTTCGAATCGCGACAGCAATTGACGAAGATGCACCGGCTTGCTCGCGAGCACCAGTTCGCCAGTCGTCGCCGCCATATAGTCGGCAAGATCCGCACTTAGCGCCGCAAGCCGCTCCACGGCGCGCTGAACGATACTCGGCTCGCGCTCGCCCAGCACTAAACCCAAGGCCGTGGCCTGAGCATGCAACTCTGCGCTCACTGCCGTCAGAAGGGCTGCCTGTTCGCGCGCTATCTCACTGTCGTGGTCACGCTCGGCGCGCAGGGCTTTGATGACTCCTGCCTTTATCTCCAGGTCCATGCGCAGGCGACTGATCAGCGCCGCATCAGCCGGAGCGTTCATCTCTCCCAACGCCTCACGGCCGTGAGCCGATTGATGCCGTGTTCGGTCTGATAGTGAACGCTATCCATGACCGACTTGATGATCGCAAGACCCATCCCGGACTCCGGCAGCGAGGCGATATCCGTTTGGTCGAAGAGCACTTCGGAGGGCGCCGCGTCGAATTTCCAGGGCGCCATGCCCAGACCCGTATCCTCAACCATCAGTTCGATCGCATCAGGGCCGACGAGGGCATGTATGGTGATTCGCGCACCCGCAGCGTGACAGTAGCTGTGCTTCACGACATTGACGAGCCACTCCATAACCGCCGTGCCGTAACGAGCGCGTTCTTCCGTGTCGAATCGCCCGCACAGCTTGACGACTCGTTCAGTGGCCGCGCGCGCATCCAGGAGCGTCGCCGGAACGACCAGATGCAGCGGCTCGGGGCAGTCCATGTGCTAGGCCGCGACGGCGGCTTGGCGAGTCTCAAATGTCTTCAGTACCCGATCCATGCGAGTCAACCTCAGAACGGCCATGACCCCCGGCGTCACGCCACAGATGTGCAGGCGACCCTTGTGGCCAAGGTGCTTCAAAATGAAGACCACGGCGCCAAGGCCGCTGCTGTCCATGAAGTTGACGTCGGTCATATCGAGTACAATGTTGCGCTGCCCCTGGTCGATGCGCTCGACGAGTGCTTCTCTGAAGCTGGCTGCAATCACCGCGTCCAGTCTTTTTTCCTTGAGACTGACCACGAGACAATCACCTTCGGGTACATCTTCCAGTAACACGTGCGTCCCTCCTTAGCCGACTCGTCACACGACCTGTCGTAGATCCCAGATTTCGGTGGCGTATTCCTGAATCGTGCGATCGCTCGAGAAGCGCGCACTGCGCGCAACGTTGATGATTGTTCGCGCGGCCCACGCCTCCGAGTCACAATAGTCGCGCGCCGCCTGCTCGTGTTTCCGTGCGTAATCGGCGAAATCACTCAGGTGCATGTAGTGGTCGCCATGCTCGAGCAGCGAGCGGGCAATCGGAGCGAACAGGCCCCGATCCTCCGAACTGAACGTGCCATCGATCAGTCGAGTCATGATTCTGCGCACATCAGGATTGGAGTCATAGACCTCCTGAGCAGCGTTGCCCAGGAGCCGCCTCTGTATGATTTCCTCGGCAGTCAGCCCAAATATGTAGATGTTGGCGGCGCCCACGTCGCGCGCGATTTCCACGTTGGCGCCGTCAAGAGTGCCGATGGTCAGCGCACCGTTCATGGCAAGCTTCATGTTGCCGGTGCCGGAAGCTTCGTAGCCGGCCGTGGAAATCTGCTCCGACAAGTCGGCTGCGGGCACAATGAGTTCGGCCACCGACACTTTGTAATCCGGATAGAACACCACGCGCAGTGAGCGATTGGCCCGTGGGTCCGCATTTACGACGCGCGCGATGTTATTGATGAGCTTGATGATGAGCTTCGCCAGCACGTAGCCTGGAGCCGCCTTGCCGCTGAATATGAAGGTCTTCGGCGACAGCAGCGGGCAGTTGTCCTCGGTAATCCGGCAATACAGATGAATGATGTGCAGTGCGTTGAGCAATTGGCGCTTGTATTCATGGATGCGCTTGATTTGCACATCAAACATGGTCTGCGGGTCGATTGTCACACCGGTGATCGATCGCACGCGCTTGGCCAGATCGGTCTTGTTTTGCAGTTTGACTTCGCGAAACGCGTGCCGAAACGACGCATCCGCGGCCAACGGCTCAAGGCGCGCCAGCTCACTGAGATCGGCAATCCACTTGCCACCCAGCGACTGACTGATAAGTGCGGCCAGTCGATGATTGCAGTTCAGCAGCCAGCGCCGAGGCGTCACGCCGTTGGTCTTATTGTTGAATCGGCTGGGCCATAGTTCGTAGAAGTCCGGCACAAGCTGGCTCTTGACCAGTTCTGAATGCATTTCGGCCACCCCATTGACTGAGTGGCTGCCGACGATGGCCAGGTGGGCCATCCGTATTTCCTTGTGCGGCGTTTCCTGAATGATGGACATGCGCTCTAGCCGCGCGCCGTCGCCGGGATGCCGGATCGCCACCTCGCCGAGAAAACGGCGATTGATTTCGTAGACGATTTCGAGATGTCGCGGCAGCACGCGTTCGAACAACGCCGCAGACCAGCGCTCGAGAGCCTCCGGGAGCAGCGTGTGATTGGTGTAGGCAGTGGTCTGCTGCGTGATCTGCCAGGCCGTATCCCAGCTCATGGAATGCTCATCGACCAACGTGCGCATGAGCTCCACCACTGCGAGTGATGGATGGGTGTCATTGAGTTGAATGGCGTTATACTGTGCGAACTCGTCAACCCGGTGTCCGGCGCTACTGTGGCGACGGAAGATGTCGCGCATGGCGCAAGCCACGAAAAAATACTCCTGGACGAAGCGCAGCTCCCGACCCGCTTCTGCGGAATCCGATGGATAGAGCACTTTCGACACGGTTTCCACCGCCACCTGACGCTCCATCGCGCGCAGGTAGTCGCCGTCGTTGAAGATCGCCATATCGAATTCCGCCGGTGCTCGAGCGGTATAGAGCCGCAGAAAGTTGACGCAGCGTCCGCCGTAACCGACCACAGGAATGTCGGCCGGAACTCCGATCAATGAGCTCCAGTCGAGCCAATGTGGATTGTACTGGCCGTCCTCGTCGAGATCCCCTTCAAGACGGCCATAGATAGGAATCATCGAACTCTGTTCGCGGCGCTCGATATGCCACGGCGTTCCGTGCACGGCCCAGTTGTCGGGCTGCTCGCGCTGGAAGCCATTCATGAAGGTTTGCCGGAACAATCCAAACTGATAGTTGATGCCGTAGCCGTAACCGGGATAGGACAGGCTGGCCAGCGAGTCCAGAAAGCAGGCTGCCAGTCGACCGAGGCCACCGTTGCCGAGCGCGGGATCGCATTCGGTCTCGAGCACATCGGCGAGGTTCATGCCCATGTCCTGGGCGACTTCAGCGCAGGTGTCATAGAGGCCGAGATTGCGCAGGTTATTGGCCAGCAACCGACCGATCAGGAACTCCATAGACAGGTAGTGGATCTGTTTGGCGCCGGCCAGAAGTACGCGCGCTTCGGTGGCATTCATCGCGCGGATGACCGGCTCACGTATGGCTAGAGCCAGCGCCAGCTGGTAATCCGCCGGATCGGCGTTCTGTGAGCTCTTCGCAAGGGTCACTTCGAGATGGTAATTCACCGCGCTCTGCAGTGACTGACGGTCCGGATGTGCGTTGATTTTGAGTCTCGAGGCCATGGCCTCTACGTTATCGGTCAATCGCATCAAAACCTTAAAACGGGCGCCAGGCAGGCGGCCACGATACCGCCGCACGCAATCTGCAAGATCTGGATATTGTTAGCTTTTCCTACACGCCGCCGATATCCGGCAGCCGTAGATTCAAACGCAGATTCTGTGTCGTGCTCTCCGCCGGCATGGGCTGACTGAAATAAAATCGCTGGCCCTTCGTGTTGGCACTGATCTTGACCAGAGTCGCTCGCTGCTCTTTGGTCTCGACGCCTTCGGCGACGACTTCCACCCCCAACTCGGCGGCCAAAGCGATGATGGCGCGAATCATGGCTTGTCCCCCACGTTCATCGGAGGCGGCAGCAACCATGTGCCTGGCGATTTTGAGCCGGCCCACGCGATAGGTTCTGAGGTAATCAAGCGAGGAATATTGAGCGCCAAATTCGTCAATCGCGATTCGCACACCCAGGCGACTCAATTCTTCCAGCACATCGCTTTGCGACAGCGTAGTACGCGCCAGGGCGGACTCGGTGACATCAAGCTCCAAATCGCCGGGCTCAAGCTCCCAGCGCGCCAAAGTCTCTTTCACGTCGCGCACGAATTCTTTGCCGGCCTTGAGCTGTGCCAGCGAAACGTTCACCGCGATCAGCGGCACCAGCAGCTTGAGAATGTTTATTTGCGCGCGAGTCTGCTCATGTTCGCCATCGCAATCGTCGAATACAATTTCTCCCGAGTACACGCCGTTGATCATGATCGGGACCTGTAACATCGACACGGTCTGCAAGTGCAGCATCAGATCGTGCATGGGCCCTTTAATCAGGCGACGGACGCCAATTACGACGTTGCCGGTGCGCAGAGGGCTCAGCCATTCGTCCATGGCGTATCGGTTCTGGCTATTAGCTATGAGCGCCGCTACGTGCACGTTTTGGCGCATTCTCCGAGTTCCAAACGAAATACACGTTGGGTTTCAGCTCCTTGTCGCCGTCGAGAATGTTCTCTATTACCACCATTCGATCAATCCGCACGACTCTGGCAATCGCTTGCAGAGCGTCGGGCAGGGCTGCGCGCAGCGAATCTGCGTTCAAAATATGAGTGATGCAGACAGTAACAGCTTCCAGCAGCACCTCGGTGCTGTGCGATCCGGCGGTATCGTTGTCGCTTACCGGCTGTTTGCCCATCCCGCCAATCTGCCCTCTGGCGTTGGCATTGTCTACCAAACAGACCGCGATGCCGTTTGCTAGCGCCGCAGAAGCGGCGCGATCAGATCGATTGGCAACGGAAATACGATAGTCGAACTCTTTTCATTGGAGATATCGGCCAGCGTTTGCAGGTAACGCAACTGCAGTGAGGCTGGCTGGCTGGATAGCAGCTGAGCGGCCTCGGCAAGCGCTTCTGCCGCCTGCTTTTCCCCTTCGGCGTGGATGACTTTGGCGCGCCGACTGCGCTCAGCCTCGGCCTGACGAGCCATGGCGCGAATCATGGTCTCATCCAGATCGATGTCTTTAATTTCGACATTGGTGACTTTGACGCCCCAGGCGGCGGTATTGAGATCAAGCACCTGTTGGATGGCCGCGTTCAGGCGGTCGCGTTGGGACAGAAGTTCATCCATTTCGTGTTGTCCCGCCACCGACCGCAAAGTGGTCTGCGCCAGCTGACTTGTCGCTTCATACGGATTGACGACTTGTAAAATCGCTTTCTCCGGATCGACCACACGAAAATACACGACCGCGCTGACCTTTACCGAGACATTGTCCCGGGAAATCACATCCTGCTTTGGCACGTTCAGCACCACGGTTCGCAGCTCCAGCGTTTTCATCTGCTGAATGACTGGCAGGACCAGTCTCACGCCGGGGCCCTTGACGCCCGTGAATCGACCCAAAGTGAACATGACCCCACGCTCGTATTCCTTGAGAATGCGGATCGAACTCACGGTCAACAGCAGCAGTATTGCAAGCACGATGGGCAACGAAAGATTCATAGGCTACTCCTGCGATTGTCTTTGCGGTTCAATCCAGAGCGTGAGACCGGCGACTTTGACGATTCGGGCCCGTTGCCCTGCGTGCAGTGGACTCGCGGTTTGGGCGTTCCACAGTTCCCCGCCGTATCGCACCACGCACTGCTCGCGGCACTCGGCAAGCACTTCAACGATGCCACCGATCATCGCCTCTGCGCCCGTGCTCACGGGTCGGCGCCGCGCACGGGCCGCTAGCCAGGCGATCGTAGCAATCACGAATGCACCGGAAATGGCAATCCCCACGATCACCGGCAGCGCCACTTGCAGCCCCTGAGCATGATTGTCAAACAGGATAATCGATCCGATCACGAATGCGGCCACGCCACCAATACCTAGCGATCCAAAGGCCGGCATGAAAAACTCCAGCATGATCAGGCCCGCACCCAACGCAATTAGGGCCACGCCGGCGAAATTGACCGCCAGCAATTGCAAGGCATAAAGCGCCAGGATCAACGAGAGCGCACCGACGACACCGGGAAGAACCGCTCCGGGGTTGTAGCCCTCGAGCAGCAGGCCGTAGATGCCGATCAGCAGCAGCCCGTAGGCAATCGTCGGATGGGTCAGCATCATCAGGAAACGCACACGCCAGTCCGGTGCTATTCGCGTCACGGCAAGAGCGTTGGTATGCAGTACAACTTCGTGCTGCGCGACTTGAATCTTGCGACCATCGAGTTGCTGCAGTAGATCCGGCACATCCTTGGCAATTATCTCGATGACGTGTTGCGCCAGAGCGTCTTGGGCCGACAGGCTCGCCGCGCCGCGAACAGCGCTTTCCGCCCAATCAGCGTTGCGGCCCCGCAACTGCGCCAATCCACGGATGTAGGCCACTGCGTCATTCACGGCCTTGCGTTCGCTGGCGCTGGCCGGTGTGGGCGCCGGCGCTTGCGCGGCGGCCGGAACCGCGGCCAAGGGCTTGGCGGTACCGGCAGGGCTGCCAGGCCGGGTAGCGGGTGTAGGTGCCGGTTCGGCCGCAGCCCCTGGTGATTCGCCGCCAATGGATATGGGCGTGGCGGCGCCCAGATCGGTGGCCGGCGCCATCGCCGCAACGTGGCTGGCATAGAGAATATAGGTTCCCGCACTCGCGGCACGTGCTCCGCTCGGCGCCACATAGCTCACAACCGGCACTGGCGAGGCCAGGATGGCCTTGATGATGTCTCGCATAGACGTGTCGAGGCCGCCGGGCGTATCCATCTGCAAGATGATTACCGAACTGCCCTGGGTATCAGCCTCGAGCAGCGAGCGCACAACGTAGCGGCTCAGCGCTGGCCCAATAGGACCATCGAACTCGATCAGGGTCGCGGCGCCAGCGGCGGAGACTGTCACGGCGGATGCCCTTGCCATGGATTGGGCAGCGTTGGCATCGCTGCTCGCGGCGACGTTGCCAAGCAGCAGCGCCACCGCCAGCCAATGTGCGATGCGATGCCATTCAGTCCACCTGGAACGAACCGCGTTCACTGCCTGGACCCCCGCCCCGACCGTCGGTCGCCGGAGTCGCAGATACTAGCGTGGAGCTCGCGTCAGGCGCCAATTTAGGGTCCGTTGCTGTGCGCATGGTAGGGCGCACTGGCCGCGCTCTTTCATTTGAAGCGGAGTATCGGAGCGCCCGTATTCCGCCGATGACTTCGCGCGCGGCGGATTGGATGGCGGAACGCGAAAAGCATGGAATCACTGGGCAATGCAGATCCGCGGGTCTGATACTTCGCGGCGACCACTGCGACGCAGCATGCGCCACGCGCCACCGGTTCAAATGCGTGCCCGGCCACGGATGCGAGCGCGAGGGCGACACGGCCCGCGGCGGTGGTTTATTGCAGCTGGCGTCGTCATTAAAGGTAGGATAGTCCAGGTCGGCGGTCTTATGTGTGGTAATGCACGTATAACCATGGACCTGGCGTGTTACGCTCCCACAAGCGGCTCTCTAAAAAAAGAATTTTTATAACCGAGAGGTGTTCAATCGTGGAGTCGACCGACTGCATCAGGCAGCAGAAGCGGGCAATGATAGGTCGGCATACCAGGTCCAATGACCTCAAAGGGTTACTGCAAGTACTGACTACGCTGATACCCATTGCGCTTCTATGGTGGGTCGGCACCGCCGCTGGCTTCGAGTACCCCTGGCTCACAGCCGCGGCAACCTTGCTGATGACTTTGTTTACTTTGCGCGTTTTCGCGCTCATGCACGAATGCGGTCATGGCAGTTTGTTTCGCAGTCGTCGGCTCAATCGCACGATTGGGTTTGTGCTCGGTGTCATGTCTGGCATGCCGCAATATGTCTGGTCGCAGCATCATAATTATCACCACACCCACAACGGCAACTGGGATAAATACCGCGGACCCTACACGACACTGTCGGTCGATGAATACGCGGCCCTGACCGGCGGCCAGCAGCGCATGTACAGGCAAAAATGCAGTATCGGAGCTGCGCCCCTCGCAGGCTTCATCTATTTGATATTCAATCCACGTTTCACTTGGATAAAAGGCAGCATCGCCCTTTTAATCCATATTATTAGAAAGCAACTGACACAACCGCACATATCAATGAGGCAGCATGCAGCCGGTTTTGAAACGCGCTACTGGAAGTCGGCCAAAGAATATTGGCATATGTTCTGGAACAACGTTGTGCTGCTTAGCGTTTGGGGACTGATGTGTTGGGCCTGCGGTCCGGTGCTGTTCTTTTCGATCTACATCCTCAGCGTATCGATTGCCGGCGGAGCGGGAATAGTTCTATTCACCGTCCAGCACAATTTTGAGCATGCCTACGCAAGCGACAACCAACACTGGAACTACGATGCCGGTGCGATCAATGGCACGAGTTTTCTGATTCTGCCGCGCTGGCTGAACTGGTTCACGATCAATATTGGCTATCATCACATCCATCACCTTTCTGCCAATATTCCGAACTATTGCCTGGTCAAGTGTCACAACGAGTATCAACATCTGTTTCCGGATGTCACGCGGGTCAAATTGTCTCAAGTGCACAACGCGTTAAAGTGCATTCTTTGGGATACCCGTGCGCAGCAAATCATTTCTGTGGCAGAGTATCGGCAGCAGATTTGAGAACTGCGGCCTGATAGACGCGCAGATTAACCAAGCTTGCTTTGAGCAACGGCGTGATAAGGCCGTGCGCCGCGCCGCGATCGAATAAGTCGCCCAGAATGTGCTCCGCCTCGACCAGCGCGCCTTTACGCAGGTCGCGATACATCGACGAGGTCAGCGCAGATCCTGACTTGGTCATGGCACTCGCTTGGCGTGTAATGAATGCCTGTGATGGGCTGTGGCCACAGGCGGCGGCAATCGCTGTGCATTCCTCAAGTAGCGCGAGCGACAGCTCAGTACCGCCGGTCGCTGCCACAATATCGCCGATGGCGGCGCGCATAAGGCAGGTCACCGCGCCGAGACTGGCGAGCTGAACCCATTTTTCCCACATGGCATGCTCGATATCCGTCGACAGATGAGTCTCGAATCCAGCGCCCTGCAGCGTCGCATCGAGCGATCGCAGCCTGGGTGTTAACTCACCGCTCAGTTCACCATAAGCCAGTTCCTGGATATCGGCCATTTGGACGATCCGCCCTTGCTGATCAATGTCCGCGGCGACCAGACAGACACCGCCGATCACCGCCTGGGCCCCGAACCGACTCGTCAAAAGATCCAACTGGCGCATGCCGTTGAGTACCGGCAAGATCATGGTTTGCGTCCCGACTGCTCCAGCGAAGTCGTCGATGGCCGACTCGAGTGCGTAGGCCTTGACGCTCAGGAAAATGAGATCATAGGGCGCGTCGATCTGTGCGGAACTGACCAGCTTTGGTCTTAAGTTTATGTCGCCATGCGGGCTGATGATGCGAAGACCATCCTGATTCAGCTGTATCGCTCGGGATGGCCGCACCAGAAAAGTCACGTCGCGTCCTGCCTGGGCTAGCCGGGCGCCAAAATACCCGCCGACCGCGCCGGCGCCGACGATCAGGATCCGCATTGGCATGTCCGTGTTACCCTTTATAGTCCGCCTTATAGCCCAATTTAGCCGGCGGGGGCAGAATTCGTTGCGAGCACAGATGGCCCTAGAACGCGCGCTCAGGACCCGCGATATCGTGCTGTTCAACGTCGCCGCCATAGTCGGCATGCGCTGGGTGGCGCTCGCGGCTGCGAACGGACCGTCATCTCTGTTTCTCTGGGTATTGGCTGCGCTCGTGTTTTTCGTGCCGCAGGGATTCGCGGTTATCGCGCTCGCCTCGGCGATCCCCGAGGAGGGTGGCCTATATGTTTGGACTTCCAAGGCGTTCGGCCCCCGTCACGGGTTCCTCGCCGGCTGGCTGTACTGGGCGTCGAACATCCTGTACTTCCCGACATTGACGCTCTCAACGGTGGTCTTCGCGCTGTACATTTTCGGCCTGCAATTTGCGCGGCTCGAGCAGAGCGCTGCGTATGTCGCCGGTGCTTCGCTGGTACTGCTCGGCGTTGCGCTGCTGTTCAACATCATCGGGCTGAAAAGCGGGCGCTGGGTGCAGAACATCGGCGGCGTGGCGAGTTGGCTGCCGGCGATTGCGCTGGCCGTTGTGGGGTTCATGGCGCTGCTGCATGGCGGGTCGGCCACGCCGATCTCGGCACGCTCGCTGATTCCGTCCTTCGACCGGCTGCCGACAATTCTCTTTTTTGCGAACCTTTGTTTCGGCTTCTCGGGGCTGGAGCTCGCGCCGATGCTTGCCGGCGAAGTCGTCGATCCACGCAAGACCTTTCCCCGTGCCATCGTGATCTCTGGCATGACGATCGCGGCCTGCTACCTCATTGGCACGATATGCCTTATGTGGGCGCTGCCGCCGGGGGAGACCTCGATCATCTCGGGAGTCAACCAGGCCATCACAACGGCCGGGGCGCGACAGGGGTTCGGCTGGTTGGGATCCCCCGTGGCGCTGCTCATGACGCTTGCCGGCCTCGGCGGAATCGGCGCATGGCTGATCGGTTCGGCGCGACTTCTGTTCGTTGGAGGCCTTGACCGTTACCTTCCTCCCATCTTTGGAAAGACACACCCGCGATGGAAGACACCCTACGTAGCATTGCTGGTGCAGGGAGCACTGTCGGCGCTCTTCATCATCGCCGCTACGCGTGGCGATAGCGTCAAGGGAGCGTACTTAAAACTCGTCAACGCGACTCTGATCGTCTATTTCATCCCGTATCTGTACATGTTCGCGTCGGCCATCAAGCTGCGCATGGAGATCGCACGCCAGCCGGAAGCGATTCCGGTACCTGGAGGAAAGGCCGGCAGCCTTTTCTGGAATGGCCTCGGGTTCCTCACGACCAGCGTCGCAATCATTCTGGCGCTGATCCCGCCCGCGGACACGGCGGATAGGCAGGCCTTCTTTATGCAAGTCCTCGTTGGCTCTTTCGGATTTCTCGCCGCTGGATTGATTCTTTATACGATCGCCGAGCGCCGCCGACGTGCTGACTCGCGTTTAACGCATTGAATGCAATACATTAAAAGACCTTCTGACCGGTAAGTGTGCACATGTACGTAGCCGCCGAAGATCGATATCAACGAATCCCCTATGCCCGCTGCGGGCGCAGCGGCCTGCGATTACCGCGCATTTCACTGGGTCTGTGGCAGAACTTCGGCGGCAGCGCAGCGTTCGACAACGCGCGTCGGATGGTGCTGAACTCCTTCGACTGCGGCATCACGCATTTCGATCTCGCCAACAACTATGGGCCACCGCCAGGATCGGCCGAGGAGAACTTCGGTCGCATCCTGGCCGCCGATCTGGCAGCGCATCGTGACGAGCTGATCATTTCGACCAAAGCGGGCTATTTAATGTGGCCTGGTCCATATGGGGAATGGGGTTCGCGCAAATACCTGATCGCAAGCCTGGATCAAAGTCTGCGCCGCATGCATCTCGACTATGTGGATATTTTCTATTCGCACCGTTTTGACCCTCATACGCCACTGGAGGAGACGATGGGCGCATTGGCTACCGCGGTGCGCAGCGGCCGCGCGCTGTACGCCGGCATTTCATCCTATGGTCCCAAGAGGACTCGCGAGGCGACCGAGATCCTGCGCGCGCTCAAGACCCCGTTTGTGATTCACCAGCCTTCATATTCCATGCTCAACCGCTGGGTGGAAGACGGCCTGCTGCAGGTGCTCGAACAGGAGGGCATCGGCTGCATTGCGTTCTCACCGCTGGCGCAAGGCTTGCTTTCGGACCGATACCTGAATGGAATCCCGGATTGCGCGCGTGCGGCCGAGGACGGGTCGTTCCGCAAGTCGATGCTCAGCGAGCGCAACCTGGCCAACGTGCGCGCGCTCAACGCCATCGCACAGCAGCGTGGTCAGAGCCTGGCGCAGATGTCTATCGCCTGGGTGCTCAGAAAGCCAGCCGTCACCAGCGCACTCATCGGCGCAAGCCGTTGGCCGCAGATCGAGGAGTGCCTCGGCGCACTGCAAAATCTATCGTTCCGGCCGGACGAGTTAGCGGAAATCGACCGGCATGCGTGCGACGGCGAACTCAACATCTGGGCCTCCGCAGGACAAGCCGACTGAGCCGGGGCCGCGTGCGCCCACTAACTCTGGCGCTTTTCCGAGGCTCGTAAGCGCGCCAGACGAATCAGTGAGTCGATGAACAACGTCAAGATCGACTCGGCCGCCGGCGCCGTCATGTCCTGCGGGCTCGACAGACGGAACAACTTGACGCCTTCGACTAGACTCATGAGGCCCATGGCCAACTCGGCCGGCGCGGTAGGGGGCGGGACGTCGACTCGCTGGTAGAAATGGACGATGAAGGCGGCGATGAAATCGCGCTTTTCGAGCATCAGTGCGTTGAGCTTGCTGCGAAACTTCGCATCGCGCGCCGCGAGCATGCGCGCCTCGGTCCAATTCATGAAACCTTCGTTGCTGCGGTAGAGCTGGCCATACATCTGCCGCACGCGTTGCTCGAGTTGCTCGGGTTGCAGATCGGCAACCAGAATTTCGCTCATGGCCTCATGCGCCTGACGGTGATCACGCCGCAGCAATTCGATGAACAAGTCGCCCTTGCCGCGGAAGTTGGAATAGAAGGCACCGCGCGTATAGCCCGCCGCCGCTGCAATGTCCTCGACGCTGGTGGCCGCCAGGCCCTTCTTCGCGATGACCGATTGGGCCGCGGCAAGCAAGCGCTGCTGGGTCTGCTCGCGGCTTGCTTCCCTGGATAGGCGTACGCGCTTCATACACCGCATCCTATCACACAGTCGTCATATTCATATACTAAGTTGAATTCAGATTCACAACTGTATTAAGATCTAAGTAAGCATCCAAGATGCGCGGCCCGGAAGTGCAGCGCGCTGTGCCGCTCGCCGACGAAGGAGTCATCGTGAAACCCCATTTCCTGCTGCTCGCCCACCGGCCGTCCGGCCTGCAGCCGTGCATCGCACTGGCGCTCTGCGCGCTGCTTACGGTCAGCGCCTGTCAGCGCCACACGCCGGCGGCGGCGCCGATTGCAGTGGTGGTAGCGCTGCCGATCCACGCGCAAACGGGGGCTGCCGGCGAATCGCTGCATTTTCCTGCCGAAGTAGCATCCCGCTACACCAACGTGATGTCGTTTCGCGTGGCCGGAAAACTGCTGGAACGCGACGTGCGCCTTGGCGATACCGTGCGTCAGGGACAAATCCTAGCGCGGCTCGATCCAGCCGATGCGCAGCAGCAGTCCGCCAGTGCGCAGTCCGCGCTCGACGCTGCCAAGCACCGTCTCGCTTTTGCGCAGCAGCAGCTCGATCGCGACCGCGCCCAGGATGCCCAGAACCTGATTGCCGCCAACCAGCTCGAGCAGACCCAGGATGCCTACACCGCCGCTCTCGACGCTCGGGATCAAGCGGCCGCGCAATTGGCCATCGCGCAGAACGCTCTGCAGTACAACACGTTGCGGGCCGAACACGATGGCGTGATTACCAGCGAGAACGCCGATACCGGCCAGGTCGTGGCCACCGGCCAGGCGGTGTACGGACTGGCTTGGAGCGGCGATACCGATGTGACCATCGATGCACCGGAAAGCCGTCTCGGCGCCATCGCCGTTGGCAGTCAGGCCAGCGTGAGCTTTCCAGCGTTGCCGAATCGTCACTTCGAGGCGCAAGTGCGTGAAATCGCACCTGCCGCCGATCCGCAGAGCCGTACCTATCGCGTGAAACTGACGCTGACGCCGCCTGATCGCGACGTGCGGCTCGGCATGACCGGCGAGGCAACCTTGGCGCCTGCTGCAGCGCCGCCGCTCTCCGCTGCGCCGGCCGCCGTCCCAAGCGCCAGCACTTTCGTGTTGCCTGCGACCGCAATCTTCCATCAGGGCGCGAAACCTGCGGTCTGGGTTGTGCGGCCGAAGGATTCGACGCTGGAGCTGCGCGTTGTAACCACGAGCCGCTACGACGATCGGACCGCCACCGTGACGGACGGGCTGCGCGACGGTGAGCAGGTCGTGCTCGCCGGCGTGCACACTGTTTATGCCGGCGAGCCGGTGCATGCGGTGGCGCCATTGTTTACGCCGGCGGAGCAGTTGGAAGGCCATGACGGGGCGAGCGCTGGATCGCACGGGGCAGCGCGATGAGTCCAGCGCACCCCAGCGGTGCGAGCACGGACAGCAGCTTCAACCTTTCAAGCTGGGCACTGCGCCACCAGGCACTCGTGGTCTTCGTATTGGTATTGGTGACGCTGTTCGGAATTCGATCCTATTCGCATCTGGCCCAATCGGAAGACCCGCCCTTCACCTTCAAAGTCATGGTGATTCAGACGCTGTGGCCAGGGGCGACGGCGCGCCAGGTGCAGGAGGAGGTGACCGACCGGATCGCGCGCAAGCTACAGGAAACGCCCGGTGTCGATTTCCTTCGCAGCTATTCGCGGCCCGGTGAGTCGCTGCTGTTCTTCACGATTCGGGATGCGGCCCCTCCTGCGCAGGTCCCCGACACCTGGTACCAGGTGCGCAAGAAGGTCGGCGATGTCGCCTACACGCTGCCCTCTGGCGTCCACGGTCCGTACTTCAATGATGAATTCGGCGACGTCTATACCGATTTGTATGCCTTGGAAGGCGACGGCTTCTCGCCGGCGCAATTGCATGATTACGCCGAACGTCTTCGCACCGAGTTGTTGCGCGTCCCGGGCGTCAACAAGGTCGACTTCATCGCCGACCAGGAGCAGCGCATCTATGTTGAAATCGCCAACACTCAGCTGGCCACGCTGGGGCTGACTCCGCAGCAGATCGCCGCGGCGGTCGATGCGCAGAACGCGATCGCTGCGGCCGGCATCTATACGACCGCGGACGATCGCGTGATCGTGAGGCCGAGCGGCCAATTCAAGGACGTCGAGATGCTGGCGAATACCCTTATCCGCGTGAACAATCGCGTCGTGAGGCTTGGCGATATAGCGACCATTACCCGCGGCTACACGGATCCGCCAAGCCAGCAAATGCGCTTCGATCACCAAACCGTTCTGGGCATTGGCGTGACAATGGTGCCCTCTGGCGACGTGATCGAACTCGGTCAGCTGTTGGGACAGAGCACGCGGCGGCTGCAGGCGGCATTGCCCGCTGGCCTCAAACTGGTGGAAGTCTCCAGTATGCCGCACGCCGTTTCACGCTCGATCAGCGATTTCATTGAGGCCGTTGCCGAAGCGATCGGCATCGTCTTGATCGTGAGTTTGATCAGCCTCGGCGCGCGCACCGGCATGGTAGTAGTAATCTCGATTCCTCTGGTGCTGGCGGCGACCTCGCTGTGCATGTATCTGTTCGGCATCGGCTTGCACAAGGTATCGCTGGGAACCCTGGTGCTCGCCCTCGGCCTGCTGGTCGATGACGCAATCATCGCGGTGGAAATGATGGCGGTGAAGCTCGAACAGGGCTTCGATCGCGTGCGGGCCGCAGCGTTCGCCTACACCAGCACGGCATTCCCCATGCTGACCGGGACGCTGGTTACGGTGGCTGGTTTCCTGCCGATCGCGCTCGCGAAGTCGGCCACTGGTGAGTACACGCGCTCGATATTCGAGGTCTCGGCCATTGCACTGTTGCTGTCGTGGCTGGCAGCTGTGGTGGTGATTCCACTGCTCGGTTTCCACATCCTATCCGAGCATCCGACGCGGCGCGCCCTAGCGCATCCTGAACGTCCAGGTGAGCCGGCAGAGCACCACGAGATTTACGATACCGAGTTCTACACGCGCCTGCGCGGCTGGATCGGCTGGTGTGTCGAGCGGCGGCTGGTGGTCCTGTCGGTAACCCTGGTGCTGTTCGTCGTGTCACTAGCCGGTTTCGCCATCGTCCCGCAACAGTTTTTCCCCAGCTCGGATCGACCGGAACTGCTGGTGGACCTGCGCCTGCCCGAGGGCGCGTCATTCGCTGCGACTCTGCAGGCCGCGAAACGCTTCGAGGCCACTTTGGCGCCGCGCCCGGAAATCGACCACTTCGTCGACTTCGTCGGCACCGGGGCGCCGCGTTTCTATCTGCCACTCGATCAGCAACTGGCATCCCCCAATCTGACGCAGTTCGTGATTACAGCCAAGAGCGTGCGCGATCGCGAGCGTCTCGCCACGGCGCTGGGCGAGATCCTGCGCACGCAATACGCGACGATGCGCACACGCATCAGCCGGCTCGAGAACGGACCGCCAATCGGCTTTCCGGTGCAGTTTCGTGTCACCGGTCCGGAAATCGAAACGGTGCGAGGACTATCCGAACAGGTGGCGCAGATCATGCGCGCCGATCCGCGCACCAGCAACGTACAGTTCGATTGGGATGAGCCCGCCGAGCGCTCAGTGCATTTCGAGATCGACCAGAACAAGGCGCGCGCATTGAATGTCTCCTCGAAGGACATCGCCGACTATCTACAGATGTCGCTGGCGGGATATACGCTGACGCAGTTTCGCGAACGCGATCAGCTCATTGGCGTCGATCTGCGCGCCCCACAGGCGGACCGTATCGATCCGGCGCAAATCGAGCGACTGGCACTGCCCTCGCCGGTGGGTGCGGCGGTACCGCTGGCAGCGCTGGGACAGTTCACCTACGGCCTTGATTATGCCGTGGTCTGGGAGCGCGACCGGCAACCGACGATCACCGTGCAATCCGACGTACAGCGCGGTGCCCAGGGCATCAACGTCACCAACGCCCTCTACGCTCGCCTGGCTTCGCTGCGCCAGCAGTTGCCGACTGGCTACCGCATCGATATCGGCGGCGCGGTCGAGGAGAACGGCAAGGCACAGGCCTCGATCTTCGCGCAAATGCCATTGATGGCGATCGCGGTGCTCACACTCCTGATGGTCCAGCTGCAAAGCTTCAGCCGGGTGCTCATGGTCATATTGACCGCTCCGCTAGGACTGATCGGCGTCGTACTGGCGCTGCTGCTGTTCGGCAAACCTTTCGGCTTCGTCGCGCAGCTGGGGACAATTGCGATGTTCGGCATCATCATGCGCAACTCCGTAATCCTGGTCGATCAGATCGAGCAGGATATCAGCGGCGGCCATAGTCCATGGGAAGCCGTCATCGGTGCCACCGTGCGGCGCTTCCGGCCCATTACGCTGACGGCAACGGCGGCGGTACTGGCGTTGATCCCGCTTCTGCGCAGCAACTTCTTTGGACCGATGGCGACCGCGCTCATGGGCGGTATCACAGTGGCGACCGTGTTGACGTTGTTCTATTTGCCTGCGCTCTACGCGCTGTGGTTCCGCGTCAAGCCGAACATGCCGGCCTCGCGGGTGGCGCCATGACAGCGCGCCGGCTCGCCGCGATTGCGCTGCTGGCGAGCGTGGCCGGCTGCGCAGCGGGCGTTCGCTCCCAGGCCCCGAAAGTGCCCATGCCAAGCCATTATTCCGCTGCCGGGGCACCGCCGGAGAGCGCTACGGCCGACGGCGTCACTCAACGATTTTCGACGGGTGTCCGCACCATACCCAACTGGTGGCAGAGCTATCAATCCGAGGCGTTGAATGCACTGGTCGAGGAGGCGCTTGCGCATAGCCCGACGCTGGCAGCCGCGCAGCAGACGCTCAAAGCGACGCATGAGCAGCTGCGTGCCCAAATCGGCGATAACCTGTATCCGAGCATCGACCTGGCATTTGCGCCCAGCCGTCAACGTGCGCTGACGATTCCGACGTTGCCCCAGCAAACATTTCTATACAACGTGTTCGCGCTCGAGGCACAGGCCTCATACCGCTTCGATTTCTTCGGCGCGGCGCTGCACGCCGATCGGGCGCTGGCACAGCAAGTCGAGCAGCAGGGTTTTGAGTTTGATGCAACACGACGAGCGTTGGCGGCGAATATCGTGGTCGCGACCATCAATGCCGCCACGCTGAACGAGACCGTGGACGCTACCGAAACACTGGTTTCGCTGTCCGAGCAGTACGCGCAGCAACTCGCGGCGCGAGCGCGGCTAGGCAGTGTTTCGAACGACGATGCGTTGCTCGCGGAACAAAACGCGGCCGCACTTTCCGCCAACCTGCCCGGACTGCGTGCACAGCTGCTGGCGGTGCGACACGCACAGGCCGTGCTACTTGGCCGATCTCCCGATCAGGCACCCCCGCCGTTGCCACTCGAGACGCTACATCTACCGCAGGAGGTACCGCTTTCGGTGCCCTCCGACCTGTTGCATCAGCGTCCCGACATTCTGGCCGCCGAAGCCGGCATGCGCTCGGCTGCGAATCAGGCCGGCGCTGCCGCGGCTCTGCTGTATCCGAGCCTGACCCTGTCCGCCGGCTACGGACGGGGCGGTTTCGACTGGGCGACGTTCACGAGCCCCGCCGGTGCGATCTGGAGCGTCGGTGCAACGCTAAGTCAGCCTCTGTTTCACGGCGGAGCGCTGCGCGCGCGCAAGCGACAGTACGCGGACCTTTATGATGCCGCACAATCGGCGTACCGGCAGACGGTGTTGGCAGCATTCGAGAACGTGGCCGACACGCTGGCCTCGCTCGAACAGGATGCGGATGCCCTCTCGCAATCCAGCCGCGCGGCGAATGCGGCGCTGAAGGCGCAATCGGATATCCAGGCTCGCTACTACCTGGGTGCGATACCCTGGTCCGCGACCTTGTCCGCCGGCCAGCAATACCAGAACGCGCGCGTAGCGCTCGTGCGCGCGCGCGCGGCGCGACTTGCCGATACCGCTACGCTGTTTCAGGCCATGGGCGAGTCACCGCGCCAGTAAATGTGCGGCAGCCCAATGCTGCTAGCATGACGTACGGAGGTTAAGCGTGTGAGTTGGCGCGGATGGATGGCTTTTGCGGCTCTCGGCATCATCTGGGGCGTGCCGTACTTCTTTATCAAGTTGGCGGTGCAGGAACTCTCGCCGTTTGTGGTCGCGTGGGGGCGTGTTTCACTGGCTGCAATGATCCTGTTGCCGATTGCTTGGCGGCGTGGCGCCTTGCACGCGATGAGTGCGCACAAAGCTGCAATCTGCGCGTTTGCATTGGTCGAGTTCGTGATCCCGTTTTCGGCGATCTCATTCGGCGAACGTTGGATCAGTTCTTCGGTCACCGGCATTCTGATTGCCACAGTGCCGCTGACGATTGCACTGATCTCACGATTTTTCGGCTTGCACGAGCCTCTGGGCGCCTGGCGGCTGTCGGGGCTGGTACTGGGTCTGCTGGGCGTAATGGCACTCCTCGGTCTGGGAACCATCTCTGGACCGCAAGGCTGGGCTGGCGTGGGTTGCATGCTGTTAGCCACACTCGGTTATGCCATCGGCCCATTGATCATCCAACGTTATTTAAGCGGGATCGATTCGTTCGGTCCGGTGGCGGCCAGTTTGCTTGTCAGCAGCATCGTGCTGTTGCCATTCGCCATCTACGCCTTCCCGAGTCACCTGCCCTCGGCGCTCGCGCTTTCGTCCATGGCGGTGCTCGGTGCGGTCTGCACGGCGCTGGCCATGCTGCTGCTGTTCTATCTGATCAGCCAGGCGGGTGCGTCGCGCGCCTCGGTAATCACCTATATCAACCCGGCCGTGGCGGCCCTACTGGGTGTGGCGCTGTTGCACGAACAACTGGGTATCGGCGGCATCACGGCCTTTGCGTTGATCCTGCTCGGTTCCTGGCTCGCGACGCGCGGCGCCGTGCGCCGACGCGACGCAACCTCCGAGGTCAGCGCCTAGAACCTAGGATGCTCGGCACTTTCCGGCGGCAATATGTCTCTACGTACGACGCCGCACATACATCGTCGCGATTGAGGTCCAGTCTCCGCCCTCGTGCCCCGATTCGATTGCGCACGAGAGGCCAATCGGATGACAGATCACAAACCGCCTGCCAATCTCATGTTGGCAAGTATTCCTGCAAGAAGCTATCGACGCCTGCGCGGGCAGCTCGAACCGGTGGCTTTGACCTTCGGGCAGATCCTTTATGACCCGGGCGAGCCCATCCGCCACGTCTACTTTCCTACTAACTGCCTGATTTCGCTGCTGACGGCGGTTGACAAACGCCGCACGCTCGAAGTCGGCATGGTGGGCAACGAAGGCATGGCCGGAATGCCGGTGGTGCTGGGCATAGGCGTCTCGGGGGTGCGCGCGCTGGTGCAAGGCGAAGGTCACGCGTTACGCATGAGTGCAACGCGCTTTCGGATCGAGTTGGATCGCATTGCGCCATTGCAGCAAGCGCTATTTCGCTATACCTATGCGTTAATGGCGCAGATTTCACAAACCGCCGCGTGCAACCGCTTTCACGCCGCGGGCGCGCGCCTGGCGCGTTGGCTTCTGATGACCCGCGACCGTGTAGGTTCCGACAGCTTTCCGCTGACTCACGAATTTCTGGCGCATATGCTCGGCATGCGGCGTGAGGGAGTCTCGGAGGCCGCCAGCGCACTCAAACGCCGCAAACTAATCGTCTATAGCCGCGGCAAAATCCAGATCCTTGACGTCAAGGCCCTCACGGCGGCATCGTGCTCGTGCTATGGGATTGTCAATGCGGCATATAAATACGCCGTGACGCACTGACGAAATCTTCCAAGGCCGAAGCCTCACGGCACTCACTCGACACGTGGAGCGCGATGCGCTCATAGAACCGCGCAGCGCCCATGGAAATCTCGGCTGCCGCTGCCTACTCAGATGGATGGCAGGCGAGGGCGTCACTACGCGTGGCGATCACCGGCTGCTCGCGGCTCAGATGCACCTCGACCTCATAGACGATCACCGTCGGAATCTCATTCCACTTCTGCTCA
>Ga0302324_100007009_pt1 | contig 24096 bp, 25 predicted proteins | sample Palsa_T0_1_FD_201949 | JGI IMG/M metagenome (GOLD analysis project Ga0302324, IMG submission 201949) | Peat permafrost microbial communities from Stordalen Mire near Abisko, Sweden - Palsa_T0_1 | ecosystem: Environmental > Terrestrial > Soil > Palsa > Peat permafrost | place: Sweden: Abisko... | reverse complement strand
GCATCGGCACGATGTCGCGCTCGAGATCGCGGCCCGCGATCGAATAATAGGCCTGCAGGGTTTCGAAGCGCGCGAGGCCGCGATGCTCTGCGATGCCCAGCGCCTTCATGATCTTCCACGCCTGCCAATTGGAGCAACCGACATAGCGAACGAGACCGCGCGAAACCAGATCGTCCAGCGCACGGATGGTTTCTTCCACCGGCGTGACGGAGTCCTGCGCGTGGATCTGATAGAGGTCGATGTGATCGAGTTGCAGTCGCTCGAGGCTGCGCTCGACGGAATCCATAATGTGCCCGCGCGAGGCGCCGATATCGTTCGGTCCCTTGCCCATCCGTCCATAGCATTTCGTCGCGATCACCACATCGGAGCGTTTGACGCCGGCTTCGCGCAGCGCATGTCCGACGAGCATTTCGGAACGGCCTTCGGAATAGACGTCGGCCGTGTCGATGAAATTGACGCCGGCTTCGAGCGCGCGCGTGATCAGACCTGTGACGGCCGGCTGTTCGAGCGCGCCGACCACTTTCCACATGCCCTGGCCGCCGAACGTCATCGCGCCCAGGCAGATTTCGGACACGAACAGACCCGTATTGCCGAGTTGATTGTAACGCATGGTGTTCCTCCGGATATCAAGCCGGCTGGATCGTAACCTCCGGCCATAACGCTTTCCAGCGTTCCGCCTTCGCAAAATAGAGATCGGCACGAAAATTCGCTGTCATGTTCGGCCGTACGAGCATTTCCGCGAGATCGCCAAAGCCCCACGGGGCATAGATTTCATAGGTTCCCGCATTCGCGCGAATACCCACTTGCGCATTGTGCATAAGGAATCGATCGATGCCGTCCGTCGCGCGCGAGAGAGGCGGGTAGGGGGCACGGAATTTCTGCGAATACCAAAGATGCACCCGCGCCTGGTTGCGGATTTCGATGTCCGCCGCGACATCGCCGAAAGCGTCCCGGACGCGACGAATGACCGTGTCCTCCGCTTCCCAGGAATCGTCCGGATCGAAATAAAAAATGTCGTAGTCCCGGATGCCATATTCGGGCGCCCGTTTGGTCAGCGCGTTCCAGGCAGTCTGGAACAATGCGCCCGAAACGAGCCACGCATCGGGCAGATCGAGTGCAGGCAGTCGCTCCAGAATCGTGCGATTGATGGGGTTGGACAGGACCGCCGCGATGAAATCCGCGTCCGTCATGTTTGCGGGCAATTGCAGGAAAGACGGTGAGGCATGGGCTATGTGACGTTAATTGGTCTCGGAGCTGCGTTCTGCACGACCATCGCGTTCCTGCCGCAGGCAATCAAGACCTGGCGCACGCGTTCAACCGAAGACATTTCGCTCGGGATGTTCCTGACATTCTCAATTGGGACTCTGCTGTGGCTGATCTACGGACTTCTGCTCCACGACATTCCGCTGATTGCAGCCAACGGCATCACGCTGGTGCTGGCGCTGACGATCCTCGGTTTCAAAATCCGCCACGGTTAGTGCGCTTCAAGCCGCCGTGCCGCCGACCGTCAGGCCGTCCATCCTGAGCGTCGGTTGACCGACGCCGACAGGCACGGATTGCCCGTTCTTGCCACAGGTGCCGATGCCGCTGTCGAGCTTCATGTCGTTGCCGATCATGCTCACGCGCGTCATTGCTTCCGGGCCGTTGCCGATCAAGGTCGCGCCCTTGATGGGAGCGCCGACTTTGCCGTTCTCGATCTGGTAGGCTTCGGTGCAGGAGAACACGAACTTGCCGGATGTGATGTCCACCTGTCCGCCCCCGAAATTCACCGCATAGATTCCCTTCTTGACGCTCGCGAGAATTTCCTCCGGTGCCTTGTCGCCGCCCAGCATATAGGTGTTGGTCATGCGCGGCATGATCGAATGCGCGAAAGACTCGCGCCGCCCGTTGCCCGTCGGCGCCACGCCCATCAGCCGCGCGTTCTGGCGATCCTGCATATAGCCTTTGAGAATGCCGTCTTCGATCAGGACCGTGCGACTGGTCGGCGTGCCTTCGTCGTCGATGGAAAGCGAACCGCGACGTCCGCCGATCGTGCCGTCGTCGACGACGGTGACACCGGGAGACGCGACGCGCTCGCCGAGCAGGCCTGCGAAAGCCGATGTCTTCTTGCGGTTGAAATCGCCTTCCAGTCCGTGACCCACCGCTTCATGCAGAAGAATGCCCGGCCAGCCGGGTCCGAGCACAACCGTCGTCTCGCCGGCCGGCGCCGGGATGGACTCGAGATTGACCAGCGCCTGTCGCAAAGCCTCGTCGATCGCATTCTGCCAATAGACGGGATCGAGATAGGTATCATAGCCGCTGCGCCCGCCGCCGCCGAAGCTGCCGGACTCCTGGCGGCCATTTTGCTCCGCGACAACCGACACGCCGATCCGGACCAACGGACGGATGTCGCGATAGATCTCGCCGCCGGGGCGAACGATCTCCACTGTCTGCCATTCGCCTGCCAGCGAGCAGGAGACCTGCCGCACGCGCGGGTCCTTCGCGCGCGCATAGGCATTCATCTCCTCGAGCAGTTTGATTTTGGTTTCGAAACCGGCCGAGTGAAGCGGGTCGACATCGCTGTACAGCTTTATGTTGGTGCGCGCGGGCGGAGGTGCCACCACGCCGGAATAGCCCTGCGTCACGGCGCGCACCGTCTGGCCCGCGCGGCGGATTGCCGCTTCGGACAATTCTGACGCATGCGCATAACCCGTCGCTTCGCCTGCCACGGCGCGCAGCCCAAATCCTTGCGTCGTATCGAAAGTCGCGGCCTTCAGGCGGCCGTCGTCGAAGACGAAACTCTCGCTCTGGCGGTACTCCAGAAACAGCTCGCCATCGTCTGAATCCCTCAGGGATTCGTCGACCAGCGATTGCACGTTGGTGCGGTCCAGCCCGGCCCTTTCGAAGAAGCCTTCGTCTGTCTTTGCCATGGTGCGAATCTCCGGTCTTTCCGTTGATACATAGTGACTGTTGCCGCTGAACGGGTCACCCCGGAGTTTGTTTTACACCCCGCAGTGGCATACTGTCGCAATGACTTCAGTGGCTTAGCCCCCCTAAATCCCGCGGTCGAATCTTCGCGGCAGCGGGGGCCGTTTGGGGCCGCTCGCGAACCGTCTTTCGAGGTCGCCGGATGCTACGCAAGAATCTGAAACTGGGTGCCGGCGTTCTGGCAGGCCTGCTTGCCTCGGCGGGGAGCGCTTTGGCGCTTCCTTATAACTGGCAAACCGGGTTCCAGCCTGCGGCTTCGCCCGTGATGCAGCGGATCGAGGAATTCCACTACTTCGTCCTCGTCATCATCACGTTGGTCACGCTGTTCGTCCTTGCGCTGCTGATCTGGATCATCATCCGCTACAACAAGCGGGCCAATCCGGTTCCGAGCAAAGTCAGCCACAACACGCTGCTCGAAGTGATCTGGACCATCGTGCCGGTGGTCATCCTCGTGGTGATCGCCATCCCGTCGTTCAAACTCCTGTACTACGAAGCAGCGCCACCCAAGGCGCCGGACATAACGATCAAGGCGATCGGCAAGCAGTGGTATTGGACTTACGAATACCCGACGAATGGCGACTTTCAATTCGACTCGCTCGGACTATCCGACGACAAGGCGAAGGCTGCCGGCGAGCCGCGCCTGCTCGGCGTCGACAATGTCGTCGTCGTGCCGGTGAACAAGATTGTTCTGGTCATCACGACCGGGGCAGATGTCATCCATTCCTGGGCCGTACCGCAATTCGGCGTGAAAATGGATGCGGTGCCGGGACGTCTCAATGAAACGTGGTTCGAGGCGACGCAACTGGGCACGTTTTACGGCCAATGCTCGGAACTGTGCGGCGCGCACCACGCCTTCATGCCGATCGAAGTGAAGGTCGTTTCCGAAGCGGCGTTCGAAACATGGGCTGCGGCAGCGAAGAAGAAATTCGCCGCCGCCGACGAGCCGGCGCCCGTAGCGACGCGCGTCGCTGCGCTCACGAAATAACAAGGATCAAGCCATATGGCCGACATCGCACACGCGCACGCGGATCATCCCACAGGCTGGCGCCGTTACGTCTACTCCACGAACCACAAGGACATCGGAACGATGTACCTGATCTTCGCGATCTGCGCGGGGCTCGTGGGCGGCTTCCTGTCGATGATGATGCGCGCGAACCTGATGTATCCCGGCCATCTGGTTTTCAAGGATCCGCATACCTTCAACGTGTTCGTCACGGGCCACGGACTGATCATGGTATTCTTCATGATCATGCCGGCCATGATCGGCGGCTTCGGCAACTGGCTGGTGCCGCTGATGATCGGGGCGCCGGACATGGCGTTCCCGCGCATGAACAACATCTCCTTCTGGCTGCTGCCGTTCTCGTTCTCGTTCCTGATCCTATCGATGTTCGTCGAAGGCGATTCCGGCGGCATGGGCGTGGGCGGCGGCTGGACGATCTACGCGCCGCTGTCGACGACCGGCTCGCCGGGTCCCGCCATGGATTTCGCGATCTTCGCGCTCCATCTGGCGGGTGCGTCTTCGATTTTGGGCGCGATCAATTTCATCACCACGATCTTCAACATGCGCGCGCCGGGCATGACCTTGCATAAGATGCCGCTGTTCGTGTGGTCGATCCTCGTCACCGCATTCCTGCTGCTTCTGTCGCTCCCGGTTCTCGCGGGCGCGATTACCATGCTGCTCACCGACCGCCATTTCGGCACAAGTTTCTTCAACGCGGCCGGCGGCGGCGATCCGATCCTGTTCCAGCATCTGTTCTGGTTCTTCGGCCACCCCGAAGTCTACATCCTGATCCTTCCCGGGTTCGGCATGATCAGCCAGGTGATCTCGGCCTTCTCCAAGCGGCCCATTTTCGGCTATCTCGGCATGGCCTATGCGATGGTAGCGATCGGCTTCATCGGTTTCCTCGTCTGGGCGCACCACATGTACACCGTGGGCCTCTCGGTCGACACGAAGGCCTATTTCGTGTTCGCGACGATGGTCATCGCGGTGCCGACCGGCATCAAGATATTCTCGTGGATCGCCACGATGTGGGGCGGGTCCATCGAGTTCAAGACTCCGATGTTGTGGGCTGTGGGCTTCGTATTCCTGTTCACCGTCGGCGGCGTAACGGGCGTCGTGCTCGCCAATGCGGGTGTCGATGTCGTGCTGCAGGACACTTATTATGTGGTGGCGCATTTCCACTACGTGCTGTCTTTGGGCGCGGTCTTCGCGATCTTCTCGGGCTGGTATTTCTGGTTCCCGAAATTCACGGGCTACACCTACAACGAGTTTCTCGGAAAACTGCATTTCTGGGTCAGCTTCATCGGCGTAAACGTCGCGTTCTTCCCCATGCACTTCCTCGGGTTGGCCGGCATGCCGCGGCGCGTCGCGGATTATCCGGATGCCTATGCGGGCTGGAACTATGTCTCGTCGATCGGAGCGTTCATCGCGGGATTCGGCGTGCTGATCTTCCTCGTCACGATGGCCGAAGCGTTCCTCGCGAAGCGCCGGGCCGGCGACAATCCGTGGGGTATCGGCGCAACCACTCTGGAGTGGACCCTTCCGTCGCCGCCGCCGTTCCACACCTATAACGAACTGCCCCGGATCACCTGAGGATTTATGGCGACTGTCGACACATTCACCGACGGTTCCCGCGTCGCAACCGTGGGCGACTTCTTCGCGCTCCTGAAGCCGCGCGTGATGTCGCTTGTGATCTTCACCGGCCTCGCCGGCATTGTCGTCGCTCCGGGCAGTATCAGCCCCATCACGGCCTTTACGGCGCTCCTGTGCATTGCGGTTGGCGCGGGCGCGTCGGGCGCGCTCAACATGGCCTATGACTCGGACATCTACGGGCGCATGTCGCGCACGGCAACCCGCCCGATCCCGCTGGGCCATGTCTCGCGCGGCGATGCGCTGGGGTTCGGCTGGTCGCTGTCGGTCGCATCGGTGGCGTTGATGGGCTTGTTCATCAACGCCCTCGCTGCCGGACTGCTCGCGTTCACGATCCTGTTTTATGTCGGCGTCTACACGCTCTGGCTGAAGCGCCGCACGGCCCAGAACATCGTCATCGGCGGATTGGCCGGCGCGCTGCCGCCGGCCATCGGCTGGGCCGCGGTGACCGGCAATCTCACATTCGCGCCGCTGGTGCTTGTCCTCATCACATTTCTCTGGACGCCTGCGCATTTCTGGGCGCTCGCCCTCTTTCGCTCCGACGATTATGCACGCGTGAACGTGCCGATGATGCCTGTCGTCAAAGGCAAGGCGTCGACGCGCCGTCAGATTTTTGCGTATGCGATCGCGACATTCTTCGCCGGACTGGCACCCGCCTTCGTCGGTCTGGGTGGGCCGCTCTATCTCGGCGCGGCGGTTCTGTTCGGCGGCTGGTTTGTGGTCCAGGCCGGGCTTGTTCTTCGCGAGCGGAACGAAGCACAGGAACCCGCAGCGCGCAGACTGTTCGGTGTGTCGATCCTTTATCTGTTCGTGCTGTTCGCGGCACTGATCTGCGAGCATCTCTTGCGAATCGCGCCTTTGAGCGTCGCGTCGTTGCGCGCATGGATGTGAGGCGATGGATGAGAACGAACTGCGCAATGTACGCGAGCGACGGAAGCGGAACATCGCGATCGGGCTCGCGCTTGCAGGCCTGGTGGTTTTGTTTTTCGTGATGACGATGGTCCGGCTCAAGGGCCACGTGTTCGATTGGACAAGTTGATGAGGCGGAACGGCAATGGCGCATAGCGAAGTCAAGCACGACTATCACCTGGTCGATCCGAGCGGCTGGCCCATCGTCGGTTCCATCGGTGCGGGCACGATGCTGATCGGGGCCGTGTTCTGGATGAACAGCGGCTACACGGCCTTTCAAGGCCTCGCGGGGCAGCCCTGGATCTTCATCGTGGGTGCTGTGCTCGTGCTCTACACGATGGCCGGCTGGTGGCGCGACGTGATCAATGAGTCGGTCGTTCGCGGCGATCATACGCCCGTCGTCAAGCTGGGCCTGCGCTTCGGGATGGTGCTGTTCATCGCCTCGGAAGTGATGTTCTTCGTCGCGTGGTTCTGGGCCTTCTTCAACAGCGCGCTGTTCCCGCATGACGTCTCGATCGGCCAATGGCCGCCCAACGGAATCACCACACTCGATCCCTGGCACTTCCCGCTGCTGAACACGCTGCTCCTGCTCACGTCGGCGACGACGGTCACCTGGGCGCATCACGCGCTCCAGCATGGCGACCGCAAGGGTGCGATCCAGGGCTTGCTGCTCACGGTCGGGCTGGGTGCGTCATTCACCTGCGTGCAGGCTTACGAATATTCCCACGCGCCGTTCACCTTCGGCTTTCATCACCTTCCGCTGATTCCGTTCACGGACCCCGCGCACGTGTCGCTTTCCGTGGGTGCGGGCAATTTCGACGCGATCTACGGCTCGACCTTCTTCATGGCGACGGGCTTCCACGGCTTCCATGTCATCGTCGGCACGATCTTCCTGGCCGTGTGCCTGTTCCGCGCCATCGCGGGCCAGTTCACGCCGGAACGTCATTTCGGTTTTGAAGCGGCCGCCTGGTACTGGCACTTTGTCGACGTGGTGTGGCTGTTCCTGTTCTCCTTCATCTATGTATGGGGACAGAGTGCTGTGACCGCCGCGTGACCGCAGAGGTTGCCGAGCCGAGCACCCTTCGCGCAGCATTTCTGGGCCTCTGTCCGCGTTGCGGAAAAGGCAAGCTGTTTGCCGGCTATCTGACAGTCGCGGCACGCTGCACCGCGTGCGGGCTTGAATACGCCGACTTCGACGCGGGCGATGGTCCCGCAGTGTTCGTCATTCTCATCGTCGGCGCCATCGCCGCCGGTGGCGCCCTGCTCGTGGAGGTTCATTTCAGCCCGCCCTATTGGGTCCATGCCGTCATCTGGCTGCCCCTGATCGTGATCCTGACCTTCTCGCTGTTGCGGCTCATGAAAGCGTTTCTGCTGGTGCAGCAATACAAGCACCAGGCCCATGAAGGGCGGCGCTCGGACTGAGCGCGTCGCACGCAGCATGAAACTCACCTTTCGTCCCATTTCTGCCTTGACGCTTTGCTTCGTGCCGGCGTTCGCGGCACTCGTTGCGTTGGGTGTGTGGCAGCTCGACCGGCTGCAATGGAAGCTCGGACTCATCGACGAGATGACGCGGAATATGAGCGCTGCTCCCGTCCCGATCGGTCATGCGCTGACGATGGATGCGAAGGATGCGCAATATCGGCATGTGGCGCTCACAGGCCGGTTCTACAATTCCAAAGAGGCTTATGTTTATACGACCGCCAGGGACGGCGCGCCTGTTTATCACGTGGTGACGCCGTTCGCGCTCGGCGACGGACGCGTATTTCTGGTCGATCGCGGGCTCGTGCCTTTGGCGCTGCGCAATCCAGCTTCGCGGCGGGCGGGCGAACTGGAAGGCACCCGCACCATCACGGGAATCTGGCGTACACCCGACGCGCCGGGCCCGTTTACGCCCGCGCCGGATCTGGCGCATCGCATCTGGTATTCGCGCGACCTGAAGAGCATCGCCAAGGCGGATGGCATTCGGTCGGCCGCGCCCGTCATCATCGAGGCGGATGCTGCGCCCAATCCGGGCGGCTGGCCCAAAGGCGGCCAAACGATCGTCGATCTGCCGAACGATCACCTGCAATATGCGGTCACATGGTTTGCGCTCGCGGCAGGTCTTATGTTCGTCTATCTCGCCTATCATCGCGCGCAGGGACGGCTCGGATTTCGGCCATAGATCGATGCGTTACATCAGCACGCGCGGGAGAACGCCGCCGCAGTCTTTCGAAGAAGTCCTGCTCGCGGGTCTTGCGGAGGATGGCGGCCTGTTTCTTCCCGAAGCATGGCCGCAGATCGGCGCCGACGAAATCGCGGGCCTCGCAGGCGCGCGCTACGCGGATGCGGCGTTTCGCATTCTGTCGCGATTTGCCGGCGATTCCTTTTCTGCAAGCGAACTGAAAGCCGATATCGACGCGGCCTATGCGTCGTTCGATCAGCCCGCCATCGCGCCGCTGGTGGAGATCGGCCAAAATCTGTTTCTGCTGGAGCTCTTTCACGGACCGACGCTTGCGTTCAAGGACATCGCAATGCAGGTGCTGGGCCGCCTTTTCACCCGCGCGCTCGGCAGGCGCGGCGCCAGGGCGACCGTCGTCGCCGCGACGTCCGGCGATACGGGTTCGGCCGCGATCGCCGCGTTGGGCGGACTTCCGAATATCGAAGTTTTCGTGATCCATCCGAAAGGCCGGGTGAGCGAAGTGCAGCGTCGGCAGATGACAACCGATGCGCATGCAAATGTGCATAACATCGCGTTGGAAGGCAGCTTCGACGACGCGCAGGCGATCGTGAAGGGCCTGTTCGCCGACACCGATTTCGCGCAGCGCGTTCATCTGACGGCCGTCAATTCCATCAACTTCGTGCGTATCGCGGCGCAGTGCGTCTATTACTTCACGGCAGCTTCGCAGTTGCGCGCGGCGCCCGTCTTCGTCGTGCCCACCGGAAATTACGGCGACGTGTTCGGCGGCGAAGCCGCGATGCGGATGGGCCTGGGAGTCGAAAAACTCGTCGTCGCCACGAACGCGAATGACATTCTGGCGCGCGCGCTCAACGAAGGCGTTTACGCGTCCGGTACGGCGCAGGCGACGTTGAGCCCGTCGATGGATATCCAGGTCGCGAGCAATTTCGAACGCGCGCTGTTCGAGGCGTCGGGGCGAGACGCCAATTGGACGGGGCAGGCGATGGCCGAGTTTGCGCAGACCCGCAGCCTGACGATCCCGGGACCTGTCCTGGACGGACTTAGAAGCCGCTACGAGGCCCAACGCTGCGACGATGCCGAAACCCTTGCGATGATCGCCGAGACCCGCACCCGAACGGGCCGCCTCGTCGATCCCCATACGGCGGTCGCGCTGGTCGCCGCTGCCAAAATTGCGCCGGAGGTCAGGGGGCCGGTCGTGGTTCTGTCGACCGCCCACCCGGCAAAATTCCCGGAATCCGTGGCCCGGGCGACCGGCATTTCGCCCCCCTTGCCGCCGCGCCTCAAGGGCCTCTATGAGGGGGTGGAGCGCGTGACCGTTCTGCCCCATGACGGGGCCCGGGTCCGCGCCTTTATCGAGGCCGGATTGGCACTTTCATGAAGATTGAAATCTCCAGACTTTCCAATGGTTTGACCGTCGTTACCGATCCCATGCCGCAGCTGGAAAGCGTGGCCATGGGGGTGTGGGTGAATTGTGGAGGACGCTACGAGACGGCCCCTGTCATGGGTGTCTCCCACATGCTCGAGCACATGGCCTTCAAAGGCACCAAGCGCCGGAGCGCGCGCGATATCGCAGTCGAGATCGAGGCCGTGGGCGGCTTCCTCAACGCTTATACGAGCCGGGAACAGACGGCCTTTCATGCGCGCGTGCTCAAGGCCGATGTGCCACTGGGCATCGACATCCTCGCCGACATTCTGACGGCGCCCGCCTTCGAGCAAAGCGAACTCGAGCGCGAGCGCCAGGTGGTGCTGCAGGAAATCGGCCAGGCGCGCGATACGCCCGACGACATCGTGTTCGACCATCTGCAATCCGCCGCCTATCCCGACCAGCCGATGGGCTGGCCGATCTTGGGCAATGAGCAGACCGTCAGCGGCTTCACGCAGAACGATCTCAGATCCTATATGGCCGCGAACTACCGCGCGGGCGGCATGACCTTTATTGCATCGGGCGCCGTCGAGCACGCTGCAATCGTGCGCCTTGTCGAAGAACAGTTCGCGGCATTGACCGTCGGCACCGCGCCTGTCGCGATTCCGGCGCACTATGTCGGTTCGGATATGCGTGTCGACGAAGACCTCGAACAGATCCATGTCACTTACGCATTCCCCGGTATCCCGAGCGACGATCCCGACATCTATGCCGCGCAAGTCTATGCGACGGCGCTCGGCGGCGGCATGTCCTCGCGTCTGTTCCAGGAAGCGCGCGAGAAGCGCGGTCTTTGCTATTCGATCTACGCGTTTGCGCAGGCTTCCACCGATACCGGCACGATCGGCGTCTATACCGGCACGGGCGAAGCGGAAGCGGGAGAGATTTCCGCCGTCATCGCGGGCGAAATGGCGGCATTGGCGCAGGGTGCGACCGAGGTCGAAGTCGCGCGCGCCAAAGCGCAGATGAAATCCGGGATGCTGATGGGCCTCGAACGCCCCTCGTCGCGCACGGAACAGATCGCGGCCAATCTTCTGGCTTACGGTCGCGTGCTCACCGTCGAGGAAATGACTGCGAAACTCGACGCGGTCGACGCCGAAGCGGTCCGCCGATTCGGAGAGCGTCTCATGACCTGCGGCAGTCCTGCCATGGCGGCCGTCGGTCCCATCGAGAAGCTCGAGAGTTATGATTTGTTTGCGGCACGCTTTGGAGCGGGCCTCGCCCGTCGCGCGGCCGAATGAATTCGGGACCGATGGCATTCATGCGGGGGCTGACGTTTCCCGGAGGCCAGCAGCCGGTCATCCGCGGCGAGAATGTGTATCTGCGCTATCCGCGCGTGGCGGATTTTTTTGCGTGGTCGCGGCTGCGCAGCGAGAGCCGCGAATTTCTCGTGCCGTGGGAACCGTCTTGGGCGACCGACGAACTGAGCAAAGGTGCGTTCCGCCGGCGCCTGAAGAAATATCAGCGCGAAACGCGGCTGGACTCCGCCTATGCGTTCTTCGTGTTTCGCACCGAAGACAATGCGCTGCTCGGCGGCTGCACGCTTTCCAATGTCCGCCGCGGCGTCACGCAATGTTGCGCGCTCGGCTATTGGGTGGGCGAGCGTTTCGCGCGTCAGGGTTATATGTTCGATGCGGTGCGCGCGCTTGTGCCGTTCATCTTCAAGACATTGGGTCTTCATCGCATAGAGGCCGCATGCCTGCCGTCCAACGATCCGTCCAGGAGCCTTCTCGCCAAGGCGGGATTTCGCGAGGAGGGTCTTGCGCGACGCTATCTGCAGATCAACGGCGAGTGGCAGGATCACGTCCTGTTCGCTTTGCTGGCCGACGAGGCGCGGCTAGGTTAGCCGCACTGTGACGCCGCCGTGCAACTTTTCGGAGCCGTGGTGCCGAGACATCTGACGCTCGTTTTTGCGCTCCTGACGCTCGTATCGGTCGCGGCTGCTGCACCCGTGACAGCATCTCGCGCCGTCAATTTTGCGAGCGACAACGGCATTCTCGAACTCAGGAGCGCGCTGTCGCCGACGCGCGGGCCGACCTCGCATGAGGCCGGGGCCCCCGTCTGGTACATGATGACGGCGACGAACGATTCCGAGCGTCCAGTCAGCCGCATCATTCTCGCGGGCCAGCCGCCGAACGAGGGATTGCGAATGTTGCCGTCGCGGGCGCGCCCGGCGGTGCTCAATATCGCGAGTTCGGACGCCGAAGTGCTGGTCGAGCATGCGCGATCGGACGGCCGCCATGCCTTTCGCGTCACCATTCCACCCGCCACATCGGCGACACTCGCATTGCAGGTGGCGTTCGGCGATCCGCAGCCCTCGGTTCTCGCTTGGGCAGAGCCTGCGCTCGTTTCGCACAATCGGCAGCTGGCCGTGTTCTTTGCGGCGGTCGCCGGTTTGATCGCTGCAGCGACCGCCATCATGATCGGACTGGCGGTCATGACCGCCCATCCCGCACCCCGCTGGGCGGCGCTGACATTGAGTCTCGTGTTCCTGACGCGATTGGGCGAGACAGGCATGTTCGACGCCGGTTGGGCGACGGTCGTTGGCGGCCCATTCGGCTTTCAAGCGATGCTGGCGGGCCTTGCCGTTGTGGCCGGAATCCGTCTCACCGATGTCATCGCGCCGATCGAAAGCCTGTGGCCTCGGGGACGGCCCTGGTTGGACAGGGGCCTGATCGTGCTTCTGGGAATTTCGATTCTCGCGTTCCTCGGATTGCCCGGCGCAACGGTGCTGACGGGAATCCTGGTCGTGGTGGGAACGGCGGGGGCGGCAACCTATCTTGTGCAAAGCGGACGGCTGGGACAGCAGGCAGCACGCGTGGCGGCGCCAAGCGCCGCGGTCTTTGCGCTGGTCGCTACGGCCGCAGCCATCGCCGCGCTCGGCGGGTTTCAGGACAATCCCGGAGCGCCCGCGATCGTCGGCGGCTTTGCTGCCGCGGGCGCGGTTCTTCTTGCGCTCGCGATCGCCGCGGGGGAAGGCATCGCAATCCTGCCGGCGAGCCGCACGACCCCGGTTCCCGCCTCGGCCGTCGCGTTGCGCAACATGGACATCGCTTCCGCAGACGGCGTTGTGCCCAGTGCCGCAGCCCAGGCGATCGGCGCGTCGCATCAGGGCGTGTTCGATCTCGATTTGCGCGCCGAAATGGTGGAGCTCTCGTCCGAGGCATCGATCCTTATCGGCTTCAAGTCGGCGCAGACTCTGCGGCATGCGGCGTGGATCGAACGCATCCACCCCGAGGACCGCGAAATCTATCGCGCTGCGATCGCGGACTATCGCGGCCATCCCGGCATCGCGTTTCGCATCGAATTGCGCGTGCGCAGCGAGAGCGGCCGCTATCCGTGGTTCGAATTGCGCGCGACGATGATGGGCGAGGGCGCTGAGGCCGATCGCTGTCTCGGCCTGATGGCCGACGTGACCACTCGCAAGGAAGCGGAAGCCGCCGCCATCGACCGCACGACGCGCGATGCGTTGACGGGCCTCGGCAACCGCGTGGCACTGATGGAAGAGCTTGAGCAATTGGGTGCGCGGCTCTCCGGTGTGACCTTCGCGCTGCTCGATATCGATCGGTTCAAATCGATTCACGCAAGTCTGGGCGATGCGGGCGGCGATGCGGCGCTCGCAGCCGTCGCGCAACGGCTCGTCACGCGCTTCAAGGGCGTCGCCGAAGTGTTTCGCGTGCGCGGCGATGCGTTCGCGCTCGTATTTCCGATGCCGGGGGCCGGCGCAGCCGCGATCGGCGCCGAACTTGTGGATGTATGCCGTGCGCCCATCGTGCTTGATAGCCGCAATATCTTCGCGCCCGCGAGCGCAGGTGTCGTCGCGGGCCGCGACGCGCGGGATTCGCTCGAACTGCTGAAGAACGCCGAGCTCGCGCTCAACCAGGCGAAACGTGCCGGCGGCGGTTGCGCGCGCGTTTATTCCGCCGCGATGGAGGCGCTGGCACCGGGAGACCCCGTTGTCCTGGAGACGGAGCTTCGCAGGGCGCTCGAACAGGAGCAGCTCGATATATTCTATCAGCCGATCGTGCGGCTGGCGGACGGCACCGTGGCAGGGTTCGAGGCGCTTCTGCGCTGGCATCATCCGACGAAGGGCTTGGTGGCGCCGTCGGACTTCGTGGCGCATTCCGAAGAGACGGGCCTCATCGTCGAACTCGGCCGCTTTGCACTCGAGCGTGCGGCCGACGATCTCGCCCATTGGCAGCGTTTCTTTCCGCTCGATCCGCCGCTTTTTGCGAGCGTGAACCTGTCGCGACGCCAATTGTTGGACAAGGGCTTTGCACAATTCCTGGGCGATCTTCTGGCCCAAAAGGGTATCGCGCCATCGACGTTGAAGCTGGAAGTGACCGAAGGCGCGGTGTCCGCGAGCGCGGATGTGGCGTCGTCGCTCGCGCAAATTCGCGCGACGGGGGCAGGCCTCGCCATCGACGATTTCGGCACCGGTCTTTCAAGCCTCAGCCAGCTCAAGGACATTCCGTTCGACACGGTGAAGATCGATCGCAGCTTCCTCGCGCTGCATGGAAGCTCGCACGATGACGGCGACGGCGCGGTCATATTGGGATCGATCGTCGGTCTCGCGCATGAATTGGGGCGCGTAGTGGTGGTGGAGGGCGTCGAGAGTGCGCAAGACGTGGCGCGGCTCAAGGATATGGGCTGCGAATTCGCGCAAGGCTTCTATTACAGTCCGCCCATGCCGCGGGCCGACGCGTTGAATTATATCGCGAGGTATTGCCGGATGGCTGCGCCGGTCAGGCCCGTGTCAGGCGCGACCGGCCTGGGCTGAAAGGGTCGACGCGTCGATCCCGATCTTGCGCAACGCCATTGCCCATTTGCGGTCGAATTCCGAATCGAACAGAAGTCCGTCATCGGCATCGCAATGGACCCAACCGTTGCCGCGCAACTCGTTTTCGATCTGGCCAGGGTCCCAGCCGGCATAGCCCAGCGCAAAGATTGCACGCCGCGGTCCTTTGCCTTCGGCCATCGCGCGCAGGATTTCGATTGTCGTGGTCAGCGACACGTCTTCGGCGACCGGCAAGGTCGCGTCGTTGCTGTCATAGTCGCCGCTGTGAAGCACGAAGCCGCGACCTGTCTCCACCGGGCCGCCATAGAGGATGGGCATGTTGGGCGTACGCGGTGTCGTCGCCAATTCGAGTTTTTTCATCAAATCCGGAAAATGGAGGCCTTCCACAGGTTTGTTGATGATGATGCCCATCGCGCCTTCGCCCGAATGTGCACACATATAGATGACGGTTTTTTCGAAGCGCGGGTCGGGCATTCCTGGCAGGGCGATCAGCAGCTTTCCTTCCAGAAAGCTTTCACCCTCGATTGTGTGGGGCTTTTTCGGTGCGCGCGCGTCCGCAGAAGGAGCTTCGCCTTCCGGGGGGACGCGCGGTTTCGACCCTGCCATGCCGTTACGATAGCACGGGACCGGGCATGCGCCAGTCCGCTCTTTTCGCGGCCTTCCGCCTGCGCTACAAGCGCTCCGGCTCAATACTCGAGGAGATACATATGACAATCAAAGTTGGTGAAAAGGTTCCGTCCGCAACATTGATGCAGATGAAAGGCGGCGCGCCGCAACCTCTGAAAACCGACGATCTTTTCAGCGGCAAGAAGGTTGTGGTGTTCGCGCTCCCCGGCGCCTTCACGCCGACCTGTTCCGCGAAACATCTTCCGGGCTTCGTCCAGCATGCGGATGACATCAAGGCGAAGGGCGTGGATGCGATCGCCTGCGTTTCCGTCAATGACGCATTCGTGATGGGTGCGTGGGGCGAGCAGCAGAAGACGGACGACAAGGTGATGATGCTGGCCGACGGCAATGGCGATTTCACCCGCGCGCTTGGCCTCGAAATGGACGGCTCGCGCTTCGGCATGGGCAAGCGCAGCCAGCGCTTCTCGATGGTCGTCGACAACGGCGTGGTGAAGGAACTGAACATCGAAGAGCCCGGCGCATTCGCAGTGTCGAGCGCCGAGCATGTGATGAAGCAGCTGTAAGAGTTTTTTCCGCGGCCCCCCTTCCGTCACGCGGCTCGCGCCGCGTGCCACCTTCCCCTGCAAGGGGGGAAGGTTAGAAAAAAAAAGCGAGGCGCCAATCTTTTTCTTGGCCTCCCCCCTTGCGGGGGAAGGTGCCGAGCGCAGCGAGGCGGAAGGGGGGCGCGCGAAAACTCACCCCCCGATCGCACCTCGCGCCAGCGCATCCGCCCGTTCGTTTTCGGGGTGGCCGTCATGGCCGCGAACCCAGCGCCAGGTTACCTGATGTCGTGCACATTTGGTCTCGAGCGCGCGCCAAAGATCCTCGTTCTTGACCGGTTTTTTGTCGGCGGTTTTCCAGCCGTTCTTCTTCCAGCGCGGCAGCCATTGCGTGATGCCGTCCGTCACATATTTCGAATCCGTGTGGACGACGACGATCGAAGGATTGGTCAGCGCCTCCAAAGCCCGGATGGCGGCCATGAGCTCCATGCGGTTGTTGGTCGTCATGCGCTCGCCGCCGGAGATTTCCCGTTCGTGCTTGCCCGATCGCAGGATTGCACCCCAGCCGCCCGGGCCCGGATTGCCGGAGCAGGCACCGTCCGTGAACACGTCGACGCGGGGCGCGCTCATAATCCGTACTCCGCGGCGCTCCTGGTTTGCAGGTGAAATCGTAACCGCTTGATGAAATCGCGCGGGTCCTTGGGGCGAACGAGCGCATTCGGATCGCGGTTCTGCCAGTCGGCCAACCGCGTGAGCAGGAAGCGCAACGCGGCGCCTTGTGCGAAAAGGGGAAGACTCGTGCATTCCTCTGCGCTCAGCGTGCGCCTTTGCTGGTAAGCCGAGATCAGGCTCTTGCTCTTGGTGATGTTGTAGCCGCCGTCGATCTCGAAACACCAAGCATTGAGCATCACGGCCAGATCATAGGCGTAGGCATCGTTGCAGGCGAAATAGAAATCGATCAGTCCGGATACCTTGTCGTTCATGAACAGCACATTGTCGGGAAACAGGTCGGCATGGATCACACCGGACGGAAGATTGCGCGGCCAGGAGGCCTCGAGGTTGCGCAGGGTCGAAGAGATGAGTTCGGCCAATCCGCGCTGGACTTCATCGGCGCCGGCGAGCGTGGCATCCGCCAGCGGACGCCATCCCGCAACACTCAGCGCATTCTCGCGGACAAGTGCGAAGCCTTTGCCCGCTTCATGCAGCCCCGCGAGCGCGACCCCTGCCGATGCGCAGTGATGCGGTTCCGGCCGTCGGAGCGATAGCCCGTCGAGATAGGTCAGAATCGCAGCCGGCCTGCCGTTGAGCATGGTCCATTGCGCGCCCGCACGGCTGCGTACGGGAAGGGGACACGCCACGCCGCGCGATGCGAGGTGATCCATGAGCCCGAGGAAGAACGGCAGATCGGCGGCGCTCACCCGCTTTTCGTAAAGCGTCAGAATGAAACCTGCCCGATCGGTCTGCAGCAGGAAGTTGGAATTTTCCACGCCTTCCGCAATGCCCTTGAAGCTGCGCGGCGCGCCGATATCGTAGTCGGCGAGCAAGCACTCAAGGTCTTCGAACGCGACGTCGGTATAGACGGCCATGTGCTGCTCAAGACGCCAGCACGCGCGGCACGTTGAACGTGACATCTTCGCGCGTCACGGAAATCTCTTCGATCTTGAGATCGTAGCGCGTGCGCAAGGCTTCGACGACGTCTTCAACGAGCGCTTCGGGCGCCGAAGCCCCGGCGGAGAGCCCCAAAGTCTGCACGTTCTCCAGCAGCGACCAGTCGATGTCGCCGGCGCGTTGGATCAGCGTCGCACCTTTTGCGCCGGCACGAATTGCCACCTCGACCAGGCGGCGCGAATTTGAAGAATTGGGTGCGCCGATCACCAGGACGAAATCGGCATGCGGCGAGATCGCCTTGATCGCGCTTTGGCGGTTGGTCGTGGCGTAGCAGATGTCGTCCTTGTGGGGACCGGCGATCAGCGGGAAGCGGCGGCGCAGGATACTCACGATCTCGCTGGTATCGTCGACCGACAGGGTGGTCTGGGTGATGTATGCGAGTTTTGCCGCATCGCGGGGCTGGAAGCTTTCTGCGTCCGCGGCATTTTCCACCAACGCGATCGCGCCGCTGGGCAATTGTCCGAGCGTGCCTTCGATTTCGGGGTGGCCCGCATGGCCGATCAGCACGATCTCATGCCCGGCGCGGAAATGGCGCTCGGCCTCGACATGGACCTTGGAGACGAGAGGACAGGTTGCATCGAGGTAGAAAAGTTGGCGGCGCTGCGCCTCGGCCGGCACGGATTTCGGTACGCCATGCGCGGAGAAAATTACGCGCGCTCCGGCGGGCGCTTCGTCCAGTTCTTCGATGAAGCGGGCGCCCAGTTTCTCGAGCCGTTCCACGACGACGCGGTTGTGTACGATCTCGTGACGCACATAAACGGGTGCGCCGTATTTCTGCAGCGCCATTTCGACGATCCTGATGGCCCGGTCCACGCCGGCGCAGAATCCCCGCGGCGCGGCCAGGAGGAGGGTCAATTGCGGCTTTTCGGCCCGCCAGGTCTCCGCTCCGCTTCCCATGCCCAGTCCGCTTGGCTACAGTCCGGCGCCGCTTCGACGCCGGTGGGACAAGTCGACTTCGGCAGCCAAAATGTCAAGCGGAGGCAAGGGAATGACCGCGCCGGAAATCGCCCAAAAGGCGCCGTTTAGAGTCGACGTGGAAGCGGGCAGGACCTATTGGTGGTGCGCCTGCGGTCAGTCGAAACGTCAACCCTTTTGCGACGGAAGCCATAAGGCGGGGCCGTTCACGCCCATCGAATACAGCCCCACCGAAACCTGTACGGTATGGATGTGCGGTTGCAAACGGACCGGAAATCAGCCGCTTTGCGACGGCACCCACAACTCACTCTGAGCGAACATGCACAAATACATTTTGCGTAGCGCGGGTATTGCGGCAGCCGTCGCACTCCTTGCAGGTTGTAACAGCAATAAGACGGACAATTGTCCCACCATGGCGGCGCTCCTCGACGCGTCGTCGCTGACCGTGTTCCGCCAGGGAACGACGCCCGACCCGGCGAACGTCCTCTACAACGTGCGGATCGTCGATGTGTCGGGCAAATGCGATTTTGACAAGAAGAAGAGATCGGCCGACACGGACTTGAAGATTACGTTCCGTGCCACGCGCGCGCCGACAGGCGATGCGGCCCAATATGCCGCGCCCTATTTCGTGGGGATCACGGAAGGCACGGACCGCTTGATGGCAAGGCAGGCCTATTCGATCCCGTTCGAGTTCGCACCCGGACAGGCGACCGTCACCTTCACCGATGAAGTGAAGTCGGCGTCTCTCACCGCCAAAAGAGGCGAATTGCCTTACGATTATCAGGTTCTGGTTGGGCTCCAGATCACCAAAGAGCAACTCGAATACAATCGGAACAAGGGAAATTACGACCGATGATTCCGTTGACGGCGGAGTTGTCGGCGCGCGTCGGGCGCGCCTTCATCGCCGAGGGATTCGCCGGAGAGCTTGGCACCGTTCATGTGTCCGACAGGCCGGACCTCGCGCAATTCCAGTGTAACGGTGCGCTTGCAGCCGCGAAGGCCGCGAAAGCCAATCCGCGCGCGATTGCGGAAAAGATCGCGGCGCACCTGAAGGCCGATCCGCTCTATGCGAAAATCGAGATCGCGGGGCCGGGATTCATCAATCTCGACGTAACGGATGCCGCGCTCGCCTTGCGCATTGGTGCCATGGCGGGCGACCCAAGACTGGGCGCGCCGCAAACCGGCCAGGGCAAGCGGCTCGTCATCGATTTCGGCGGACCGAACGTCGCCAAGCCCATGCATGTGGGACATCTGCGCTCCGCGATCATCGGCGACTCGTTGCAGAAGCTGTTTCGCGCCGATGGCTGGAACGTCGTCAGCGACGTGCATCTGGGCGATTGGGGCCTGCAGATGGGCCAGCTTATTTCGGAGATCGACCATCGCGGCATGGCACCGATTTATTTCGACGCGAATTTTTCCGGCCCCTATCCAAACCAGTCTCCGGTGACGATGGAGGATCTCGAAGAGCTGTATCCTTCTGCGTCCGCCGCGTGCAAAGCCGACCCGGCGCGTCTTGAAGAGGCGCGTGTGGCGACAGCCGAGCTGCAGGCGGGACGTCCCGGTTATCGCGCGTTGTGGAAACATTTTGTTGGCGTCTCGGAATATGGGCTCACGCGCGAATATGCGAGCCTCGGCGTCAGCTTCGATCTTTGGAAGGGCGAGGCGGCCGTCGATCGTCTGATCGCGCCCATGGTCGAAGACCTGAAGGCGCGCGGGCTCGCGGTCATGAGCGAAGGCGCGCTCGTCATTCCCGTGGTCGAGCCCGGCGACAAGAAGGAAATGCCGCCGCTCATCCTGCTCAAATCCGATGGCGCGGTGCTTTACGGCACGACCGATCTCGCGACCATCGTCGATCGCGTTCAAACCCAGAATCCCGACTTTATTCTTTATGTCGTCGATCAGCGCCAGCACGGTCATTTCGAGCAGGTGTTCCGTGCGTCGAAAAAAGCGGGGCTGAACGGTCATGCGGAGCTCGAGCACGCGGGCTTCGGCACCATGAACGGCGTCGACGGCAAGCCGTTCAAGACGCGCGAAGGCGGCGTGCTGAAGCTTTACGATCTGATTGCAATGGCGACGGAGGAGGCGGGCAAGCGCCTCGCCGAGCAGGGGCTGGCCGAGGAATATCCGGCCGAAGAGCGTGCGGCCATCGCCAGGGCCGTCGGCATCGCTTCGATCAAATTCGCCGATCTCTCGAATCACCGGATTTCGAATTACATCTTCGATCTGTCGCGTTTTACGCGCTTCGAAGGCAAGACGGGCCCCTATCTGCAATATGCGGCAGTACGCATCCAGTCGATCCTGCGCAAGGCGGAAGCGGAAGGCTACGCCCCGGCCGCGCCCGTCTTGCGCTCGCCGGAAGAGCGCCGGCTTGTGCTTTTGCTGCTGTCCATCACCGATGCGATGGAAGGTGCGGAAAACAAACGCGCCCCGAATATCCTGTGCGATTACGCGTTCACGCTCGCCCAGGAGTTCAGCCGCTTTTATGCCGCGCATCACATCATGTCGGAAAGCGATGCGGCACTGCGCGCCGCGCGGCTGGGCCTTTGCGCGCTTACGTTGCGGACTCTGGGCAAAGTGCTCGATCTGCTAGGCATCGAAATTCCAGCGCGGATGTAGCATTTCCCTCTCTCCCGGCGGGAGAGAGGGAAGTGTTTCGTTCACCCAAACTTTCTCTCCGCTTCGCGCGTCAGGCCAAACGCCACCGACAGAAAATCCGAGCCCGTCGCCATGCGTGCGTTGGGTGCGGCTGCGGCGACGGCGTTGCGCACGGCGGGAACGCGGCTCGAGCCGCCCGTGAAAAAGATCGTGTGGATCGAACCGGGCTTTACCCCCGCGCGCGCCACGCAATCGCGTGCGACGCCGCGCAGGCGACGCATCTTTTCGCCGATGGCCCGATCGAAGCTTTCCTGCGTCGCGTGTGCCGTTAATCCGCGCTCGAGAAATTCCAGCGGGATCGCAATCTCGGCGGCATCGCTCAGCGCGATCTTGGCGTCTTCGACGGCAAACGCGATGCGGTGACCGAGATGGCGCCGTAACGTGCGCAGCAGGCGCTTGACCTTTTCGGGCGCGCAGGATTTCGCGAGCAGCTCAACGACATCGCGCTCGGTGCGGTAGTTGTAGGCGAAATTGATCGTCGACCAGGTCGCGAGGTCGAAATAGGTCGCCCGCGGCATGGGCAGATCCTTTTCGGTGAGCTGCGTGCCGAGCCCCAGGAGCGGCATCACCGCATCGAGGCTCAGCAAGCTGTCGAAATCGGTACCGCCGATGCGCGCGCCGGCATTGGCGAGGATGTCGTCGCGACGGTCGGGGCGGTTGCGCCGTTCGGGCCCGATCCGGATCACGGAAAAGTCCGATGTGCCGCCGCCGATATCGGCCACAAGCACAAGCTCCTCTTGCGAGACACTGTCTTCGTAATGATAAGCGGCGGCCAGCGGCTCATACTCGAAAATCACGTCGCGAAAGCCCACCCGTTTGGCGATGCCCTCAAGCACGGACTGCGCTTTGGCGTCCGCTGCATCGTCGCGGTCGACGAACCGCACGGGCCGGCCATGCACCACCTGATCGATCTCCCGGCCGAGGAAGTCTTCGGCGCGCTGTTTCAGGTGTCGCACGAACATCTCGACCACTTCGGTCAACCGGATTCGCCGGTGGCCCACGGCCGTCGATTCGTCGATGAGGGGCGAGCCCAGGATCGATTTGAGCGCCCGCATAAGGCGTCCCTCATGCTGCGAGATGTAAGTGTCGATCGCCTGCCGGCCGAACACGATTTGGCCTTTGGTTTCGAAGTCGAAGAAGATTGCGCTGGGGATCAGCGTATCGTCGCCTTCGACCGGGGCGAGTGCCAATGCCCCGTCCTTGACGACACCCAACGCCGAGTTGGAAGTCCCGAAATCCAGTCCGCATGCCGTCATGAGAAGCCCCTTTCGAACCGCAATGGGGCTCTCACCTAATACACATAAAGTGCTCTTGCCAGTCTGTTCGACAACCCCTAAACTGTAGCAACGCATAAGGGATCGCCGGAACCGGCGGTCCCTTTTTTGCTGGAATAGCTCCGTATACGGATCGTCAGAAACCGCTCCGCTTCTATCGGCACCGTTTCGCGGCAATGGCGCGTTCGCAATCGACGATCTCCGGGCAATCGCAACGAAAGCGCGTTTCGAGCGACTCCTTCATCCGGCGCGCCGTTTGGATCACGGCTTCGATCTCCAACAGCTTGCGTGCCGCGAGCGCCTGCCAGCGCGCCGAAGGTTTTGTGCCCGTGGGAAAGCCGGTGAGAAATGTTTTCGTCTCGGCAATGGTGAAGCCGGCAGTGCGCGCGACCCTGATCATTTCGAGACGGCCCAGAATTTCGGGATCGTAGCGCCGCTGGCCGGAGACACGCGGCGGTTTGGGCAGGAGGCCCGCGCGTTCGTAGTATCGGATCGCAGAGGCCGCGAGTTCGGCTTTCTTGCCGACTTGTCCGATGGTCAGTCCGCGCATTTTAGAGTCTCCCGAATTTCAACCCGACCTGGATAGGTTGCCACATGCGAACACGCAATCGTGTACTTGCATTAAAGCGCACTTCAAGTTGTAGCGTCCTCGCGTTTCAAAGCAACAAGCGAGGACTCCATGGTGAATTTTTCTGCAGTTCGCAATTGCCTGCCGGCACTCGCAGGCGCCGTTCTCTTGTGTGTCGGCGCACCGGCGGCTTTCGCCCAGCCTGCGCCCGACCATCCGCTGGTGATCGAGATTGTGGCCACGCCCGGCGCCACGTTGCTCGACTTCGCCGGACCTTCGGAAGTGTTCGGTGTCATGCCGGGTCACGCAGTCGAGTATGTCGTGTCCGAAAACACCGAACCCTTCAAGCTCGAAAACGGCGTGAAGATCGCGCCGGATTACACGTTCGACGACGCGCCGAAGCCCGACATCGTCGTCATCGGATCGCAAGCCGAAAAGGGAAGCGACAAAGCCATGGCGTGGTTGCGCCGCGTTCATTCCGACGGCGGTCTGGTGATGTCGGTTTGCACTGGGGCCGATTGGCTCGGACAATCCGGGTTGCTGGCGGGCTTGGAGGCGACAACGCATCACCACGCCTATTCCTCGTTTCAGAAGAATTTCGCCGACGTGAAACTCGTTCGCGGGCGGCGCTATGTGGAGAGCGAAGCAAAACTGTTCACGGCCGGCGGCTATACGGCCGGCCTCGATCTCGCATTGCATCTGGTCGACCAACGCTACGGGCGCAAAGCCGCGCAGGAAGTGGCCGCGCGGCTCGAGTACAAAGGCGACGGCTGGATCACGAATCAATTGTGAAACGCTGCGTTGTCGGTCGCCGGGTGCCCGACGACCGACAACGAGCTTCGGAAACGTCAGAACACGGTGTACCCGCCATCGACAATGAACAGGTCGCCGGTGTGATAGGCGGACGCGTCGCTGGCGAGATAGACCGCG
>Ga0302324_100007008_pt1 | contig 24098 bp, 33 predicted proteins | sample Palsa_T0_1_FD_201949 | JGI IMG/M metagenome (GOLD analysis project Ga0302324, IMG submission 201949) | Peat permafrost microbial communities from Stordalen Mire near Abisko, Sweden - Palsa_T0_1 | ecosystem: Environmental > Terrestrial > Soil > Palsa > Peat permafrost | place: Sweden: Abisko... | reverse complement strand
TTTAGGTTTTGAAGGCTCTGAGCGAGAAACTGTAACACCCCCTTATGGAATGGGGTTTTTGATTTTGGGGGATTCTGGATACACTCGGCAGCATGGCAGAGACGGACTGGAGCAAAGTACTGGGTTGGCCGGGGTATCGGGTCTACCGGCACGAGATCAATGAGCAGGCAAAGACGCTGAAGCTGTGGGTACGGCGCAAGCGAGGGAACCGCAAACTGGAGTGTTCGGGTTGTGGACGAAAGTTCACCGAAGTATATGACAGCTATGAGCGGGAGGTGCGAGATCTCCCGTGTTTCGAGTTTCGGACGACGGTGGTGATCGAACTGTATCGAGTGCGCTGTCCGGACTGCGGGGTGAAGACGGAAAAGGTGCCGCAGTTACCGAGCAAAGCGCCATTCAGCAAGCGCTTCGAAGAGGCGGTGGGGTTGGCCTGTGAGAGCGCGGCGGTGCGGCGAGTGGCACGACAGTTTGGTCTGGCCAGCAGCACGGTGCGAGCCATCGATGTGCGCTATCTGAAGCGCTGGGCGCAGAGTCGGAGGAAGCCGGCGTTGCGGCAGATGGGTGTAGACGAGATCTACCTGGGGAAGAAGCAGCAGTTCCTCACGGTGGTGTGCAATCTGAACACGGGCGAGCCCCTGTGGTTCGGGCGGGAACGGAAGAAAGAAACGTTGGATGAGTTCTTCGAGACGCAGTTGAGCGCTTTCCAGCGGAGTGCAGTAAGTGCTGCTTGTGTGGACATGCATGAGGCCTATGGTTTGAGCCTAAAGCAGTGGGTTCCGCAGTGTCGCATAATCTACGACAAGTTCCACGTCATGAAGCGCGCCAACGAAGCGATGGCCGAGGTTCGGCGCGCGGAATTCTTCCGCAAGGGTGGGGCGGCGCGGGAACTGTTCAAGGGAAAGCACTGGTTGTTGTTGACCCGCTGGGTTCATCTGAACACCAACAGGAAACGGCAGCTCAACCAGCTGTTCGCGCTGAACCGCCGGGTGATGAAGGCGTACCTGATGAAGGAGAGCTTGGATCGCCTGTGGAACTACACCTATGAAGGAGCCATGCTGCGCTATCTGAAAAGCTGGATTGATCAGCTGCGCTGGCAACGGCTCAAGCCCCTGGAGAAGCTGGCGGGGATGTTACTCAAACATCTGCAAGGAATTCTTAACTACTGCAAAACTAAAGTACGGCTGGGGGTAGTGGAAGCCGTCAATGGAAACATCAAAGCGCTGTTGCGCCGTGGTCGGGGTTACCGCGACCTCGATTACCTGCTGCTGAAAGCGCAGCGCTTGGCGGCCACCAAGACCGAATTCGTCGCTTTCCAGAAAGCCGCATAGAATGCACTTTCTTACAGATTGTCGTGCAGAGCCCTTTTTTCCTGCAACTTCTGCGATGTCCTGATGCGGAGCCACAAAAATAGGTTCGGCAGAACAACCATAACGGCACAAAAAGTGAGCAAATAACGGTCGGGTAGTAACTTGCTGCCTCTAATCGCCCACAGAACAAACAAGGGCGAGACGCTGCTCAAAACCATCAGCAGCCGTGCAACCTTGAGTCCTTCACCGTGGACGGTATTCGACATTTTGGACGCGACCCTTCCGAGAGTGTAAATCTCTTCTCCAAATTGGACTAGAATAAGTTCACATTTCCGGCCGCCGCGATCCTTTGAGGAGGGCTCAGCGATGGAAAATGCCACTCTTACTGAGTTCAATGATGAAACTCGGCCCCTTCACGCTTACCTGACTGCCGACGACGATTGCTACTACTTCGTCGAGTTCATAAAGGGAGCGGGTTATGGACCGCCCGGTAACAGTTTCATAAACAATCTGAAGAAAAAACCCAGCAAGCGTAATACTTGGGAATGGCCGCACAAGGTCAGAGCGATTAGGGCCGCGTCCCGAACGCTTCTGCGGGAGCTTCCCGCTGATTGGCTCTCAGACTCCACCTTCGTTCCCGTACCTCCGTCCAAAGCAAAGGGACACGCCGAGTATGATGACCGAATGTTGCAGATATTGATTGGGCTTGGCAATGCGGACGTGCGTGAACTCGTGATCCAGACCGAAAGCATGGAGGCTACTCACGTATCAGATCAACGGCATACCATCAATGAACTCGTGGCGAACTACGAAATTGACGAAGATCAAGCTGAACCCGAACCGACGCATATCGTGATAGTGGATGACATGATGACTGCTGGGGCACATTTTAGAGCAATGGCTAGAGTTCTGGGAGAGCGTTTCCCCGCAGTCCCAATTTCGGGGGTCTTCTTGGCACGCCGCATTTTCCCAGAAAACAATGGGTAAGAAAACCGATTGGGCTGTCGTTTTTGATATTGATGAGACCCTCGTGCTCACAAGCACGCTCGAACCGCTGCGAAAGAAAAGGAAGTGGTCCGAAGTGTACGCGGCTTTTCCGCAGACACAACTGCCAAATGGCACGCTAGACTTTATTGAAAAGGTGTCTGCGAAGGCGAAGCTCGCGGCGGCGACGAAGGCTCCAAGGGTTTATGCGGAGAGGTTGCTTGCCCACCACGGCTTGCAGGTGCCCGTAGCGGCAGCGTATCACGATGTGAAAAGAGTAAAGCCAGACCCAGAGGCACTCCTGTTGGCATCACAAAAGCTCGGCATTGAACCAGCCCGCTGCATCTACGTTGGAGATGATGCGAACGATGTACGAGCGGCACGAGCCGCAGGATTTACGCCAATCGGGGTGTGCTGGGGTGAGAGAATTGACATTGGCCTCGACTCTGTTTTTACTAGCTGGGACGAAGTTTACGTCGAGATTCTGAGAGTGATTTCTGCATGACGACCCCTGCAACAGAGCGAACGATGGCGGACCTTCAGGTTGCATATTCCTATGCCCTTTCGCACCTTGCACACTGGGGCGAACGTTCTGCCATTAAGCTCAAGAAGAAGTTTCCGACGTATGACTCTTGGAGTGAGCTTACGTCCGCCGAAAGAGACAATGCGACAAGGGGTTTACTGGGGGACGATTCCCCAGCGGTATTCACGACAAATTTCGATTCCCTGATCGACCGTGCTTTAACCGATGTCAGGAAGCACGAACGTGAGGGAATTCGAGTTCTCTCAATCGACAGCGACGAGTACCCTCAGTTGCTCAAGCTGATCCCCGACTCTCCTCTGGTGTTGTTCGTCAAAGGATCAATTGAAGCGGTATCTCACAATTCAAACGTCGCCGTCGTGGGAACCCGCGATGCAACTTCGGCAGGAGAAAAGGTCGCTTCAAAAGTCGCCAAGTGGCTCGGAGAGCATGGATGGTGCGTTGTCAGCGGCCTTGCCAAGGGTATAGATTCCGCCGCTCACAGAGGTGCACTCGAAGCACAAGGCAAGACTGCTGCTGTTATGGCTACACCCTTAAACAAAGTCTATCCTGCCGAAAACAGGCAATTAGCGAATGACATCCTTGACGGTGGGGGCTGCTGGATAGGTGAACTTCCTCTCTGGAAAAAGCCTCACAGGAGTTCATTCGTGCAGCGTGATCGCATTCAGAGTGGCATTTCTGTTGCTGTTATTCCCGTTCAAACAGATGTCGAAGGCGGGACGATGCACACTGTGCGATTCGCCGAACAACAGAGCAGACTTCTTTTATGTCCCCGACCAATCGAGGCTGAAAAATTCGTGAAGCAGTACGCTGGCATTCGACACCTTATCGATACGCGACGGGCGGTGCCGTTTTCAGGCGACGACTACAGCAAGATATGGGAGTCGATGCTCAATCATCGCGAAACCCTGCTAAAGAGTTCACCGCCGAAGACTTCGCCGCCAGAGCCAAACGCGATCTCCGTCATCAGCGTTTCCGAAGTGCCTAAGCAGCCGCCCAGCCTTGAAGCCGACGAAAAGCCCAAGACTAAACCGAAACGAGCGAAACGCCCTCGCCTTCAGATCGGATTCGGCTTTATCGCCGATGAACCCCCAATTGAGAAACCTAAGAAGAAAAAGGCGAAGAAAGCCACAAAGTTGACAGAGCCACCAGAGCTTTCACTAGAACCCGGTTTGGGCAAAGAGACAAAAGTGGCGATGACAACTAAGCATTGGATCGAACGTGCATCCCACTACCGTGATGAAGTGCTTCAAGAAATCAGCGAGATTCCCATCGCTGATACCAGCGACCGCTCCCGTGTGGCAACAGCGTTCATCAAAATGGCCGTGGGGGACTTCAACGCAATCCTGACGGAAATTGGCAACGATAATCCCGGTCCCGCGTTCAAACTGTTTCGTCTTCTTTACGAGGATGTTGTGAATGGTCTTTGGGCACAGGCGTTTGCTAAGGACGAACTCATCCACAAACTCCTGCACGGCACAGATGGACAATTGCCCGGTCACATGGCAGATCGGGCGAAGGAACTCGATACGATTTTTGTCGATCCGTCCATCTTAGAACCTGACGATGATGGGACCCTGTTCGTTCATTTTCAGAGCAAATTCTGGAAAACAGCAAACAGCTATACGCACGGTGGCTCGATGGCTATTAATCGGGAACTGGCTGGATACGACGACAAATCCATTTATGAAAGCCTTCGCAGCAGTACGACTCTCTTCATCATGTTCATAGATGCCATGTATAGCCTGCACTACCAAAAGCCGAATGACGCTCTGACTGTCATTGCACAGACCTACTTCGCAGAGAAGTGGTGAATAACGGAGGACATCCGCCATCGAACTGTGCCGCCTTTCAAGCGGCCAGAATCGCCGCCATGATCCCGATGACACATTTGCGAGCCTCGTCCATTCGGCAGACCCTAATTCGGGGGCCGCACTAGGACGGATTCTACTGCTGATTGGCATCTATGGAGGCAACGTCAGTTTGGATGCTACTCACGTCACTCTGGATTCGGCTCGCGTCAGCTTGGATACTACTCACGTCACTCTGCATCGTACTCACGTCACTTTGAATGCTGCCATTCTTTAGCTCCCAAAGTATATCCTTCAATAGTTGGATGATTCTGTCTCCCTGATCTTCGGTCATTGGTGAATCAGACATGTAGACTCCTTGTTGTTGTCGTGCAGATCGGGAAGATTATTTGCTAATAAGAGAACCGCGACGACGGCCTGTTCAAGAAGGCAGCGTCGTTTGCGTCACGACGCTTTCAACATTGATCGGCTCCGCACAGAAGCTTTGATACCCCAGTTCGTCGATATCCTTCCAATCGTCCCTCGACCTTTTGCTGACGGAGAACTTTAGCCAGTGCTGGTCGCAGCTCTTGCATCTCTTGATCTGCATCTGCGAACGCAACACCAATTCCTTCTGAAATGCATCACTACCACCCATCCTTGCGTGGACGGCAATTGCATCTTGGAAACGGCTCTCCGAAAGACACTGCATTACAGCTTTCACGGCTTCGGTTAATGCTCCCGAATCTGCCGTGTATCTGCTTTGGATGCCCTTCTTCGCAAGATACTTTGAGCAGGGGTCGCAATAGGCAAGTGACTTCAGGTGAAAATAAACGGCGACTCCACCGATAGCGAATCCCAACACTTGGAGAACGGCGTACAGATAACCCCATGAGCCAAGCTCGACAGCTTCTCCGATTGGGTGTGCTCTGATATTGAATTGCACCGCCGTGTGGGACATCTCAATGTCGAGAAATTGAGAGAAGGGGAGAAAGTCTCGAACGGCCTTGCCGTCGATTTCGAGAAAGAAGTAGTCGAGATAGTGGATCAAAAAGAAGGTCGCAACTGAGATGGCGACCATATTCAACAGCAGGATTCTGGTGGGTCGATGGTTGAATAACCGGGCACCAAAATAGTAGCCCGACGCAGCGGCAAAACCACAAAGAATCGCCCCCGCTGGAATCACAAACCAGAACATCCAAGTGTAAAGCGAAAAGTCGAATCGCAATTCTATAGCGGCAAGGATGACGGCGGTGATGACGCTGGTTGTGGCACCAAGACCCGCCACAAGAAAATCCTGAGCCACCCTGCCGAGGTCGCTGCGAATCGCTGTTGCTGTGCCTGACGCCATTTATCGCAGAGTGTCTCCCTTTACGGGTAGGCTGTCAAGCAGCGAGGATGGGTTGGTTCTGGCTGAGGAGACTTTGGTTGCGGGGGTGTGCCCGAGTAGGCGAATAGGCCCGCGAGACGCTGATTTGGCTGTCACGGCGTACCGATCAAGGGCGACAAACCTCGCAGGCACGATAGCCCGAGGAACTTGCTGCCGCTGGAGAAGTAAATGTGATGCGGTTTCGGTGAGACATTTTCATTGCCCATTCGCACGTGGGGCGGTGATAGATAAACCGTATCTTGCTTCCGACCACCTGATATGCTGCTGAGCCGCTCGTCTTTGCAGCAGGACGCGTGCTGCTTCCATACGACCCCCTGCTGGGCTTCGTCCACGGTGCACGCGGCGGTGGCGTCCACGGTGTCGGTTGGCTAAATGTTCCAGTGGGGGCAGACGTAGCCGCTTTGGGCCACTCTTTTCGCAAAGTGAAGATGTACGAAGCCAAGAGACAACCAAGAACATAAGTCCAAAAGACAAATGCGGACGAGTCTGCTTTTGCGATTCCAACGCCTTCTGCAAGGCCTTGAAGGATCGGCAGCCAAAGCCAAAAGAAAAACAGGCCAACAAAACCAATTTGGAGAGCTTTGGGCTAAGCTTGGCTGTGAACCCTCTTCCAGTCCAATGATGGGCGTCTGAGGGTCGGCTGCTGTACCGCTGGTGCAGTTTGCGGCTGTGCTGATTGCGGAACCTGCGGCTGTCCCACGGAGGTTATAGCAGTTGGCTTCCACAAAGGTGGGTAGGTTGACTGCGTGCCAGCCGTTTGAGACGACGTAGAGACGGCCTGAGCACTGGCTTCTCGCGTTTTGACTTCGATACGAACGTCGGCAGGTGCGGTCATCCACGCAGGGAGCTTGGATTTTCTAGTGGCGAGATCGAGAAGGTATGGTGCATCTCCGAGCTTGGCTTTGGCAGCCCGACTTAGCGTTTCGCCCAAGTGTTGCTGCTGTTGCCCCATCTTCTTCAGTCGCGAGAAGAGCCTTGATGAATGTGGATCAACGAAGTCGGACTTCGAGAAGATGATGTTCTCGTCGTGGAATTCACGCCAAAGCTCGGGAGCTTCAGCCAGAGCAATCAAACTCAGGTAAATGACTAATGCAGAGAAGTTGTCCAAACCCAGATTGAAATCCCTGAAACTTCGGTCGGGATGCTGGTAGTGTGGATTTCCAATCTCGCTGCTGTTCCATCCCTGCATGGAGGGAACAAACATGCCGTCGAGATCAATCAATCGAAACTGTGAGTTTTGGATTATCAGGTTCCCATGTTGCAAGTCGCCATGTGCAACCTTCGTTGCACGAAGGCTTTCGATGACTTTCAACCAAGCGTCCGCGAGATTCTGAAGAGCCGCTTTGTTACCCAGAACCTGCTCTAGGTATAGATCGAGGGTCGGGCCTTCTATCCATTCCATCGAGACAATTGGGTATCGACGACCAGCGACCAAGATTCCTTCTGGGTCGAACTCGAAACTGGTTAAATGTGCATTGGGATTTGCGTCAAGGTGATTGTCTATTAGCAAATAACGCTTGTCTCGGTCCGGTATGAAACCTCTGAAACACCTGACTCCAGTCGCACGACTATTCGTCGAGTCCCGTAGCTTGAATGCATAAGCAAAATTTCCTGATGCAACAAGCGGCATCCCAAATCGGTCTATTGCAGGCTCGCACTCCCGCAAGTCAGCATCACGGAAAACGAGGCGTGGATTTTGGACAGCCTCTACGAAATCATGAGAGGACGGCCACGGCGGAGATGGTGAAGTCGTACTCACAGGACTCTCAGCCAACTCGCACGCGAATTGCTGCTATATCATCGTTCCTCATTCGAGAAGCTGCCCTCTGCTCGTCGAACAAAATGTCGAGTTCGCTGGTTGACCCGCGTGCGAGAAGCTGCTCAAACTCAAAGACGAAATCCGCGTTTGTTCTTTTCCCTTGCAGATACCAATTTGCAACCGAATCTGAGAACAAGTAGAACTCATCGCCTTCCTCGACGGCTCCTTCGTGTTCGGCTATGCTCTCGGCGACAGCGGATTGCCCGGCAACGTTTGAGGGCAATAGCACGGGGCGGAATCCGAACTGCTCTGGCTCTGATATGGGAAATGAACCTATGAGACTTCCAGACCTTTCGTGAACTAGGCAGGAATCGCCGATTGCGAGGCTACGCCAACGTAGCTTATCGTCATAACACTCAAGAGTGAGGCCGACAAAAGTAGCAAACGATCCATCCTTTGCCTTCTCTTCTGCGTACCAAGGCAACTTCTTATTTCTCCAACGTTCAGTGGTTCTCTCACCGAGGCGATTGACCATCTCAAGAAAAGGAGCCTTTCGCGAGGCAGAAGGCGTCCGAACCCACGTTCTTACCAACAATCGTGACCAGTATCGTGATGCGAACGCTTCAGTGGCTCCATCGGACACGGCGAATGCACCATTGCGAAGGCTGAACGCGACCGCATCCTCGCACTCATTCCGCTCGGTTCCGAGCTTCTGCGTCAGATACGATTGCACCTGAAGCACGAAGGATGTCATCGGAGATTCGCTGGTCTCGTCCCAATATCAAAGAATTGAACCACTGACGCAGCGTCTCCGTTGAAAACGAAGCCACGTGCTCCTTCTTCAGCTGTTATTCCCATTTGTTGGGCTGCACGGCGAAATGATTCGGGGAGTGTGCTAGATATTCCAAACAGAGTTTTGGCAAAATCATCGGGCAGAACAGTTGCTTGTGACGGATATTCGATCTTAGCCCCGCGAGCCGATGACACATGGCAGGTGTAAAGCAACGCTTCGCCATCCGAAGTTTTCAGGCTCATGATCTTCGATGGCATATTCGGCAGAAATCAGTCGCTCAAATCCCACATGCTTTGTGTTCATCATCGACCCATCGACCAGTCTGGTTCTATGGCGGACCCTTTCGGTGGCGAGGGTGTCGGACGAAGTCGTGAATCGCACCTTGCACGATCTAGTCATCAGAGCTACCCGCACAGAAGAGATACGCAACTACTATCATATTTCTGTCGTTGGCTATGGAGGTGCAGTTCAACCCTCACTCTCCGGTGCCCTTGGTGGTCGCGAACTTGTCCCCATAGCGGAATTGGCTGACAATCCAGCACGAATTGAAAACCGAGCGAAGAGAGTTCCTGACGGTGCAGGCGGCTTGGTAGAGCAGCAAGTCAAATTTCCAATTTGGATCGGGTGAGGCATAATCGCGCCTGTATATACCTGTGCCCGGTATGTTCAGAGATTGGTACTTCCTGCCTTTCGCGTCCGTGCCCAGCCTCACGCCCGGCAGACCGACGGAGTAACCCACTCCGCTTTTGGAGAGGTTAATCTTCAGCGGCCCGAGACGCAGCGACCTTCGAAAATTCCAACCCATACAGATTCCACCAGACTCCAACGGCGTAACTATAACAAAATGTTGACACTGGGGATAGGACGGCGATGACCGAGAATTCAAGAGTGCTTTAGGACCTCGTATGAACAAGAGCCATGCGATGCAGGGCTGCAACAACAACAGACTGGGTTAGCTTGAGTTCTCTGCTGAACACGGGAACTCGCAAAGCGAATAAACTCGTGGTGAGTGTCGCCTCGGGGGGACATGATTTGCATGGTCAAGAGACTTGCAGTTTCGCTTCTGCTCTTCGCCTTCGTCGTACCACAGCAGGCAGCATGGGGATGGGGCAATGAGGGGCACATTTATGTCAACCGGGTTGCTGCGGAGAAGCTGCCGCCAGACACGCCAGCCTTCCTGCGAAACGCCGTCGCGGAGTTAGCTTATCTCGGTCCTGAACCCGACCGATGGCGGGAGGATTACGATCCGGCGCTGAAGAGCGCACAGGAGCCCGATCATTACATCGATCTGGAGAGAATTGGTTGGCTGGATCATTTGCCGGAAGGTCGGTACGAGTTTTACCAGAAGCTCTATGAGAAACGGGCGCAAACCAAGGACAACCCAGACGATTACCTCCCAGAACGAGTCGGTCTCCAACCCTACGTCGTGATGGAAATCTTCGGGCGGTTGAAGAATGCGTTTCGAGAATATCGACAGCTTCGGGATCGGCACCAGCCGACGGACTTTATCGAGCACAAGATCGTTTTCTACGCCGGGTGGTTGGGCCATTACGTCGCGGACGGATCACAGCCGCTCCATACCACGGTTCACTACAATGGTTGGGTCGGCGCAAATCCAAAAGGGTACGCGACTCACGGAGGCATTCATGCTGGGTTCGAGACCGCATACGTTTCCCGCAATATCGCAGCCCCCGACTTCGCCAATTTGGTTCACGCCCCGGAACACATAGCTGACCCGTTCGGCAGCTACATGCAGTATCTAAGGAGTTCAAACGGACTTGTCGAAAAAGTCTACGAATTGGACAAAGCTGGCGGCCTTCGTGAGGGTGGATCGCGTGAGGCGTTCGATTTCACAGCGCAAAGACTGGCGGCTGGCAGCCAGATGTTGGTAAGCCTGTGGTACACGGCTTGGCTGGACAGCGCAAACTGATAAGGAGGATGACATTGATTTGCCACAAGAAACGGGCATTAGCAATTCCGGTTGTCGTTGTTCTATGGGCTGCATTGGGCCTTGCCCAAACCTCGATATCGGCGGCGGAGGCGAAGAATCACATTGGGGAGAGGGCAACTGTGTGCGGGGAGGTAGCCAGCGTACACTACGCAGCAAGGAGTCGCGGAAATCCGACGTTCATCAATCTCGATAAACCATACCCGAACCAGATTTTCACGGTGTTGATCTGGGGAAGTGACCGCCCGAAATTCGGCGATCCCGAGGAGGCGTACCGCAGCAAACACATCTGCGTGACAGGAAAAATAAGCGACTACAAAGGTGTCCCTGAAATCGTCGCTTACGAGCCTAGTCAAATCAAAGTTCAGTGATGCCGGGTTACAACGGAACGCGCATTCAAGATATTTGTGCACGATGGAAGAATTTCCGCCTCAGGAGCGAAAATGAACCGACTTCTTGGATTGGCATTGCTGGGCCTTACCCTTGTGCCTTTCGCATCGGCTGAAACCCGCTCGGCTCAAGACATGGCGAAGGAGTGTCGGGTCGCGCTCGACGTAGCTCAGGGGCACGCCGAGAAAAGTTTCGAAAACACTCTCTTTCTGGGCGAATGCATCGGGTACATGCAGGGCGCAGGCGACGTTTCGCTCGCGATGGCAGACAACGTGAAGTGGTTCAAAGTCTGCGTCCCTGACAGCACGTCAACGATGATCCTCATTCAGAAGTTCATCGCATTCGTGGATAAGAATCCGAAGTACACGCTGGCGTCAACGGCATTTCAGTTAATGCTTGGTCAGGAGTTTCCGTGCTCGAAGTGAGCCAAGGCCAGAGCACTTCTCGAACCGCGCGGGGAGGGTTATTGTGCGCGGGCGTGAAGCAGGACCTCTGACGGGCCGGGTTTGCGTCAGGGGACGGAAGTGTGCCAGACTTTCCCTCGTTCCCCCATGCAAAGGAAAACATGAAGGCACCACTCGTAGTGGGGATGGCCGTGCTTGCTTGGTTGCTGGCTGGTTGCACGGCATCAGCACAGCAGACAAAATCAGCAGGTACACAACGCCCAGCGAACAAGACTTCAGGTCTGCCTGACGAAGACAGACTGCGGATGCGTCTTCAGTTCCATCCCCATGACGCAGACGCCCACAAGGAACTCATCAAGCTACTGGATAAGAAATATGCATTCCGTGCGATTGTTGCGGAAGACACCACTTGGCTGAGCAACAACCGCAGCGACTCGTGGGCGCTCACCGAGATCGTTAGCTACTCGGAGACTGCTCTGCATGATCCTGAATGCGCTATAGCGCAGTTGCGTCTTCAACTCGCCGCAGTCCCACGAAAAGATGACCCCGAAGATTTTGACGACTGGTCGGATCAACTCGCCGCTAAACTGCAAAAACGAGGCAGACCGGAAGAGGCTCTCCCACTGCTCAGTGAGTTGGTCCGTCTGAATCCTAATGAGGCAGGTTTCTGGGCGGACTATGGCGACTTGCTCTCTGCGCTAGGTCAGAACGCGGACGCAATTAAAGCATTTCGACGATCAATTGAACTCGATCCGTCGATGGAATCCTTTCACGAAGGTTTTGCGGAAGCATTAGTCAAATCCGGAGACTTGAACGGCGCGGAATCCGAGTACCGCGCTGCTCTTTCTATCTATGATGCCCAGTACAAGAAAGGGGAACCAACTGACTCGTATCACTCCTTCATCAGCGGCATGGTGAAGATTGAGGCTGCCCACGGTGAGGAACACGCCCTAGCCGAAACGCGAATGAAACTCGCACACATTCTGCTTCTTGATAAGAAGTACGACGAAGCCCTCGTTCAAGCAAAGGCTGCGTTGGATGCAGACCACAATGAATTTGCCGCGTTTTACTTGCAAGCAGAAATCTACGATGCGAAGGGTGAGCACGATCAGGCAAATAAGATTCGTGCGAATGCCGCCACGACCGTCCAGAAGGAAGCGGCGAGTGACGCAGGGTGGAAGAAAAACAACCCAGACATGGATGCACGGGTCTTGTTTCTCAGTGACACACTATGGAATGCACAATCAGGATATCCAGCATTTCCCTCAGAGATTGTTTCGATTCTGGAGCCGCGCACTGCTGCTCTTTCTTCGTTTGAAAGGGTTGAACTCGCGTCGGCGTACTTCGCGTTGGGGAGCGTAGCAAGCGGGAAGCGACAATGGGAGAAAGCAATCGCTTCCGATTCGCAGCTTGACAACGCCGTTAGTCACTCCAACCTCGGTGAAGAGCTTGTTAAGGCAGGTGCTTTTGACGATGCCCTCCCACATCTTCGGAAAGCGTATGAACTCGATCCGCAGAACACAACCTTTCGGATGGAGTACGACGCTGTGCGTCAGCGGCTAGGGCAGTGAGTTCAATCATCACATGAGTGAACCAGCGACAATACCGGATGCGAAAGTAGAGTTCGTGAAGTTCGGACGCGACCGATTCTCTCCGGGTCTGTACAGACTTGATTTGTCAGCCGTCAGCGATCTGCCCATGAAGATGAACGGGGAGCCTTCGACTTTTGGGGCTGTATACGGCAAGCTCGTGGAGTCTAAGGTTCGCGAGATGCCGGATCGATTATCTTTTGGCGTGGAGAAATACGTCACCGAGGCGGGTGACATTAAAGTTGAGGCTGAATGGACGATCCTGTCAGAGATGAAGATGCTGATCGACTTGGTCAGACAGGACATCAGTCCCTATGGCGTCCTGTGGTTTTACTACTCCCACGACTGGTCGAGGGACGCTGACGAGTGCCACGTCTTCTTCGCCGTCAGTGGGGACAAGATCGTGCTTGAATCGTGCCACTTTAGCTCCGAGGAACCGCTGATCCTGAAGCAGGACAAGGAAGACGATCCGATCTGGCACAGTCATCCCTACTTCAACGAAGCGTTGGTGAATTACTGGTACAACAAGTTCTATACCGAGACCATGACTGGGAAACTTATGGTGCTCCGTCCCGACGAACCCATCCTCTACTACCACCAACGACCATCCACGAGAGACGTGGCGAAGGATGTCGCATTCGTAATCTTAGTAAAGACGTACCGATTGTTGTGGGTTGCGGTCGCCCTTCTCATAGCGATTGCGTTTCCGGCGATCAAGGAAATCATGGGGATTGTGGCGGGCGTATTGCTCATTGATGTGCTTTGGCGAGCGTGGGCAACCCGTAAAGTAGGTTCGAGCGATTAGCAAACCGAAGCCTCTCCAGCAACCTGACCAACGCCAACGTATCCTGCCCGCAATAATCCAGTAGCGCCGTCTTGATTCTGTTGCGCTCGACCTGATCCAAGCCGCCTCGTATGAGGGATTCCCAAGCCAGCCCAGCGTCCTGCCCGTTGGCGACCGTCATGCCTTCGTAGGTCAACTCGGGCACGAGCGCAGGCAGCACCGCTTTGAGCGAGTACGACCCCGCGAAGGCTGGGTGATAGACGTGGCCTCGGACGATGGGGAGCAAATCGAAGAGGCGACCTTGAATTGTCTTGATAAGTCCCGCGAACTCGGGCAGCCACGCTGCGAGTTCAGAGAGCCTCTGCGACTCGAATGTGGCGTAAACGACGAGCTGCGGGCTCTCTCTGTACGTGCAACGACCACTGAAAAAGAATCTGATCGTAGGGGGACATTCCCTCGAACCTTGGGATTGCGGGATTCACGCTTTCAAAATCCGCGAAATAGAGGGGGTACTTCAAACTCTCGAACTCCCTGCCGAGTTCCGCACTGAACCACGCCTGACCCGTCTGTACGCTCGTGCAAGCAAGTCGCTGCCGCTCGCTTAAAGGGAAATCGTCGGGGATTTCGAGGATGGATTCGACACCCATTTCCACCAGTTCTTCGGCGGCACTGGTGTGGAGTCGGGGCAGATACCCGATGTGATTGTTTGGGAGCGGAGGATTGCAGCAGTCGAAAAACTCGCACGTGATCGGATTGGTGCAATGCGGCCCAGTTGGAATTTCGGGCGGGTTCGGCATCGCAAGGACGCGAAGTTCCGACCGCAACTGGAACGTGAGCTTGGGCAGCAACCTCTCGACTCGTCGTGTCAGGTTCTTGATCCTGAAGAACCGCCAGACATCGATGTCGCCTCCCGTGTATACGTAGTTGCGATTCACGTGGGCGAGGCACGAGGAAGCCAAATCTACCCCCGACCGAGAGACCACACGGTGTTGGATCGCCACATCGTCAAGATGCTCTTCTTTTAGCGAAGCGGTGGACTTGACCTCGACTAAACGCCATCTGCCGTCTCGACGGCGGTGCAGGATACCCACCCGCACAAACACCCCGCCGTTCTCGAATGCCGCCTCGAAAATGGCGGGAACCTCGGGGTTTGCGATCAACTCACGGGTGATGCGGATCGCTTGTTCAGGGTCGCAAAACGGAACTTCGACACCACCTGCGAAAAGCTGACGAGCAAGCTTGCCGACTTCGCGGCCTTGCTCCATGATGGCGACCGCTGCCGCATCAGGTACACCGCCCAGTTCTGGCTCACGCACCTGCCAATACAGGCGCTTGAGGCACTGCACACCTGCCATGTACTTCGATTTGGAGATTGTGATCGCCAATGCGCTACTCCTCATCGTCCGCGTTGCCGTGGAGACAACGGAAGCAACGATAGTGAGGGTCTGTCCCCAGCGAGGTTTGCTTGGGCAGATGCAATTCGTTCTTGATCGCAGCGATCAATTCTTTCTTTTTCAGGATGCATCTGTCGGCAAGAAGAGTGAATCGCTTGGTTTTCGAATCGCGCATCACCCTGCCGCGACCGTGCTCTTCGTACTCCGACTCAGCGGGAGCTTTGCCGAACTTCTGCCAGTGTTCCCACACGTCATTGTGCCCTCTGGGATAAGTCAGGTGATCGCCGTATTCCTCGCACTCGCTTAGTGGGGCGCTGTCGATCAGCAGTTTGCTATCGACCAACCAGAAGATACCCAATCGCGCTTCTGTTTTCGCATCGTGCTTTTTACCCGCAGCGGGTTTTGGCATCTGGCTGATCCTCCGTGCTAGTTCCTCTGATGGTCTAAAGCTCGCGTGCTGAGGCAAAGAAGCAGATCACGGGAACTTCAGGTCGTAATCACATTCGACAAATTGCCGCCACGTTACGTGTCGCGTGTGGACTACATCTTCGCGCTCTGGGAGCATCAGCAGGAAAAGTTCCTCGTCGGAAGCCTCAAGGACACGCCACAACCCTCCCTCGTCGTCAGCAATGATTGCTCCGTGCTCCATCTCGATCCTCATTGCCTGACCCTCGCTGCGGACAGTTCACTTCCAGCGGGCATTTCCCTTCTCACAGCACTCTCGCAGAGTTCCTGCAATCTCTCCCAGTACTTGGCGACCAGCAACTTACTCATCGTCGCCGCCAATCAGGAGTCTCGGTAATCAGCCCCGCAGACTCCAGCACGTCCAACAACTCCTGCGTGGTGACCCTCTGCCAGCCCTGCCCTGTCGTCATCGGGATAGTGGCATACTTGAGAACAAACTTCGGTAGGTCTTTGTCCCACAGATTTTCGTTATCGTCGATGGTGAACCACCCGATGCCTTCGATCTCGACGGCTATCTGTCGTTTGCCCGTGGGCTTACCGTCGCTCATCTCGGGCTGTACGCGGATGCTCCGAATGACCTCACCATTCAAACAAAAGCGAAATTCAGGCTCCATTTGATCCTCCGAGAAAGTCTACGCACCAGCCGATTGAAGGTCGTTGCTGGAAACTGTTGCTGGTCGTGATCGCTTGTTCTGCATCGGACTTTCGCAAAGCCTCTCCAACCGTCCTTTATATTTGGCGACCAGCCCCGAGACGGATTGGATCGCCTTCGATGCTTTTCCCAACTCCTTCTCAATCGCATCAATGTCGGCAAAGGTGCGGCGGACTTCCTCCGCAAGGGCGGCGTTCCTCTGGAGAAAATCGGGGCCTTCAGTCCGCATCCGTTCCAGTAGAGGTTTCAGCACTTCGAGATCACGAGGGAGCCACTGGCGGGTGGTACGTAGCACCCAAACACTGTCCTCCTGTCCCCAGCGGCAATCGCGATCAAGCTGCCGAAGCTGGCTCACGTCTTTCGCGACGATGATCCCGACAGCGATGCTTCGCTCCTTGGCGTCACGGATCAGCTTCTTGATGTCGGCTTCGGTAACGCCAGATTCCTTGTCTTTGGTGTCTACAACCATGCGGGGTTCAAGTGGGGCACCGCTGGGATCGCGGAACGCCAAGATGAAATCACCATTGCGAGGCAATTTTGGACTGATTTCGATACCTGACCAAGTTCGAGCCTCGTCGGCGAAACTAAGTTCTTCAAGCCTGCCGACGCGAGCGACTTTCGCCATCTCGGTCTCCAACTCCTGATTCCGCACCCGAAGCTGGCTGATCCCACGGAAATGGTCTTCGACTCGACGATTGAGATGTTCTTTCTGCGATTGCTCAAACCGCAATTTATCTTCTAGTCCCAATCGAACACGCTGGATTTCTGACTCGAACCGAACCCAGATGTGCTGCTGATCCTCCTTGTGCTTTTCGAGCAACAAGCGGAACGCTTCCTCGGCACTCAGTTGAGCAACTCGTGCGAAATCCTTAACGCCGAGGCGATCCAGAATCTCAGTCCGCTTCAGTTTGCCATCGCCCAGACATAGCGGGCACTCGATAGCGTCGGTCGGCATTGTTGATCGTGTGCTCAAATAGCCTCCAAGAGGGTGGAAGAGAACGGGGGGAGGTTTGGGTAACAGATTCCGCTACTTCTTGTTCTTGCCATCAAAAGACCTGCGTCGGCAGTATTGATCGAGACCAGCTTGCCATGTTCGTCGCGGGTCGTGCCGAACTTTTCGCTCGTCCGTCCAATGATGTGCTCGTGCTCATCCCTGACGAGTGTTTCAAACGAGCCTGTGTACCCCGTGGTGGTCGAGCCGATGATCTTCCGGCTTCCATCACGAAACCACTTCTTGTCGAGTGACATATATTCCTCCTTGTTATTGCTCTGTGGTGACGATTCCATAAGTTCTTCACTAGCGTGCCTCGGCTGAACTTGACTCCATAACGTGAACAGAATCAACGGCACTGAGTATCGGCGGCACGGAGCCTCCGTCACCAGCCCGTGATCTATTTACCAGTTTGCAAACCAAACTTCGGGAGATGCCCCACTTCTTTGAGACGTTAGTCAGGGTCATGCCACTCAGTCGGTCGCGGACGATGGCTGCTCGGTCTATGTCCATCGGTGCGCGTCCGATCCGCACGCCATCAAGCTTTGCCCTCCGCATTCCTGCGAGAACCCGTTCGCGGATCAAATCGGATTCGAGTTCGGCAATCGAGCCGATGAGGGTCAAAAAGAGCCTTCCCATCGGGCCACTCGTGTCCACGTTCTCTCGCCGGGAGATGAAAACGACGCCCAGACTATCGAACTCGTCCATGAGGCGAAGCAAATGCGTCACACTCCTAGCGACCCGGTCGAAGCCGGCACAGAGTACCACTGTGAACTTTTTTCGACGTGCATCCGCGACGAGCGCGTCGAGACCGGGGCGTCTCGCTCTCTTCCCTGAGATTCCGCAGTCCCTAAACTCTTGCACGACCTCATAGCCCCGTTGTCTCGCAAGCTCGCGCAGGTCGTAAAGCTGCGACTCGACGTGCTGGTCGGCAGTCGAGACCCGAACGTAGATGGCTGCTGATATTCTGTCCATAGGACATATTATAGTGATTCTCAAGCCAAAGAGTCAAGGGTTATTATGTCCTTTGGGCAGAATACGATATAATGGCGGCATGGCATGGAAGACAATGCTGGTCGCCGAATGCGACGTTTGCGGGCATCGGTGGATACCAGACAATGAGCAACCCAAGAATTGTCCGCAGAAGGACTGTCGATCTATGCTGTGGAATAAAGGTGGTGTTGATGGCAGGACGCGAGAAGCACGAATCAAGACAGGTCGGAGCCGCAGGAACGCAACGACGAACCGATGACTCGCAATGGTTTCTCCCACAGCAGCGTCATTTCGTAAACAACCGCAACCCCCCATCGCCGTTTCCGCCATCGAATGTCCATCCCTCTTGATACCATTCGAGTTGAAGCGGGCAGAACTTCTTGGCAACCTCATCTTTCCCGAGGTACAACACATCCATCTGCTGATTGTTCTCGAAGGTGATAAGCGTGTAATCGGGGTTGCCATCGGTAGGAGCGTAGACACCGATCATGCGTTTTATCGACATCGCCGCTTTTCGATAGCTTGCGTTGAATACCATGTTGCCTCTGGGACGATCCTTCCTCACGTTCGTCCCGCGCTTGGCTTCTTCCCACGTCCTAGCTTGCCCGTACTGGATGGAATCAACATAACGCTTCACAACCTTGATACGCACCTTACATCCGCCCGCAGGCCGTTCCATGAGTTCTAGCTGATCGCATTGGACGGGTACTGCGAATGCCGATGAGGAGCTAGGGCCAGAGGGAGTGAACAGCATCACGACATTATGCTCGTCAACTTCAGCGATGATGGAGTTCGTTCCCCAATAACTGTCGCTTTCGCTCACGGATGCGTGTTCGCCGATGTAGTTGCGGAGCCTAGCAGCGTTCTTCTCAGCCAGTGTCGGCTCTTTCTGCAAGTGCGTGGCGATCTTGTCGAGTGATTTGTTACGCTCGGTATCCAAAGCGGCTGTCAGATCATTCCGCTCCTTTGTGAGGGCGGCAATTTGACCCACGGAATCCTTCTGCGCTTCGAGCAGCCTGTTGGCGTCCCCCCGCAAGCGATTTGCCTCATCACGAAAACCATTGGCCGTAGATCGTAAACGATTTGCTTCCCTACTGTGGCTGAGTTCCAGCGCGGTCCTGATGAACGCGGGCAGCCCGATGAGGAAACTGAAGGTCCAATTATGTTCCCAAAACAAATCCTTCAGTTGCGTATGCAGAAGAACAGCCAGTAACAACAGGACCGCTCCCGATCCGATAGCTAGAACGCGCTTCCACGGGTGGTCTTCTAACTCTTGAGTGTTCTCCATTAGAGACTCCAGTCGTAACCCAAAGGGTAGCCCATGTGCAGTTCGCTTCGCTAGTAATGTGTGGTACGCTCTGCCCATCGTGAGATTCAGCAATGCTATCGTTGGCTTGGTTGGGTTTATTGTGGGGTACATGATCGGCGCGAGTGAAGAACGACAATCTGACTTACCAACAGGCGTCGGCAATGCAGAATCGCAACAGCGGTTCATCAGCAGCCACGCGGACTTTCTCCGCGAACACCATAAGATTCACCTACTTCTGACGAAGACGTTCATCAGGCCGCTGGCACGCCCCTCCGAAGAAGGAATCGAGGGCTTGCCAGATGACGATCCTGCCGTGATCGCCTTTGAGAACAAGATCATTGCAAACAGATTGATCTTCTACCTTGGACGAGCCGCCGCTGACGATTTCGGCGAATTGTTGGTGCTCAGCGGGAACGGGTACGGTATTGGTGCGTTGAAGATTCTTCGTGGCATGTACGAGCGGATGGTCACCGCTGCCTTCCTTGCGAAGAACCCTTCCGAGGCACGGATTTTTGCGGAAAACGATGTCATCCAAAAGTGGAAGCTGTGGCGAGAACACGTCGAGATTATGCCCGAGCTTGAAGATCGCTACACCGAAGAGCAGAAAAAGGAATTTGAAGAACGGTACAAAGCGATCCGTGCCAAGCGTAAAGAAGAAGAGTGTCCGAAGTGCCGACAGCCAAAAACACAGGAGGCTTGGACGCGGGTCACGATGAAGGATATGGCGAAACAGGCCGACTCAGGCTTGGCTCAGATTTACGTTAAGGCTTACCTCGAACCGACGTTCCAGTCGCACGCGACTTCGTATGGACTGGGAACGCGACTACTTGATACCGAAGAGGGTGGCCATACCTTCAACGACACGACTGAAAAGGAAGCTCGGGACGCCGTGTTTTATGGTCACAATCTGATTTTGCGGTTGCTCGGATTCCAGAATGGATACTTTGATCTGGGACTGGAAGCAGAGATTCAGGAACGGATAGCTATGTTTCCCAAGATTTGGAGAAGGGGCGGTGGAGGACACGATCAAGGGAGCGATTCCATAGAAAAGTAGCTGCCCTACAGTATGTGAACGGGCCAGAGCTTTTCGATTTGCGAGTAGTTCTCAATCATTATGAAGTTGTTTCTTCCGATGCCATCCTTTAAGGCTGCGGGAAATTTAGCCACAACGTCGTAGTTCGGAACAATCACGAACGCTACTTGTGGCAACAGAAATGTGAAGTCGTGAGGCACGCGCCATTCTCTTTCGTGGCTGTAATCGATTGGTTTCTTTCCTTTCCAGTGTTTATCTCGATATGTGGCAGGTGCGTAGGGTGGAATGAACGGCGTGATGAAGGCGTACAGTTCTGAATCGAATCCCTTCAATTTCTGACTTTCGTGCAAATGTGGACGGAGATAGATCGCAGGGCCGCCCCCGGCGGCGAACAGATGTGACTTCTTAAAGCCCAAACCATAGGCCGAGTATTGCTTTGTGTGATCTAAGAGCGATCCCCAAGGGCATTCCGTAAACGCTACTGCATGTCGGCCAGTCCACGGCATCGGCGTGGCGGTGATCTTCTTTGCTTGGAGAATTGAGATGAGCTTATCTTTTGCGCTCCCCTTGATCCCTTTCAGAGACGCATCGTCCCCATGCTCCTTAGTAGCAATGGGGTCGGCGTCTTTTGTGAAATGGGCTACGTACTCGGAGAAATCGGGTCGCGGCATACACGGCGCAGTATAGTCTCGGCGATCATCATGGGCAAACTCTGAATCGGCTACATTGATGCAATCGTGTCGCCAGCATTGCGCTATCGCGGGCCTGACAACTTACTACTTGCGTAAACAGGCGTGGGTCGCCGTCCCGTTTGACCGATGCAGTGCTTATGTTGGATATTGGGACGGAATGGACGTTGAACGCATCATCGACGACATCGAGCAGCTACAGGAAATGTTCGAAGCGCCGGATATTAGGCCACTCGGCGCAAGCGACATCTCTGCTGCAAATCGAAGGCACGATGAGATGCTCGCGCATAGCCCATGGTTTCGGCTGTGGCAGCGGTATGGCGTCTGTTGCCGAGCCGAGTCGCCAATACTCCGATTAGGCGGAATTGAAGGCTAAGCCTCCGCACAAATTCATCCAGACATCCGGTTGATGTCGCGATTCTCAAGGACAGGTATGGGGAAGCCTCGCTTGGTGAAAGGTGAAAAAACAAGCGCCCCAGACTCATTTGAGTCGTGGGGCGGCCCGTCGAACAGCCCTTCCCGAGAAGCTTCCTCTCAGGCTGGTTTCGGCTACTCACTTTTCAGTTCGATCAAGACAGGCCGCAGCAAATTGTAATGCTTTAGGTCGGCAATCAACGCGGCTTCAGCCGTCGTCTTCAGAAAGATGCCGCCGCTTTCCTCGGCCCAGCGGAGCCAGTCGTACAATTCTTCATCGGTGGCGGGGGAAATCATCAGTTTTCGCTCCTTGTGCCCTGACACGATTGGCGACGATGATAGCAGTCGCCCCGCTCCCACAACGATCACACTTTCTGCATACACGACGCCCGGCCTTTCCCATCAACACTTCCTCTTTGATAACCCCTCTGATAAGGTCTGTTCACCTAACTCTAAAAATCTCGATTTTCACTTCCTCAGATAGAGATAGTCGGCGGACTCAAACGCAGGGAGGTCATCATGGCAGTCCATCCAATTGAAGTTTTGGAGAAAAGGCTTCGCGATCTTTTGGAACGGTATCAGTCCGAAGTTTCGCACGCAGTCGATCCCGTGACTGGGAAGTTCGCCGGGGAAATTGAACGATTGATCGAGCAGTTCGGGGCAGAAGAACTCGAACTCAATTTGAAGTATTACCCTGTCACGATTCTTCCAAGAAACTTGCATGAAGCCTTCGGCCCCGTCTCGGCCCTCAAGTGGCAGGACGAGGAGTAGTGGTCATGACGAAGAAAGGTTTGGAACCGGAACCTTCGATGACGGGGCCTTTCATTCGAAGGGAGTTCCCGTCGATGCTTATGTTGTGAAAAAGCCGGAGCCCGGCCACGGGCCAGCGATAAGAGCAACGTCGATCCAAACTGGCTGCGGCACCGATTCTCCCGGATACAGCTTCAGCTTGCCTCCTCGGAGATACTTATTCACGACCTCGGAGCCGTCGAACTTTTCGATCCACAAGCCCTGCGGACTCGTCTCCTTCGGATTGGTCGTCGAGCATTGATCGCGGATTAGCCTCAGCAGTTCTTCCATGAACCTGTCTTGTTCTCTCGGTTCTACCCGTGCCGCATCTGGCGGAAGGTGCAGCACGGCCCGCTGCCAACCTATCGGCGGCATTTCGTTTTTCCGTTGGAGATAACGGGCGAAGATTTCTTCGTAGTGGGCCTTGATGGGCTGATCGTAGGGTATGGGTGCGGCACTCATAAACCATCTCCTTGCACGATTGTATTCCACATGCCCTCGCCGCCATCACCCCAATTCGGTCTCTTCTTTGGGGCGTCTCCGTGGATGCGGTTTCTCAGGATTGGGTAGACGTTTTCCGTACAATATGAGTAGACGCCGTGAATCGGGGCATCTACCAATGGCGACTTTTGAGAATCCAAATTCCCCAGAGCAACCTCAGGCGGGCGTCTACGTTTGGTACGCTCGAAAGAACAGACGGCAGATAGCGATCTATGTCGGCGAGGCGGGTAAGAGGAAGAGTCTCTTTCCCTCGGGGACTTTGTTTCGGGGTGTTTGCCAATTGCAGCGAAGCCCGTTCACATCGAACTCAAGAAAGGACCAACACAGTGCGTTGGATACAAATTTCATCGTCGGGACAGCCATCCGGTACTTCGAGAAACACGGCTACTCCTGTGTGTGGAAGCACATTTGTAACAACCCGAAGGAAGAAAAGTTGTGGGTTCAACGAGAAAAGCCAATCCTTCAAAACCCCATGAATGCTGACATCAAAGCGGGCTTCAGGGTAAAGAAGAGCAGAGTGGGTTATTGGAAAGCTAATCAAACTCAGGCTGGAATAGACGAGGCCGAGAAAGCGATTTTTTCGGCACTGGACGAAGCAGTGGGCCCGGCATGTTGAAGCGAAAATTCCGATCCACACCCGATCCACAACTCTCAGAATTCGGCGTGGTTTTCAGGGACTTGGGCGGTCTTCATACGTCTGTAAGTCCCTGATAATCCTGATGCACTCGCCGTGACAGGGCAGCGTTCTAACCAACTGAACTACGTCCCCAACTTGTTTTTCTTACCTTTATCGCAAACCCGCCTGTTTAGTGGCTTTCCTCAGGTTCAATCGATTTCGCCTGCATCGCCTGTTTCAACCCCGTAGAACCAAATTCCGAAGTTTGGACACCAAGCTAAACGCCGTCCAAACTGTTGTGCAGGCAAACACCAACCCAGAGCAACTGTCCCTGCCCCGTCACTAGTTTGGACACCAAGCTAAACGCCGTCCAAACTGTTGTGCAGGCAAACACCAACCCAGAGCAGCTGTCCCTGCCCCGTCACTGGATTGTAGCAGAGCGAATTCAGATCAGTACAGCTTGGGGTGACCCCCATTCGTGAGACACGGCAGAAATGTTACACATCCGTTCGCTGAAAAATGATCGCTCCTTTTGTGAGCTTGATGCAAGCTGATTCCCGGAGTTGGCATGGC
>Ga0302324_100007007_pt1 | contig 24098 bp, 21 predicted proteins | sample Palsa_T0_1_FD_201949 | JGI IMG/M metagenome (GOLD analysis project Ga0302324, IMG submission 201949) | Peat permafrost microbial communities from Stordalen Mire near Abisko, Sweden - Palsa_T0_1 | ecosystem: Environmental > Terrestrial > Soil > Palsa > Peat permafrost | place: Sweden: Abisko... | reverse complement strand
CTCAATGTCACTTAGGAGCTTTTAATGAAGTCGTTACAAAAGGGTTTCACCCTTATCGAGTTGATGATCGTGATCGCGATCATCGGCATCTTGGCCGCAATCGCCATCCCGGCGTATCAGAACTACGTCATCCGTTCACAGGTGTCGGAAGGCCTCTCGCTGGCCGGCAACTGGCAGACGGCTGTCGCCGAGTTCTATCAGAACACCGGTACCTTCCCTGCGACGTATAGCGCGACGGGTGGTGCAACGGCGATCCCGATCCCCTTCGCTTCGAACGGCAAGTACGCAGCCCCGGTTGCCATCGATGCGAACGGCAACATCAAGATCGCGTTCACTGGCCCGCAGGCGAGCACCAAGCTTGCTGCTTATACCCTCTACCTCAATGTCGGTTATGACACCGACGGTGATGTGGCCTGGATATGCGGCACTGCGACGGTACCTGCCACGATCACACTGAATGCTGCCGGCGTGACCACGGTCCCAGCTCAGTATCTGCCTTCGTCTTGTCACCCGTAATCTAGGACAGGTTGTCCTCATCGAAACAGAAGCCCCTCTTCGGAGGGGCTTCTTCTTTTTGGAGTCGCAGGCGCGCTTTGCCACCGAGTTTAAGCGTGGCGCTATAACTGCCGCGGCCAAGCTGCCGGGGATGCGCTTCCGGGCGCCGCGGCCTCGCCCAAAGAAGCTCAGGATTAAGTAAAGGACGAGTGACAATCCGCGTCCCGTTGTGACTCGGGCTCTTCGTGGCCTCGTCAGCTAGTGACGCGCAGCGCGGGTGCAGTGGCGGCCGCCATTTTGATAATTCCTTCAAAATCATACCGGTAGCTCCCATTTTGGTAGTGGCATGGGGGTTGCATTGCTATAAGCCCACGGCAGGGATAGCCGCCGAAGAATTCGTTTTCTCAATGTCACTTAGGAGCTTTTAATGAAGTCGTTACAAAAGGGTTTCACCCTTATCGAGTTGATGATCGTGATCGCGATCATCGGCATCTTGGCCGCAATCGCCATCCCGGCGTATCAGAACTACGTCATCCGTTCACAGGTGTCGGAAGGCCTCTCGCTGGCCGGCAACTGGCAGACGGCTGTCGCCGAGTTCTATCAGAACACCGGTACCTTCCCTGCGACGTATAGCGCGACGGGTGGTGCAACGGCGATCCCGATCCCCTTCGCTTCGAACGGCAAGTACGCAGCCCCGGTTGCCATCGATGCGAACGGCAACATCAAGATCGCGTTCACTGGCCCGCAGGCGAGCACCAAGCTTGCTGCTTATACCCTCTACCTCAATGTCGGTTATGACACCGACGGTGATGTGGCCTGGATATGCGGCACTGCGACGGTACCTGCCACGATCACACTGAATGCTGCCGGCGTGACCACAGTCCCGGCTCAGTATCTGCCTTCATCTTGTCACCCGTAATCTAGGACAGGTTGTCCTCATCAAAACAGAAGCCCCTCTTCGGAGGGGCTTCTTCTTTTTGGGGTCGCGCACGCACACGGATCGCGCACCTGGAATAAAGCGTTCGTGCCGAGCGCCGCTCAAAGAACGGGATCTTCCCTAGCGAATCATTGCCCACAACGACCGCGCGGGCGCCGTCCGTCACCGCCAAGCGTGACGTGTGACGGGGCGTGCAAGAGCGCCTCCTGAAATGCTACTCAGGGCCCGCCGCGCAGCGGCTTTGCCTTTTGGGAAACCAGTCACGCAGGCAGGCGGGGGTGTTATGCGACCATGTTGCGGATTTGACAATTGCCTCAATCGTCGGCTTGAGTAGACTGGGATCCTTCGAACCGGGGTCGCTTGCCATAAGTTCATGAATGATAACGCTTCTGTAGCAGCGCTCGGTCCGCGCTCCGGGCTCGGCGGCCTTCCGCAGCGCCTCGTCCAGGACGGGGTGGTGGAGGAGGCTGCCATGCTTGAGGCGCTCAACGTCGCGCGCGAGCGCAAGATGAGCGTCGTGACCCAGCTCGTCACGAGCGGCGCAGCCAATGCGCGGGATATCGCCATCGCCGCCGCGACCGAGTTCGGGGTGCCGCTTTTCGACCTGGACGCGCTCAGTATCGATCCCGAGACGATCCGCCTGGTGAGCGACAAACTGCTCGCGAAGCACCGCGTGCTGCCGCTCTTCAAGCGCGGCAAACGCATGTTCCTCGCGGTCGCCGATCCCACCAACACTCATGCGGTCGACGAGATCAAGTTCCAGACCGGACTCGGCGTGGATGCGGTCATCGTCGAGGACGACAAGCTGCAGAAGGCGGTCGACAAGGCGATCGAGCAGGCCGAAGCACAGATCACTACGTTCTCCGAAGAAGACGGCATCGATCTGGAGAACCTCGAGGTCACCGGCGGCGACGAGGAGCTCGACAAGGTCAGCCGCGATGACGTCGAAGACGCACCTATCGTGCGCTTCATCAATAAGCTCATGCTGGACGCCATCCGCCGCGGCGCCTCTGATATCCACTTTGAGCCGTACGAGAAACTCTATCGCGTGCGCTTCCGCATGGACGGCGTGCTGAAGGAAATCGCCCAGCCGCCCGTGCAGCTGGCCGGCAAACTGTCGGCGCGTCTGAAGGTCATGTCGCGTCTGGACATCGCCGAGCGCCGCGTGCCGCAGGACGGTCGCATCAAGATGCGCCTGTCAAAGAGCCGCGCCATCGACTTTCGCGTCAGCACCTGTCCGACGCTCTTCGGCGAGAAGATCGTGCTGCGTATTCTGGATCCGGCACAGGCGGCGATGGGCATCGATTCGTTGGGCTACGAGCCCTTTCAAAGAGACCTGTACACCAAATTTCTCGCCAAGCCCCAGGGCATGATCCTCGTGACCGGACCCACCGGCAGCGGCAAGACGGTTTCGCTCTACACGGGCCTGCACATCCTCAACCGCGAAGACACCAACATCTCCACTGCCGAGGATCCGTCGGAAATCAATCTGCCCGGCGTCAACCAGGTCAATGTCAATCCGAAGGTCGGACTCACGTTCGCCTCGGCGATGCGCGCCTTTCTGCGTCAGGATCCGGACGTCATCATGGTCGGCGAGGTGCGCGATCTTGAGACCGCGGAGATTGCGATCAAGGCGGCGCAGACGGGGCACTTGGTACTGTCCACGCTGCACACGAACGATGCGCCGCAGACGCTGACGCGCCTCATCGACATGGGCGTCAAGCCCTATGCCATCGCGACCTCGGTGAGTCTCATCATCGCGCAGCGCCTGGCGCGGCGCCTGTGCGCGCACTGCAAGCAGCCGCTCGAGATTCCGAAGGAAGCGCTGTTGAAGGAAGGTTTCCAGGAAGCTGATGTCGCGGCCGGCCTGCGCATCTACGTTGCCAAGGGCTGCAGCAACTGCACCGACGGCTACAAGGGCCGCGTGGGCATCTATCAGGTGCTCCCGGTCACCGAGTCAATCGCCCGCATCATTCTGGCGGGCGGCAGCGCTGTCGATATCGGCGTGCAGGCCGCAAAGGAAGGTGTTTGGGATCTGCGCCGCGCGGGCCTGGAGAAGGTCAAGGCTGGACTGACGAGTATCGATGAAGTCAACAGCATCACCGTTGATTGATGCAGGAAGAAGCACATGGCACAGGCAGCAACCGCAACCGTCAAAACCATCAAGCGCGACTTACCGTTTCGCTGGGAGGGTCGGGACAAAAAGGGCAAGCGCCTCAAGGGCCGCAGCCTTGCCCCGGATGAGGCGGCACTGCGTGCCGACCTGCGCCGCCAGGGCATTGCGCCGTCGCGGATCCGCAAGCAGTCGAACGCGCTCAAGCGCGGCGGCAAAGTCAACGCGATGGACATCGCGGTGTTCAGCCGGCAGCTCGCAACCATGCTGGCCGCAGGCATTCCTCTGGTGCAGGGCTTCGAGATCATCGGCACCGGCCACGAAAAGCCCTCGATGCAGAAGCTGATCCTCGACATCAAATCGGATGTCGAGGCGGGCACGTCACTGCACGAGTCGCTCGCCAAGCATCCGCTGTATTTCGATGATCTGTTCGTCAACCTCGTGGAGGCCGGCGAGCAAGCCGGCGCGCTCGAGGGCCTGCTCGATAAGATCGCAACTTACAAGGAAAAAACCGAAGCGCTGAAGAAGAAGGTGAAAAAGGCCCTCTTCTATCCCGCCGCGGTGCTCGCAGTCGCAATCATCGTGACCATCATACTGCTCGTGTTCGTGATCCCGCAGTTCGAGAGTCTCTTCAAAGGCTTCGGCGCGGACCTGCCGGCCTTCACCCAGATGGTCATCAATCTGTCGCGCTTCGTGCAGGCTGACGGCATCTACATCGGCGCGGTGGTGTTCGCAATTTTTTGGACGTTCTTTTACTTCAAGAAGCGCTCCCGGCGCATGCGTGAGTTTCTCGACCGCGCGGCGCTCAAGATGCCGGTCATAGGCCCGATTCTCAACAAGGCCGCCATTGCGCGCTTCGCGCGCACTCTCGCCACCATGTTCGCAGCCGGCGTGCCGCTCGTTGAGGCGCTCGAATCCGTCGCCGGCGCCACCGGCAACATCGTCTACGAGAACGGCGTGCTGCGGATGCGCGACGAGGTGGCTACGGGTCAGCGCCTGCAGCGTGCCATGGAGACCACCGAGCTCTTTCCCAATATGGTCGTGCAGATGATCGCCGTCGGCGAGGAGTCAGGCTCACTCGATACCATGGCGGCCAAGGTCGCGACTTTCTACGAAGCAGAAGTCGACAACGCCGTGGATGCCATGTCGAGCCTGCTTGAGCCGCTCATCATGGTGATCCTGGGCGTGCTGGTCGGCGGCCTCGTCATCGCGATGTACCTGCCCATCTTCAAGCTGGGTTCGGTCGTCTAAGACAGTGCATTGCGCCTGATCGACGTTTTCGCCGCGCAGCCGGCGCTCTTCATCGGCGCCTGCTCGCTGCTGGGACTCTTGATCGGCAGCTTCTTGAACGTCGTCATCCATCGTCTGCCCGTGATGCTCGAGCGGCAGTGGCGCCTCGAATGCTCGCGGCTCGCGGCAGGCGTGCAAGTGGCGAGCGCCGAGGAGCCGTTCAATCTCGTGGTGCCGCGCTCGGCCTGCCCTGCCTGCCGCGCTCCCATCACGGCCTGGCAGAACATCCCGATACTGAGCTACCTTGCGTTGCGGGGCCGTTGCGCCGCCTGCCGCGCGCCCATCAGTGCGCGCTATCCGCTCGTCGAAGCGCTCACCGCAGTCTTATCGGCGGCGGTCGCGTGGCGATTCGGGTTTGGCACGGCAGCGGGTGCGGGCCTGGTGCTCACCTGGTTCCTGATTGCGCTCACCTTCATTGACTTGGACACGCAGTACCTGCCGGACAATTTAACTCTGCCGCTCCTGTGGCTGGGCCTGCTCGTGAGCCTCGCGGGCACCGCAGGCGCACAGGCTGCGATCCCGGTCGACCTGCGTTCAAGCGTCCTGGGGGCGGTCGTGGGGTATCTTTGCCTGTGGAGCGTCTATCAGCTCTTTCGCCTCGCGACCGGCAAGGAAGGCATGGGCTACGGGGATTTCAAACTGCTGGCTGCCCTGGGCGCGTGGCTCGGCTGGCAGCTCATCCTGCCCCTCGTGCTCGTCGCGGCGGCGGTTGGTGCGCTCCTGGGCGCGCTCATGCTTGCGATTCAAGGCCGCGCGCGCGCAACGCCGCTCGCGTTCGGGCCGTATCTCGCCGCATCCGGATGGCTCATGCTGCTCTTCGGGCATGAAATCGTCGCGCGCTATCTCGGGCTCTTCGCGGTGCGCCCGTGAAGGGCAAGGTGTATAGGGTCGGGCTCACGGGCGGGGTTGCGAGCGGCAAGTCGACGGTATCGAAGATCTTTCGCGGGCTTGGCGTACCCATCATCGACACCGATGAGCTGGCACGCGATGTTGTTGAGCCCGGACAGCCGCCGCTCGAGCTTCTGGTCGAGCGCTTCGGCACATCGATCCTGACCCCGGACGGGCACCTCGACCGCCCGGCGCTGCGCACCATCGTATTCTCGGATCCCAAGGCGCGCGCGGATCTGGAGGCGCTGATACATCCTGCCATCGGCGCCGAGGTTGAGAGCCGCTCCTCCGTCAGCGGCGGTCCCTACCAGATCCTCGTGATCCCGCTCCTCGTCGAGAAAAACCTGGGATCGCAGCTCGACCGCGTGCTGCTCGTCGACTGCGAAGAAGAGCAGCAGATCCGCCGGCTGCGCGCGCGCGACGGCTCCACCGCCGAGGAGGCGCGTGCCATCCTCAACGCGCAGGCCTCGCGTGCGGCGCGCCTGGCTGCGGCGCACGATGTGATCACGAATGACGGGGGGCTCGGCGCTCTGCAGGCCCAGGTGAGCGCACTGCACGCACGCTATCTCAAGAGCGCGGCCGGCGCTCCGGACTGATCGTTAGGGACCCGGACGACGCAGCGGCGTTTACGGATGACATGCGTGTCAAGCAAAATGCAGCATGAGCAAAGCCGCCGCTTCCGCGCCAGCCGATGAGGTCCTGATTTTCGAGCAGCCCCTGCACGAGCGGATGCGCACTTTCCTGCGGCTCGACTTTCTCTACAACCAGGCGCTTTATCACAACGAGATGGCAAGCCAATGGGGCAGCCGCGCCGCCGTCTCCTGCCTCATCGACATCCTGGCGATCGCAACGCGCGGCGATGTGCGCTCGGATGTGCTGAAGGAGCTCGAGCGGCAACTCACCTCGCTCAACGAATTCCAGTCGAAGCCGGGCGTCGACTCCGGGCGGCTGCGCGCCGTGATGTCGAACCTGCTGCGCCTGCGCGCGGAGCTCATGAGCGCGGGCTCCACATTCCTGCAGCCGATCCGCGATTCCGAATTCCTGAGCGCCATCAAGCACCGAAGCGCCATACCCGGAGGCACGTGCGAATTCGATCTGCCGGATTTCTATTACTGGCTCTCGCAGGGAGCCGACGCGCGCATCCGCACCTTCAATGAATGGCTCGGCCTCCTGCGGCCGCTGTGCGATGCCATCGCGGAGCTCCTGTGGCTCACGCGGCAGAACGGCCGCTCGCGCGACGAGGTCGCGCTCGGCGGCTCGTTTCACGTCACCTTCGAGCGCGACACGCCGTATCAGCTCCTGCGCATCTCGCTGCCGAGCGCCGCAGGGCTTTATCCGGAGATCAGCGGCAGCCACTACCGCTGCAGCGTGCGCTTCCTCTCCTGGCGCGGGCTTACCGAGCGCGCAACCCAGGCCGAGCGGGATGTGCCGTTCGTGCTGAGCTGCTGTCTGTGACGCCTGCAGGGCGCAACTTTTAGAATTTGATCTTGCCGCCGCCCACCGGCGGCGCTCCTGCCACATCCGGCACCACAATGCGTGTTGCCGCTTCGCGGCGCATCTCGCGCGCCTCATCGATCGCCTGCTCCAGTGCGATCTTCACGGCACTGGGAAATTTGGCGATCGCATCCTCGAGCGAATCCGCCTCGATGTCGAAGGCGAGCGGCAGCACACCCGCCGGTGTCAGAAGCTGCGTCTGACCCGAGTACAGCACGAAGCGCGTGCCGTCGGTCGCGCCCTGCGCATTGACCGGCGTCAGGCGGCGGATCGTGCCCGCGCGGCGATCGGTGAATATTTCCTCACGATAAAGACTCGTGGCATCGAGCTGGATATCCGGAAGATCGGTCGGCGCTGCCATGGCAATCCTGTCGCAGTCAATTAAGGGAGGCTCTCATTGTACAGGCGCTGTAATGCTGCGATGAACGGAACATCGGCCTCGAGCATGTCCTCATCGTGAAGTCTCGCCGGCGACACCCACTTCAGGCGCTGGCCGTCGAGGCCCGCGGGCACGCCGCGGAACTCCTGCACCAGCCACAGCGCAATATCGATGCGGCGGTCGTCATAATCGTGAGCCAGGCGCGCAAGCGGGCGAGCCCGCAGGAGTGCGATGCCGAGTTCCTCCGTGAGCTCACGGCTGAGCGCCGCCTCCTCAGTTTCACCCGCATCGATCTTGCCGCCCGGAAACTCCCAGCGCCCCGCCACGTGCTTGCCGGGTGGGCGCTCGGCGATCAGGACGCGTCCCTGAGAGTCGTACAGGGCGGCCGCTACGACGCGGATCGTAGGCCGCGCGATCGTCGCGGGTTCATTGGACACTCGAGAGCACGCCGTGGCAGTGCTTGTACTTCTTTCCCGATCCGCACGGACAAGGCTCGTTGCGGCCGACCTTGCGCTCGACGCGCACGAAGGGACTTACGGGCTCGCCGGCGCTCGCGCCGGGCGGCGGGCCGAGTGGCGGCCCCACCGGTGCCGTGATGCCGCTCCCGCCAGCAGTGCGCGCGACCGGCACATCCGGCGGCGGCGCAGCGCTTCCGGGTGCGAGCAGCGAGTGCGCCTCGGCATGCTGTGCCTGCAGCGCGCGCATCAGGCGCTGGCGGCGCTCCTCCTCCTCCCGATCGATTGCCTCCTGCGTGCGCACCTCGAGCTTCGCCAGCACCGTCACGGTGTCGAATTTGACGCGCTCGAGCATGGCGGCGAAGAGCTCGAAAGCCTCGCGTTTGTATTCGAAGCGGTAATCCTTCTGCGCATAGCCGCGCAGATGAATGCCCTGGCGCAGGTAGTCCATCGCCGCCAGATGCTCGCGCCAGTGCTGGTCGAGCATGCGCAGCATGATCTCCTTCTCGACGTGGCGCATGACCTCCGCGCCGCTTCTCGCGACTTTGTCTTCATAGGCGGCGTGTGCGGCATCGACAATACGGCGGCGCATTTGCGCCTCCTCGAGCTCCGGCTCCTGTGCAAGCCATGTTGCCGGATCCACCTGGGTATTGAAGTCCTTCAGCAAGGCATCCTGCAGACCCGCCAGATCCCAGTCGGCGGGCGCGGCGCTCTTTGGCATGTGCTGATCGATGAGATTATTGATCGCCTCCTCGCGAATGCCGTGCACGGCCGCCGACAGATCCTCGCGCCCCATGATCTCGGTGCGCTGCTGGTAGACCACCTTTCTCTGATCGTTGGCGACATCGTCAAAGAGCAGGAGCTGCTTTCTGATGTCGAAGTTGTGCGCTTCGACCTTGCGCTGCGCCTTCTCGATCTGGCGCGTCAGCATGCCGCTCTCGATGACCTCGCCCGCCTTCATGCCCGCCATCGTCAAGAGGCGCTTGGTGCGGTTGGGGTCGCCGAAGATGCGCATGAGGTTGTCTTCCATCGACAGATAGAAGCGGCTCGATCCCGGATCGCCCTGGCGGCCCGAGCGGCCGCGCAGCTGATTGTCGATGCGGCGCGACTCATGGCGTTCGGTGCCGACGATGTGCAAGCCGCCGGCGGCCACCACCCGGTCGTGACGCGTCTGCCACTCCGTGCGCACCCGCGCGCGCGTCGCCGCGTCGATCTCGCCCAAGCCTGCAAGTTCGGCCTCGAGATTGCCGCCCAGCACGATATCGGTGCCGCGGCCGGCCATGTTGGTTGCGATCGTGACCGCGGCGGGGCGGCCTGCTTGAGCGACGATGTGCGCCTCGCGCTCGTGCTGCTTCGCGTTCAGCACTTCGTGCGCGATCTTGTCCTTCTGCAGCAGGCCTGCGAGAAATTCGGATGTCTCGATCGAGGTCGTGCCCACGAGCACCGGCTGCTCGCGAGTGACGCAATCCTGGATGTCCTCGACGATGGCGGCGAACTTGTCCTTCTGCGTGAGATACACGAAGTCGGGGTTGTCCTTGCGCACCATGGGCTTGTGCGTCGGAATGACGACCACCTCAAGGCCGTAGATCTGCATGAACTCCGGCGCTTCGGTATCCGCCGTGCCGGTCATGCCGGCGAGCTTCTTGTACAGGCGGAAGTAATTCTGAAAGGTGATCGAGGCGACGGTCTGATTCTCCTCGCGCACGCGCACGCCCTCTTTGGCCTCGACCGCCTGGTGCAGGCCGTCCGACCAGCGCCTTCCGGGCATGGTGCGCCCCGTGAACTCATCGACGATGATCACCTCGCCGCCTCTGACGATGTACTCGACGTCCCTTTTGTAGAGCGCGTGCGCGCGCAGGGCCGCGTTCAGGTGATGCATCAGGCGGATGTTCGTCGGGTCATACAGGCTTTCGCCCTCGCGCAGGAGCCCACCCTCTGCCATGAGCGCCTCGACGTGCTCGTGGCCTTCTTCGGTGATGTGCACCTGCTTGGTCTTCTCATCGACGGCGTAGTCGCCGGGCGCATCTTCCTTGGGCTGGCGCTTCAGGCGCGGCACGAGCTCGTTGATGCGCAGGTAGAGTTCGGTGCTCTCCTCCGCGGGACCTGAAATGATGAGCGGCGTGCGCGCCTCGTCGATGAGGATCGAGTCCACCTCGTCGACCACCGCATAGGCGACACCGCGCTGCACGCGATCCTCGAGGCGGTAGGCGAGGTTGTCGCGCAGATAATCGAAGCCGAACTCATTATTGGTGCCGTAGGTGATGTCGCAGGCGTAGGCCGCGCGCTTCTCATCGGAAGTCTGCGCATTTTTGATGACGCCGACGCTCATGCCGAGGAAGCGGAATACCGGTCCCATCCATTCCGAGTCGCGCTGCGCCAGATACTCGTTCACGGTCACGATATGCACGCCCTCGCCGGGCAGCGCATTCAGGTACGCGGGCAAAGTCGCGACCAGCGTCTTGCCTTCGCCGGTGCGCATCTCCGCAATCTTCCCCTGGTGCAGCGCGATGCCGCCCACGAGCTGCATGTCGAAGTGGCGCATTTTCAGGGTGCGCTGCGCCGCCTCGCGCACGACCGCGAAGGCTTCGGGCAGAAGATCATCGAGGCGTTCGCCCGCTTTCAGGCGGGCGCGGAATTCTGGCGTCTTGGCGGCAAGCTCAGCGTCGCTCAGGGCCTGCATCTTCGGCTCGAAGGCATTCGCCTCGCGAACCGGACGGTTATAGGTGCGCAACAGTCGCTCGTTGCGGCTCCCAAACAGGCGCGTCAGAAGTTGCGGCACGTAGACAATTCCCGGAAAGACGAAAAAGCGAGCCCCGACAAATGCTTACATGATTTACGCAGCGGCAGCGGGGCGGCGCATTGTACGCAATAGACGCCCGCGCGCCCAATTCGTTCGCGCAAGGTCGCGGCTCCCAGGGAGTCTAGGTGGGGGTGCTAATGGCCGATAAAAGAGAGCGGATCGATCTGGCGGCCGTTGCGCAGCACTTCGAAATGCACATGGGGACCTGTCGAGCGGCCGCTCGAGCCCATGAGCGCGATCGGCTCCCCGCGCGTGACCGTGTCGCCGACGCTCACGAGGGTGCGCTCGTTGTGCGCGTAGCGCGTCGAGAGCCCATTGCCGTGGCTGATCTCCACGAGCTTGCCGTAGCCCGGTTGCACTCCGGCCCAGGTGACGACGCCTGCCGCCACGGCGACGACCTCATCGCCCAAGTTGCCTGCGAAGTCCACGCCCTTATGGATCGCCTCTTCGCCGGTGAAGGGATCCTGGCGCTGACCGAAGTAGGATGAGATGAATCCCTGATGCACCGGACGGCCTTCAGGGTGAATCTCCTCGCTCAGCGTGCGCGCGAGAATGACGTTCTCCAGAGCGCTCAACTGGGCATCGCGCAGCTCGACGCGCCGTTCCGTGCTGTCGAGCATCGCGGTGAGGTCGGGAATCTGTGCGCTCACTCCTTCGCCGTCGCTCTCCGGTCCCCCGGTGGCAGGCTCGGCGTCGAAGTTGAACTCGCGGTTATTGATCTTCGCCATGTCGGTCAGGCGCTTGCCGAGCGCATTCAGGCGCAGGATGTGCGCGTTGATCGTGCCCAGGCGCAGCGCCATCGCATCGACACGGTCCTGCAGCTTCGCGCGCAGCTCCTGGATCTGGCGTTTCTCGTCGTCAAGCGCGCCGTTGAAGGCGGCGGTCGCATGATGCTGGTCAATGCTCTTGCCGGTGCGCTCGCCGAGCTGCATGCCCAGAGCAAAGGCGGTGCCGAGGATGCCGAGCACCAGAAAGCCGAGAATGGCGAGCGCGGCCGGATGCGCGAGATTGAATTGCAGGGCCCGTGCTTCGCGACCCGAAAACCAGATTAGATTCATGCGGCGCGCTTCCCGCAATGCAGCACATGAGCGTGCCGCGCGCGCGCAGCGCCCGATAAACAGCCAAACGGCTTGCGTCTTGTCAATAACCCCGCTGTCATAAGCACTCAACGTCAGACGGCCGGATTTGTTTCCCTTGCCTTGCGGCCGGGTCGGTTCTCGTTACGGGGCAATATGCCGAATAAGATCAAGCGTGACAAGCGTGGCAAGAGCCGAATGCGACGTCGTGAGCGAAGCGCCGATTCTGTCAAAGATCTTCTGGCGCGCAATATTCCCGCATTGCAGAGGCTTTCAGAGCAAGCGGGGCACCAGGAGCTCTGGCGCGCATGGCTCGATGCGCATCTGCCGCAGGAAGCGCGCGTACAGATCTCAGGCATCGTCGAGCGTCATGACACGCTCGTCATTTTCACGCGCTCGGCGGCCTGGTCAGCGCGCGTGCGCTTTGCCGTCGGGGAGATCGAAGCGGCGCTGAAGCGCGCGCATCCGTCGATCGTTGCGATCGAAGTGCGGGTATTGCCCGGTTAAATGCTGCAGTTACGCCGGCGGCAGTGCCGGCGTTTCGACATAAGAGATGGGCGCATCCGCCGGGGACTCGAACTCGACTTCCTCCCAGGCGGTGCTGTCGGCGAGCAGCGCGCGCAGCAGCTTGTTGTTCAGCGCGTGTCCTGACTTATGGCCACTGAATTCCCCGATGAGGCTGTGCCCGAGGAGATAAAGATCCCCGATCGCATCCAGGATCTTGTGCTTCACGAACTCGTCCTCGTAGCGCAGGCCGTCCTCATTGAGCACGCGAAAATCATCGAGCACGATGGAATTATCGAGGCTGCCGCCTAGGGCGAGGCTCTGCGAGCGCAGCGTCTCGATGTCGCGGATGAAGCCGAAGGTGCGCGCACGGCTCACCTCCTTCAGGAAACTCGTGGTGGAGAAATCCATCGACGCTTTCTGCGCGCGGCGCTTGAAGATCGGGTGATTGAATTCGATTTCGAAATTCACCTTGAAGCCGTCGAAGGGATCGAACTGCGCCCACTTGTCGCCCGCCTCGACGCGCACGCGCTTCCTCACGCGCGTGAACTTCTTGGCCACGCGCTGCTCCTCGATGCCCGCCGACTGCAGCAGGAACACGAAGGGGCCGGCGCTGCCGTCCATGATCGGCACTTCCGGCGCGCTCACCTCGACCGTGAGGTTATCGATCCCGAGGCCCGCGCAGGCCGAGAGCAGATGCTCGACGGTGGAGACGCGCACATCGCCCTTGACGAGTGTCGTGCCGAGCGTCGTCTCGCCGACATTCTCGGCATGCGCGCGGATATCCACGGGCTGTGCCAGATCCGTGCGCCGAAACACGATGCCCGCATCCGGCGGCGCCGGACGCAGTGTCATCATGACTTTCTTGCCGGTATGCAGACCCACACCCGTTGCGCGTATGGAGTTCTTGAGGGTGCGTTGTCCAACCATAGTTAAGGAATTTGCCGGCATCTCTTCAAAGTCGTACTCCGGCCTGCGGGGTCGCGTTCAGCGCGACCCCGTTACGCACGGGCGCAAACCATCGGCAATGGGACCGTTAGCCTATTATAGGCTAAATTCCGGCCCCAATTACCGCACCGCTCAATCCGCCTGCCGGCGCAGGAACGCCGGAATATCCAGAAGATCCTCAGGCTCGGATTCGGGGCGCAGCCCGTCACCGACCGCACGCTGGCGCTGAACCGTGGGCTTATCCAGAGCCGCATAGTCGTTATTCGACAGCGGACCACGACGTACAACGCGCATGGGGGCATCGCGCTGACCAGAGGCCGTGCGGGCAGTGGGCATCTCGCGCGGCATGGGAGTGCGAATGGCCGCTGCCGGCCGTCCGAGGCCCGTTGCCACCACCGTAACGCGCAATTCCGTCGTGAGTTCCGGGTCGATCACGGTGCCGACGACGACGGTTGCGTCCTCGGAGGCAAATTGCTTCACGATCTGCCCGACCTCCTGGAACTCGCCGATGGACAGGTCCATGCCGGCCGTGACGTTCACGAGAATGCCGTGAGCGCCGGCGAGATTGATGTCCTCGAGAAGCGGTGAGGACACGGCGGCCTCGGCTGCAATGCGCGCGCGGCCTTCGCCGTTCGCAACACCCGAGCCCATCATTGCCATCCCGGTCTCCGCCATCACCGTGCGCACGTCGGCAAAATCCACGTTGATGAGGCCCGGCCGCGTGATGAGTTCCGCGATGCCCTGCACGGCGCCCTGCAGAACCTGATTCGCCGACTTGAAGGCATTCAAGAGCGTCGTATCCGGGCCCAGCACCGTCAAGAGCTTCTGATTGGGAATGGTGATGAGCGAATCGCAGAACTTGCCGAGTTCGGCGATGCCGTGGTCGGCAATCAGCGAGCGCTTGCCGCCTTCCATTTCGAAGGGCTTGGTGACGACCGCCACCGTCAATATCCCGAGCTCCTTGGCGATCTGCGCCACGACCGGAGCTGCGCCCGTGCCCGTGCCCCCGCCCATGCCGGCGGTGATGAAGAGCATGTCGCACCCCTCGACAAGCTCGATGATGCGGTCGCGATCCTCCATCGCCGCCTGGCGGCCGATTTCCGGATCGGCGCCCGCGCCCAGGCCCTTGGTGATATTGCAGCCGATCTGCAGGGCGGTCTTCACCTTCGAGTGTTTGAGCGCCTGCGCATCAGTGTTGATGCACATGAAATCGACTCCGTCGATACCGCTCGAGACCATGTGAGTGACGGCGTTGCCGCCGCCGCCGCCAACGCCGATGACCTTGATCACCGCGCTTTGGCTGTATGCATCCATCAGTTCAAACATTGTTGGCGCTCCTATCAAAAGAACAGGTTGGTTGAAGCTTCATCTATCGCACTACCGGTCTGTCAGCTCAAAAGTTGCCCTGGAACCAGGAGCGCATGCGCTCGAGCGCGCCCTTCGCGCTCGAAAGCCCGCGACCTTTTGCTCCAGGCATAACGTTGTCGCGGGCATAGAGCAAAAGCCCCATGCCCGTGGAATAAATCGGATTGCGCACGACGTCGGAGAGGCCCTGCACCTGCTGCGGCATCCCGAGACGCACCGGCACGTGAAACACTTCCTCGGCAAGCTCGATCGCGCCTTCCATCTTGGCGCTGCCGCCCGTCAGCACGATGCCGGCGGCAATCAGCTCCTCGAAGCCGCTTCTGCGCAGCTCCTCGCGCACGAGGCCGAAGAGCTCCTCGTAGCGCGGCTCGACAATCTCGGCGAGCGTCTGGCGTGCCAGCCGCCGCGCGGGGCGCTCGCCGACGCTCGGCACCTCGATGCTCTCGTCGGGATTGGCAAGCTGCGAGAGCGCGCAGGCATAGCGGATCTTGATGTCCTCGGCGTATTGCGTCGGCGTGCGCATCGACACGGCGATGTCGTTCGTGACCTGGTCGCCGGCGATCGGGATCACGGCGGTGTGGCGGATGGCGCCGCTTGCGAAGACGGCAAGGTCGGTGGTGCCGCCGCCGATGTCGACGAGGCACACGCCGAGTTCCTTCTCATCCTCCGTCAGTACCGCGAAACTTGAGGCCAGCTGCTCGAGCACCACGTCCTCGACGGTGAGGCCGCAGCGCTGAATGCACTTCTCGATGTTCTGCGCGGCGCTGTCGGCGCCGGTGACGATGTGCACCTTCGCCTCGAGGCGCACGCCGGACATGCCGATCGGATCGCGGATACCCTCCTGACCGTCGACGATGAACTCCTGCGGCAGCACGTGCAGGATCTTCTGATCGGCGGGGATCGCGACCGCCTTCGCTGCATCAATGACGTGCTCGACATCGCCTTGGGTGACCTCCTTGTCGCGGATCGCAACCACGCCGTGGGAGTTCAAGCTCCTCACGTGGCTGCCGGCGATCCCCGCATACACCGCGTGGATCTCGCAGCCGGCCATGAGCTCGGCCTCCTCCACCGCGCGCTGGATGGACTGCACGGTCGACTCAATATTGACGACCACGCCCTTCTTCAGGCCGCGCGACGGATGCGAGCCCAGGCCCAGCACTTCGATGCTGCCGTCCGCGCCGATCTCACCGACCAGCGCCACGACCTTCGAGGTGCCGATGTCGAGACCCACGATCAGGCTCCTGTCCGAGCGCTTAGGCATCCTTGCCTCCGTCGTCGCCGGCGCGATGCGTGCCGCCGTTTCTCCAGCCGATGGCAAAGCCGTTGCTGTAGCGCATGTCGACGTAGGCGATGTCATCCGCGCGCTGCGCGATGAGCTTGATCGCCGTGACCATGAAGCGTTCGAAGCGCTCATCCACCTGGCGGCTGCCGAGGCGCACGGTGATGCCGTCGGCAAGATCAAGCTCCCAGGCGCCGCGCTCATCGAGCCTGAGCGCCGTCAGATGCAGGCCCGCTTCGACGAGCCGCCCCTGCGCAGCAAGATAGCGCGCGGCGACCAGCGCCTGCGTGCCGGGCGGACCCGAGAGGCGCGCAAGCTCCGGCGGAATGTGCGTCGCGGAGCTTGCAAAGAGCTCGCCACGCGTATTCAGAAGTCCGTTCTCACCCCAGCGTGCGGCCGCCACCTGCTCGACCACCGTCACCGAGAGCGCGCGCGGCCAGGCGCGCTGCACGCTTGCGGTGTCAACCCAGGGGAGCGCGGCAACCGCGCTCCGCACCGCATCCAGATTCACCGACACGAGGCCATCACTCTTCACGTTGTCTTTGACCGCGCGCTCCACATCCCCGGGCGAGACGCGCTGAAAGCGTCCCGAGATTAGGATTCGCTGGATCGGCTGATCGAGGAACACGGCGAGCGCTGCAAGAGCGCCAAGCATCGTGGCGAGGCTGAGCGCGGTCAGACCCCAGCGGCGCCAGTTGATGGCGGGCAGGCGCAGGCGGCGCTCATGCTGCTTTCTGCGGTTCTTGGCTCGTTTCCACATAAGAGGCATCGTCCTAGATCCGCACGCGTGCGAAGCTCGTCTCGAGCACCTGCCAGACGAGTTCATCGAAGTCGATGCCGCGCGCCCGCGCGGCCATCGGCACGAGACTGTGGTCGGTCATGCCCGGGACGGTGTTGACCTCGAGCAGCAGCGGCCGCCCGGTCTCGTCCATCATGAAATCCGCTCGTCCCCAGCCGCTGGCGCCGATCGCGCCGAAGGCGGCGAGCGCTAGATTCGCCAGGTGCTCCTCGGCCATGACCGAGAGTCCCGATGGGCACAGATAGCGTGTGTCGTTGCGGAAATATTTGGCCTCGTAGTCGTAGAAGGTGCGCGGCGTCTCGATGCGGATCGACGGCAGCGCGCGCTCCTGCAGGAGCGCGACGGTGTATTCGCCGCCCTTGATCCACGGTTCCGCGAACACACAGCGATCAAGCGCCGCCGCCGCCGCGTATGCCGCCGCCAGATCCGCCGCGCGCTCAACCTTTGCCATGCCGACGCTCGATCCCTGCGACGCCGGCTTCACGATGAGCGGCAGCCCGAGCTGCTCGAGTGCGGCATCGAAGTCTTCCTTGCCGTTGAGCACTACGAAATCGGCGGTGGCGACGCCGATTGCGAGCGCCAGACGTTTGCTCGCAAGCTTGTCCATCCCGATGGCCGATCCCATGACGCCGCTGCCGGTGTAGGGAACGCCCATGAATTCGAGCGCGCCCTGCAGCGTGCCGTCCTCGCCGCCCGGTCCGTGCAGCGCGATCCACACGCGATCGAAGCCGTCATCGATGAGGCGCGACAGTGCGCGCTCCTGAGGATCGAATGCGTGCGCGTCAACGCCGCGGCGCACGAGCCCCGCGAGCACCGCGCCTCCCGAGAGCAAAGAAATCTCGCGCTCGCTCGAGTCACCTCCCAGGAGCACCGCAACGCGGCCGAAGTCGCGCGGCGCGCTCACGCGCTGCATGGCGGCCGGGTCGTAGCGCAGGTGCATCAGGCGCGCTCCCCGAGAATGCGAACTTCAGGCATGAGCCGCACGCCATGCACGCGCTCGACGGTGGCGCGCACGTGCTCGATCAGCTGCTCGACCTGCGCCGCCGAGGCGCCGCCGTGATTGATGATGAAGTTCGCGTGCTTCTCGGAGACCGCCGCATCGCCGACGCGAAACCCCTTCAAGCCCGCGCTCTCGATGAGGCGCGCGGCATGGTCGCCGGGAGGATTGGTGAATACCGAGCCGCAGCTCCAGGCGCCGATCGGCTGCGAGGCCTTGCGCTGCGCGAGGAGCGCGCGCACATCAGCGTCGTTGGCGGTGGGCTTTTTGTCGAACTGCAGCCTTGCTGCAAGAAAGCCCTCATCCTGCGCGGGCGCGTTCACGCTGCGATAGCCGACCTGAAACTCACTCGCCGCGCGCAGGTGCTCGACGCCGCGCCGGTCGATGGTCTGCACCTCGACCACGTGCTGCCAGATCTCCCCGCCGAAGGCGCCGGCATTCATCGCCAAGGCGCCGCCGAGAGTGCCGGGAATGCCGGCCAGGAACTCGGCGGGCCCAAGTCCCCAGCGGACGCATTGTTTGGCGATGCGCGCGCAGGCGACGCCGGCCTCGGCAAAGACGGTCGTCTGCGAGACGCGCTCGAGGCGCTCGAGTGCGCCGTAGGTGGCAATCACGACGCCGGGCAGGCCGCCATCGCGCACCAGCACATTGCTGCCGAGCCCGATCCAGTGGACGGGCACATCGGCGGGCAGGCTGCGTAGAAACGCCGCCAGATCCATGCGATCGCGCGGATTGAAGAACACTTCCGCCGGACCGCCGACGTGCCAGGAGGTGTGCCGGCTCATCGATTCGGCGCGGCGCACTCGGGGCATGAATTCAGGAGCGACTGCCATCGTCACGACGACCTCCGGCGCGTGCTCGGAACGGGCGCGAGACGGGTGAGCTGCGCGGGCAGCGCGTGCGACACCGCATTCATGTTGCCGGCGCCCATCGTCACCAGCAGATCGTTGGGCTTGAGCAGGTCGCGCACGGCCGCCGCGAGGTCCTCGACCTTCTCGACGAACACGGGCTCGAGCTGGCCGCGGCTGCGCACGGCACGACAAATGGCGCGGCCATCGGCGCCGGCGATCGGCGTTTCGCCCGCGGCGTACACCTCGGTCACGACGAGCGCATCCGCGCCCGAGAGCGCGCGTCCGAAATCGTCGATGAGATCTCGGGTGCGGGTGTAGCGGTGCGGCTGGAAGGCGAGCACCACGCGCCGCTGCGGATAGGCCTGCCGCAGCGCCTCGAGGGTGGCGACGATCTCGGTCGGATGATGGCCGTAATCGTCGACGAGCGTGACGGGGCCGGCTTGGGTGTCGATTTCAGCCACATGCTGCAGGCGCCGCTCGATGCCCTGGAAGAGCGCGAGCGCGCGGCGGATCGCCGCCATGTCGATGCCGAGTTCGATGGCGACCGCTATGGCGGCGAGTGAGTTCAAAACATTGTGGGTTCCGGGGAGATTGACGGTGAGCTCAGCGGGCGCGGCGCCCGCGCGTTCGACCCTGAAATGCGTGACACCGCCGTCGCGGCGCAGGTTGAGCGCACGCACATCGGCGCCCTCGGTGATGCCGTAGGTCACGGTCGGCCGGGCGACGCGCGGCAGAATGCTGCGCACGTGCTCATCATCGAAGCACAGCACCGCGAGCCCGTAGAACGGCAGGTTGTGCAGGAAGTCGACGAAGCTTGTCTTCAGGTGCTCGAAATCGCCGGCATGCGCCGCCAGGTGATCGTTGTCAATATTGGTGATGATCGCGATCAAGGGCTGCAGATGCGTGAACGAGGAGTCGCTCTCGTCCGCCTCGGCGACGAGATAGCGCCCGGCGCCCAGGCGCGCGTTGCTGCCCGCGCTCTTCAAGAGGCCGCCGATGACGAAGGTGGGATCCTCGCCGCCTTCGGCGAGAATGCTCGCAACGAGACTCGTCGTCGTGGTCTTGCCGTGCGTGCCGGCCACCGCGATCGCGTGGCGGAAGCGCATGAGTTCGCCCAGCATCTCCGCACGCGGCACGACCGGAATGCGCTGCTCGAGCGCCGCGGCGATCTCGCAGTTGTCCGCGGGCACGGCGCCGGAGACGACCACGACGTCGGCGCCGTCAATGTTGGCGCTCGCATGTCCCAGCATGACGCGCGCACCGTGCTGGATGAGCCGCTCGGTTACAGGGCTCGCGCGCAGGTCCGAGCCTTGCACGCTGTACCCCAAATTGATGAGAACTTCAGCGATGCCGCCCATGCCGCTGCCGCCGATCCCGACGAAGTGGATGGTGTTGATGCGCCGCATCCGATCATTGCGCGCGGCCGTCATGCCGCACACCGTGCAAATTTGAGGCAGGCCTGCGCCAGATCCTCGGCGGCGCGCGGCCGTGCAAGAAGCCGCGCGCGCTCCGCCATCGACAGGAGCTTGCCGCGGCCCGCACACAGCCGCCCGAGCTCCGCCGCCAGTCGCTCAACGCTGAGCTCGCGATCGGCGATCAGCACAGCGGCGCCTTCGCGCACGAGATAGGCTGCATTCGCGCTCTGGTGATCATCCACCGCCGCGGGAAACGGCACGAGGATGGCGCCGACGCCGACCGCCGCAAGCTCCGACACGGTGAGCGCGCCTGCGCGGCAGATCACAAGGTCGGCCCACGCGTAGGCCGCGGCCATGTCGTCGATGAACGGCACGACGCTGGCGCGCACGCCGGCGCTTGCGTAATTCGTCCGCGCGGGCTCAAGCCAGCGCTCACCCGCCTGATGGCGTGTCTCGATGCTGATGGTGTCTGTCAGGCGGGCGAGCGCGAAGGGCACCACTGCATTCAGGCGCGTCGCGCCCTGACTGCCACCGAGCACCAGGAGGCGCATCGCGCCGCTCCTTGCGGCGAAGCGTGTTGCCGGCGCTGCCACGGCTGCAATATCGGCGCGCACCGGATTGCCAATCGCATGCGCCGGGATGTCGGCGCCGAAGCTGCCCGGAAAGGCCTCGAGGACTTCGCGCGCGAGGTGCGCAAGGCAGCGGTTGGTGAAGCCCGCGATGGCATTCTGCTCATGGATGACGAGCGGACGGCGCGTGAGCCACGCGGCGACTCCGCCGGGCCCGGTCACGAATCCACCCAGCCCCACCACGGCGGAGGGCCGATGACGCCACATCACGGCCAGTGCCTGCACAAGCGCGAGCGCCAGGCGAAACGGCGCCGCGAACCAGGTGAGCACGCCCTTGCCGCGCAGACCGCCGATCGAAAGCCATTCGATGGCGATGCGTTCGGCCGGAACGATGCGCGCCTCAAGGCCACGCCGCGTGCCGAGCCAGACGACTTCGCAGGATCTTTCGCGCAGCAGGCGCGCGAGCGCGAGCGCCGGGAAAACATGGCCGCCGGTGCCGCCCGCCATGATGATGACCGGACGCGCACTCATGCAGTCTTCCCCGCGCGGGCGCGCGCCACGGCGCCGCCGCGGGCCTCGTGGCTCGCTTCGTGATAGACGCGCAGCACCAGACCCACCCAGGCCATCGCCACAATGAGACTCGAGCGGCCGTAGCTCATGAGCGGCAGCGTGAGACCCTTGGTCGGCAGCACGCCCATGTTCACGCCGATATTGATGAATGCCTGGATGCCGAGCCACAGGCCGAAGCCCGCCGCAAGATAGGCGCCAAATTTGAGGCCGGCGCCGGCGGCGAGCCGCGCGATGTAGAAACTTCTCCAGATGAGGCCGACAAAAAGTGCGAGCGTGAGCGCAACACCCACAAGCCCGAGCTCCTCGGCGAGCACCGCGAAGAGAAAATCCGTGTGCGCCTCGGGCAGATAGAAGAGCTTCTGCACGCTCGCTCCCAACCCGACGCCGAACCATTCGCCTCTGCCGATCGCGATCAGCGACTGCGTCAGCTGAAAACCGCTGTTATAGGGATCGGCCCACGGATCAAGGAAGGTCGTCAGGCGGCGCAGACGGTAGCTCGAGCTCATAGCGAGCGTGGCGAAGCCGGCCGCCGCAATGAGCGTCATTCCAAGCACGTAGCGCAGACGCGCGCCGGCGAGAAACAGCAGCGCAAAGCCGCTCGCAAAGAGCACGGTCGCTGCGCCGAAATCAGGCTCGGCGAGCAGCAGCGCCCCCATGCACGCCAAGAGAGCAAGCGGCCGCGCCAGGCCCCTGAAGGTCGTGCGCAACTCCTTCTCGCGCCGCACGGCGTAGCTCGCCATATAGATGAGCACGATGACCCGCACGAGCTCGGATACCTGGAAGTTCATCCCCGCCACACGCAGCCAGCGACGACTGCCGTTCACGGCGTGGCCGAGGCCCGGCACGAGCACGAGCACCAACAGCACGGCCGCAAACACCAGTAGCGGCATCGATGCGCGCTCGAGCTGCTCCGTGCGCACGCAGAAGACGAGCGCCGCGGCGGCGGCACCGAGGAGCGTCAGCACGAGCTGCCGCTCGAGATACAGAAAGGGCTCGCCGCTTGCCTGGCTTGCAATCGAGATCGACGCCGACGTCACCATGACAAGGCCGAGCAGCACGATGCCAAGCGCGAGGGCCACCATGACCGGATCGATGCGGATGGCGCCGCTGTGCGCGCTCGAGCGGGCAAAATTGAGTTCGCTGACGGCAGCGCTCATGCGGCGAGCTCCCGCACGGCCTGCACGAAGACGGCGCCGCGCTGCGCATAGTCGGTGAACATGTCCAAGCTTGCGCACGCCGGCGACAGCAGCACCGCATCGCCGAGCTGCGCGGCGCGCGCCGCAGCACGCACGGCTTCCTCGAGAGTTGCGCTGCGCTCGACCGTGCACACTGCCTGCAGGACCTGCTCGATCTCATCGGCGGCGCGGCCGATCAGCACGGCATGGCGCAGCTTGCCGCGCAGCGCCGCACCCAATGGCGCGAAGTCCTGATTCTTGCCCTCGCCGCCAGCAATCAACACCACCGGCGCGTTCATCCCGCCAACGGCCGCAAGGGTTGCGCCGACGTTCGTGCCCTTCGAGTCATTGATGTAGGTGACGCCGCGCACCTGCGCGACAAACTGCGAGCGATGCGGCAGACCGGTGAAACTCCTGAGCTCCGCGATCATCGCCGCCAGCGGCAGATCGAGCGCCTCGCCGAGCGCCAGCGCGGCGAGCGCATTGGCCGCGTTGTGGCCGCCGCTCAACTTCATGTCGGCAATCCGCAGGAGCGGCTTGCCGCGGCGCGTGAGCCACCACTCGCCTGCCTCCGCCGCAAGTGCATAGTCGGCGCCGATCGTGGCGCGCAGGGAGAAACTCAAGGTGCGCTGCCCGGGCCGCGGCATCCGCACCACCAGCGGATCATCGAGATTGATCACGGCCGTATCGCAGCGCATGAAGATGCGCGCCTTGGCGGCCGCATACGTCTCGAGCGATGCATAGCGGTCGAGATGGTCGGCGCTCACGTTGAGCACCGCCGCCGCCATCAGATCGAGCGAATCGGTGGTCTCGAGCTGAAAGCTCGAAAGCTCGAGCACGTACAGCTGCGCGGCACCGGCATTCGCAGCGGCATCCTCGGCGGAGCCCGCCGCGCGCACATTCGGATCATCGGCATCCAGCAGATCGAGCGCAGGCTCGCCTAAGTTGCCGCCGACACGCACGCGCAGCGCTGCGCGCGCGGCCATGCGTCCGAGCAGCGTCGTAACCGTGCTCTTGCCGTTGGTGCCGGTGATGCCGACCACCGGCGCGTCCGCGGCACGTGCAAAGAGCTCGATGTCGCCCACGATCTCAAGCCCCCGCCGGCGCGCTTCAATGAGAAAGGGCGCAGCGAGCGACACGCCCGGGGATACCACCACGCACAGCGCGCCCTCGAGCAGGCGCGCATCGAGGCCGCCCAAACGCACTTCAATGTCCGGATCGAGCGCCAGAAGGCGCGAGAGCTCCGGCGGCTCAAGACGCGTGTCGGTCACGGCCACGCGCCAGCCGCGTTTGCGCAGGTAGCGTGCGCAGGAGAAGCCGGTGCGGCCGAGGCCCACGATCACCGCGACAGCGGCTTTGTTGAGATTGGCGTTCATCGCAGTTTGAGCGTCGCCAGTCCCGCCAGCACCAGGAACAGTGAAATGATCCAGAAGCGCACGATGACTTTCGGCTCCGCCCAGCCCTTCAACTCAAAGTGGTGATGAATCGGCGCCATGCGAAAGATGCGCTTGCCTGTCAGCTTGAAGGACGCCACCTGCAAAATGACCGAGGCGGTCTCGAGCACAAAGATGCCGCCCATCACGAGCACCACGAGCTCCTGGCGCACGATCACCGCGAGCACCCCGATGGCGGCGCCGATGGCAAGCGCTCCGACATCGCCCATGAAGACCTGTGCGGGATAAGAGTTGAACCACAGGAA
>Ga0302324_100007006_pt1 | contig 24099 bp, 28 predicted proteins | sample Palsa_T0_1_FD_201949 | JGI IMG/M metagenome (GOLD analysis project Ga0302324, IMG submission 201949) | Peat permafrost microbial communities from Stordalen Mire near Abisko, Sweden - Palsa_T0_1 | ecosystem: Environmental > Terrestrial > Soil > Palsa > Peat permafrost | place: Sweden: Abisko... | reverse complement strand
CGGGCCGCGGTGTCCATTCCCGTCATCGCTAATGGCGGCATTACCGATCCACAGCTCGCTGACGATCTCATCGGCCACGGTCTGGTGGATGCACTGGGTCTGGCCCGTGCCCTGCTTGTCGATCCGGACTGGCCGACGAAGGTAGCCCAGGGGCGGCTGTCCGAGGTGCGTACGTGCGACTGCACCCCTCCCACGTGCTTGCGGACGCAACTGACCGGAACTGTCTGCCACAGCTGGCCGGAGGCGGCCCAGGCCGCAGGTTTCCTCGGTTATGCCAGCAGCGAGGCCTCAGAATCGGCGCCGCCAGCCGATGCCGATATCACAGCGGCGCCCGCATCGGCCTGATCAGCGAGGAGGAACAGAATGCGAGTCACAGGGTTGCTCTACGTTGGCCTGGAAGTGCCGTCGCTCGATGTCGGGCAGCAGTTTTACCGGCAGTTCGGGCTGGAGCCGGTCGAACAGGCGGACTCCCTGACGTTCCGCTGCGTTGGCCGTGACCAAGACCAGCTGGTACTCGGCGAGGGACCGGCGAAACGGCTGGCGTACATCGCCTTCAGCGTGACGCAGGGGTCGCTGCCCGCCTTTACCAGGCACCTGGAGCGGCATGGCGTCCCCCTTGGTGACGCTCCGGCCGGCGCGCCGCAGGGCGGCATCTGGCTACGCGACCCAGAAGGCACCTGGGTTAACCTGCGCGACGAACGGCCGGCTGCGCCGCGTTCTTTTGAGGCGGGAGCGTATAACGTCGGCAACTCCTATGACCGTATCGACAAAGCTCAGTGGCTGGACGTGCGCGACACCAGGGCGGGGCCGCGCAGGCTCGGGCACACCTTGTTCTTCTCGGCCGACGTATTCGGCATGGAGCGGTTTTACGTGGAGACCCTGGGCCTGCGTGTCTCGGACCGGATCACTGGCCGAGTCTCGTTCCTTAACTGCGGAACCGGCGACCATCATGTTTTCGGCTTCCTGCCGAGCAGTCATCGTGGCCTGCATCACCTAAGCTTCGAGGTGAGCGGCATCGACGAAATGGCCATGGGGGCCCAGGTAATGGCCGCCGGCGGCCACAGAGAGCTGGCAGCCGCACGACTACGACGTCCCGCCCGCTGTTTGGTGTCCGATTCTGCCAGCGGAATTCCGTCAGAACCACGAGCCCAGGTCCTGAACGGGCCGCCGTACAGCTTCTGCAATGGATGAGAGCCTGTTCCGTGTGTAATATCCCTCACGAGATCAATCGACAGCTTCGCGATTACGCAATGGCCTGCGACACTCATGACTGGCCACGTCTTGCCGCGTTGTTCGAGCGTGGCAAGTTTCATTTCGCCACCGAGGCCGGGCCCGAGGCCGTGCTGCGATGGGGTCGTGAGGTCGTGCGCCCCGATGCCCGGACGCAGCACGTCATCTCAACCGTGCATGTCGACGTCGATGACGAGGCCGGAATCGCGTCCGGCACCTGCTATCTCACTCTGTTCCATCACTCCGATGAGGACATCCAGGTCGTTTCTGCCTGCTACTTCGAGAACGAGTGGGTTCTCCAGGACGGGCAGTGGTGGTGGCGCACGCATCGTGTCGTCCCGTTTTTCCGCGGGGATTCAACCCGTATCCACACGCGCCAGCAGTTTCCCGGTGCCGCCGCGGGGGCCGTCACGGGCGCACAAGTGTCTTGATCCGGCCCGGCTCTCGGTGCCGGCGGTAGATATCGCTGATCTCCGACAGCGGCTCTATGGCCGTGATCAGCGTGCTGAGCTCGAGCCGGGCGAGCAACTGCAGGGCACGCGGGAAGGTGTACGCCGTCGCGCGTGCGCCGGTCAGCAGGATCTCCTTCTCGTACAGGAGGTAAGGCGGGACCGGCACGACGGAGCCGGGCTCGAAGATGGACACCACCACCAGCCGGCCCCCCGCGGCAAGTGACGTCATGGCGCTGAGCATGGCCTCGGGCCGGCCAGACGCTTCCACCGCCACGTCGAACCCGCCCCGCGGGCCGACGCCCGCGGCGAACGTCGCCGGGTCGGTCTGAGCCGGGTCCAGTGCTTCGTCGAGGCCAAGCGCGAGCCCCCTAGCCCGCTTCGCCGCGTCTGGCTCGACCAGCACCACTGGGCCGGCTCCGGCCAGCCTGGCCACCAGGGAGGTGATCAGGCCGATAGGGCCGCCGCCGAACACCACGATGCTGTCCCCGGGCTGCAGCCGGGCCCGGTCCACTGCGTAGACACAGTTCGCGACCGGCTCGAGCAGCGCGCCGTGCTCGAGCGATACGGACTCCGGCAGCAGGTACACCTGATCCGGGCGGTAGGCGGCGTACTGGGCGAAGCCCCGGGCGGCGATGTACGAGCGGGCGCAGTGGTTGGGCTGACCGGCCTGGCACCAGGGGCAGCTACCGCACGAGCTCAGGATGTTGCAGGCCACCCGGTCGCCCGGCGCGAAGCCGCGTACCGAGGCTCCGACCGATGCGACCACGCCGGACACCTCATGGCCGAGGACCCGCGGCGGCGTGCCCGCAGCGAACCGTCCCTCGATGATGCTCGCGTCCGTCCCGCAGAATCCGCAGAACGCCACCTGGACGAGCACGGTGTCGTCATCTGCCGCAGGCTCGGGCCAGTCGAGGCAGGCGACCGTGCCCGGCCCGGTCCACACTCCGGCCTTCACCTGGTCCGCCTGCGGCCCAGGCTGCAAGCCGGCCAGGCCCTGGCCAGCGCCCTGCGGGACCGACACAAGAGGGAGCAATCAGGGCGTTGACCGCGATGATCAAACGTCGCTATTGTAACCACATCCTAAATATAGGTTCTCGCAATGTGAGGAAGCCTCTCCCCCCGGAGGTCTGATGAATCCCGCCGCCGCCACCTCGCCGATCCTCGCGGTCAGCGGTCTCTCGTTTGGCTTCGGCGGCGTGGCGGCCCTGTCCGACGTTGATCTTGTGGTGCATCCCGGTGAGTGCGTGGGCCTGATCGGCCCGAACGGCGCGGGCAAGAGCACGCTGCTGAACTGCGTCAGCCGGATCAACCAGGAGCAGGCCGGCTCGATCCGAGTCGACGGCGTGGACTGTGCCGGTCGCCTTCCGGCCGACATGATCGCCCTCGGGGTGAAGCGCACGTTCCAGAACATCGAGACCTTCTCCGATATGAGGGTGCGCGAGGTCCTCCAGGTAGGTGCGCACTCGCTGGCTGGCGCCTCGATGGCCGCGGCGGTCCTGGGCCTCCGGCGCGTGCGGCTAGAGTCGGCCCGGGTCGACGCCGAGGTCGAGCGCACCGCGGCGGCGCTAGGCCTATCACAGCTGCTCGACACCGAGGTCTCCGGTCTTCCCTACGGCCTGCAGAAGAAGGTAGACCTGGCCCGCGCCCTCGTCGGCGGCGCCCGCCTGCTGCTGCTGGACGAGCCCGCCGCCGGCCTGAGCGAGTGGGAGTGGAAGCAGATGCTCGCGGCGCTGCTCGAGCTCAGGGCCAGTGGCGACATGGGCATCCTCGTGATCGAGCACCAGCTCGGTTTCGTGCGCCAGCTCGCCACCCGGATGTATGCCCTGGACGCCGGGCGGATCGTCGCCGAGGGGGATCCGGCCGCGGTCCTCGATGACCGCCGGGTCGTGGAGGCCTACATCGGAACGGCGACGTCGCTGTAATGCTTGAGATCACTGAGCTCGAGGTCAGATACGGCGCGGTGCACGCGGTCCGCGGCGCGTCGCTGGTCGTCAAGCCCGGCGAGATAGTCGGGCTGATCGGCCCGAACGGCGCGGGCAAGACATCGACGGTGCAGGCCATCTGCGGGCTCGTGCCGACCCACGCCGGCACGGTCACCTACGCGGGCCGCAATCTCGCCGGGATGTCGTCGGCGCGGCGGGTGCGGGCCGGCTTGGCGCTGGTGCCGCAGGGGCGCGAGGTGTTCCCGAACCTCAGCGTCGCGGAGAACCTCACCGTCGGGTCGTGGATTCGGCGGCCAGGCGAGCCGCGGCCGAAATCGGATGAGCTGCTCGCCGAGTTTCCCGCGCTGCAGGGCCGGCTGCACCAGTCCGCCGGGACCCTGTCCGGGGGCGAGCAGCAGATGCTCGCGCTCGCGCGGGCGGTCGCCAGCAGGCCCTCCTGCATGCTGCTCGATGAGCCGTCGATGGGCCTGTCTCCGATCATGGTGGACCGGGTCGCGCAGGCGATCCGGGTGCTCGCCGAGCAGCGCGACATGGCCGTGCTGGTGGTCGACCAGGGCCTCGGCATAGTTCGGAAGATCACGTCACGGATCTACGTGATGGTCCACGGCCGCCTGGTCGAGCACCTGGAGACCCGCACGGTTGGCGATGGGCGCGCCCTGGAACGCGCGTATTTCGGCTGAGCCCGACAAGGACGAATGATGCTGTATCTACAGAACGCCAGCGGCGGGCTCGCGGTCGGGGCCATCTACGGCCTGATCGCGCTGTCACTGGTCATCGTGTACCGGGCCACCGGCGTGGTGAACTTCGCCGCCGGCGAGATGGGAACGTTCACGACCTTTATCGCCTGGGAGCTGCTCAATCCGCTGCACTTGTCCTTCGCGCTCACGCTGCTCATCACCGCGGCCATCGCGGCCGTCATCGGCGTGGTCGTGTACACGATCGTCATCCGGCCAGCGCGTCGCATGCCGGAGTTCGTCACGGTGATGCTCACCTTCGGCCTGTATGAGGTCTTCAACGGCCTGTCAAACTCGCTCTGGGCCCCGTCGCCCCGGACTTTTCCCGCGCCCTGGCAGGGCGCGCCGTTCCACCTAGGCGACATCGTCGTCACCCGGCAGAACCTGGGCAACTTCGTCGTCGCGCTGGTCGCGATGGCCATCCTCGCGGCGGCATTCCGGTTTACCAAGGTCGGCCTGGGACTGCGCGCCACGACGGACAACGCTTTCGCCGCCCGGGTCGTCGGGATCACTCCCGGACGGATGTACGTTCTGGGCTGGGCGCTGGCCTCAGTGGTAGGCGCGATCGCCGGCATGCTGGTCGCCAACGTGCTGCTCCTCAGTCCGGGCATGATGGGCAACGTCCTGGTCTTTAGCCTGGTCGCCGTCATCCTGGGCGGGCTGGAAAGCCCCGTGGGCGCGATCATCGGCAGCCTGCTCATCGGCGTCGTCACCGGAGTCCTGTCCGGCGTGCCCGATGTCGGGCCGAACCTGGCCACGCCGGTGATGCTGCTGCTCGTCATCACGGTGCTGCTCGCCCGCCCGCAGGGGCTGCTCGGCCAGGTGAAGGCGAGGAAGCTGTGACCAGCTGGTTGTCACCGGTGCGGGAGCGCACCTGGCTGAGCCCGGCGGGTACGATCCTCGCCGGCGTCGTTACCATCGCCGTGATCGCCGTGGGTGCCGCCCCCTGGCTCGCGGCTCTCGCCGGCGCGGTAGTCGCCGCGGCCACCGCCGCGCTGGCGGGTGTCCGGGCTCTCGGCCCGGCGCTCGTGGCCGTGGTGCTGTGCGCGGCCCCGTTTGAGTGGTCCGCGTTCAACCTGTCTCAGATACTCGTGCTGACCGTCGGCGCTCTGGGGCTGGTGCTGCTCTCCGGGCAGACGGGCCAGATTTCCGTCGCGCAGGGCCCGTTCGTCGGCGTGGGCGCCTACACCGTCGCCTTCCTGTCCGGGCTGCACGGAGTACCGGGCCTGGCTGCCCTCCCGCTCGCGGTCGTGGCCGGAGCCCTCGCCGGGCTGATCGTCGGCATCCCCACCGCGCGCCTGCGCGGTATCTACCAGGTCATCACGACACTGGCGGTCGGCGTGGCCTTCCCGTCGATCATCATCGTGATCGGGAACCCGCTCGGCGGCGACACCGGCGTCGCGGTGCCGGGCCCGGTCAACTTCACCGTCCACTTCGGCCTAGGTCAGTACCTCGACCCGACCCGGCTCAGCTACATCTTCTGCGTCGTATGCGCGCTGCTCGGCTGGTTCGTCCTCACCCGGGTCACGCGATCGCGGCACGGGACCGCTATGCGGGCCCTGCGCCAGAACGACGTGGTGGCGGCGGTGAACGGCGTCCGGGTCGGTCACTACCGCGTGGTGGCGTTTGTGCTGTCGGCGGCGTTCGCCGGCCTGGCCGGCGGCATGTACGCGCTGACGGTCGGCGCGGTGTCGCCGGAATCCTTCGGCCTGATCTACTCCATCCAGTTCCTGGTCGTGATCGCGATAGGCGGCAGCGAGCAGGCGGCCGGCGCGGTGGTCGGCGCGGTCGCGGTTTTCCTGCTCACCACTCAGGTCAGCCAGATCCAGGTGCCGTCGACGAACATCGCCATCTCGAACGAGGTCGTCTATGGCGTCGCCGTCATCCTCGTCCTGCTGCTGCTGCGCGGCGGTATCTGGGGCGGGCTGACCCGGCTGATGGCGCTGCTCGGCCCGGACCGCGGGCGGCGGCGAGCCATCGCGGCCACTCTCGACCAACTCGCAGTGGATCAACCACCCTCGGGCGAGCCGGACTAGGACGTGGCCAGCTTGGCTCCGCCCGCGACCGGGAAACCCGAATCCACCCCTTCAGGAGGGCATCCGTGAGAAAGAGAATATTCGCCGTCATTGGGCTCAGCGCCACGCTGGCGCTGTCTGCCTGCTCGGTCTCTAGCGGCAGCAGCACCGGCTCGTCGCCCACGTCGTCCACGTCGTCCGATAGCGGGCCTCTTGTGTTCGGCGCGGCCGTCCCCTTGTCCGGCGTCATCGCCGTTACCGGCCGGCAGCTGGAGTCGGCGCTGAACGCGAGCGCCACCTACATAAACGACCACGGCGGCGTGAAGGGCCGCAAGCTTGAGTGGAAGTTCGCGGACGACGGCTTCCCGTCCGGGTCGCAGGCCTCCACGGCGGTCCGCTCCCTGGTCGCGGACAACGTCGTCGGGATACTCAACTTCGGCACCCCCGGTGTCGCCGCCACGTACAAGTACCTGGTGCAGCAGAACGTGCCGGATCTCATCTTGTTCTCCGGCCTTTCCGCCTTCGAGCCGCTCGCCTCGTCGGCCTCAAGCGTCTACACCGACTACAAGACCCAGGGCGAAGCTCTTGGCAAGTATGCCGCGCAGCAGTACCCCGGCCAGAAGGTTGCCGTGCTGTACGAGGACGACGACCTGGGCCAGTCCTACCTGAACGGGTTCAAGGCCGAGGACCCGGACATCGCCGTGGCCGAGCCCTACGAGACGACGGACGTGGACTTCTCCTCCCAGCTCAATGCCATGAAGGCGAGCAAGGCCACCCTCGGGGCGTGCTTTTGCCTGAGCCAGCAAATCGCACAGGTGCTGAAGTTCCGCCAGAGCAGCGGCTGGAACCCCCCGGTCATCACGGAGTCGAGCAACGCCGGCGCCAGCCTGGTCGGTGCGGTCGGGGCAAGCCTGACCCAGAATGTCATCTCCAATGACTTCTTCCCGCCGACGTCAGGCGCGGGCTCGACACCCGACATGACGGCCCTGCTCAACAGCATGACGTCGGTTAACTCGTCGGTCCCCGTGAGCAGCTTCACGGTCGTAGCGGCCGCGCTCAATGACCTCATCAAGGAGGTCGCGACCAACTCTTCGGCGCCGCTCACCCGGCAGTCGTTCGCGGCTGCGCTGCACGGCACTCAGGTCAGCGGCGCCTGGTACGGGGAGACGTCGTCACAACCGTCGGCGGCCGACCGGTCCATCTTCAGCTGCTGGCGACCAACCGTGATCAACAAGACCGGAGTCTCCGTGCCGACCGGCGCGGTTACCTGCGAGAAGGATCTTTCCAGCTGACCGCGGCCGATGCCGGCCCGCCCCGTCGGGGGCCGGCATCGTGACCCGCGCAGGCCGTCGTGATCTCACCACTAACAGGGAGCTGGCAGTTGTCCGACACATCCACACCTGACGTCTATGCGGCTCTCGCCGCATGGGATACGCCGGCACTGAGTAACGCCATCGGCCGTCTCGCGGTGCGTCCCCGCAACACCGGCCACAGCGACGGCACCGTTCGCCGGGTGGTCGGCCCGCGGCTCTGCGGCGTAGCGGTCACCGCCACGCTGCGATCCCGGGATCAGGGCGACGACGGCGTGCCGATCCGCGAGCTCTACCGGGCCGTCGGCACCGCCGTCGGCCCGCCGGTCGTGGTCGTGCAGGACCTTGATGATCCGCCCGGCGCCGGCGCCCTGCTGGGCGAGGTGACCGGCAACATCTTCCGGGCGCTCGGAGTGGCCGGGTATGTCACCGACGGCCGGGTTCGAGACGAGGCCGAGCTCGCCGAGCTGGGTCTCGCCGTCTTCGCCGCCGGGCTGTGCGTGTCGAGCTCCTACGTGCGCGTCACCGCGGTCAACGTGCCGGTCCGCGTGGCCGGCCTCGACGTGGCTCCGGGCGATCTCCTGCACGGCGACCAGCACGGCCTGCTGTCCGTCCCGCGTGACGTAGCCGGTCAGCTCCCGGAGGTGGCCGAGCAGATCCGGGTGGGGGAGCAGCAGACGGTGAGCTGGACACGCTCGGAGGCATTCAGCCTCGAGGCCCTGCTGGCCCGCGGGCAGGTGAGGCACTGATGGCCGAGCGGCCGAAGGTGCTGCTCGCGTTCCCGCTCGCCGACCCGTCGGCTCAGGAACGGCTGGCCCGTGACGCCGACGTGGTCGTGGCCGGCACGGCCGACCCGGCTACGCTGGCGGGTCTGCTGTCCGACGCCGACGGCGTGATCGTTCGGCCGCCGGCCCGGCTCGATCGCGCCGCCCTGGAGGCGGCGGCGAAGCTGCGCGTCATCGCCAACATCGGCGCCGGCCTGGACCACATCGACACCGAGGTAACCAGGGCACGCGGGATCCCGGTCGCCGCGGGCGCCGGGGCGAATGCCCGGGCCGTCGCGGAGTACGTCATCTGGGCCATGCTCACGCTCAGCCGGCGGCTGAGCGCCGCCATCGCCGAGCTCAGCGACCCGGCCTCGGACTGGGCCAGCCGGGTGTCGCGGCTTCGCGGCCGCGAGCTCGCCGGGCAGACGCTGGGCATCGTCGGCTACGGCCACATCGGCGAGGTGCTGGCCGGCCTGGCCCGCGCCCTGGGCCTGCGGGTCGCCGCCTACGACCCGTATCGCGCGCCGGAGCCCGGCGACGTCGATCTGGTGTGCGCCGGGCTGGATGAGCTCCTGGACGCCGCGCAGATACTCTCCGTGCACGTGCCGCTCACCAATGAGACCCGGAACCTGATTGACTGGGCCGCCCTGGAACGGCTTGGGACAGACGGGATTGTCGTCAACAGCGCACGCGGAGGCGTGGTCGACGAGGACGCCGTGGTCAACGCGCTGCGCGAGGGCCGCCTGCGCGGCGCCGCCTGGGACGTGTTCGACCCGGAGCCGCCGCCGCCCGGTCGGCTCGCCGAGCTGGCTGCGGTGCCAGGGCTTCTGCTCACCCCGCATATCGCGGGCATCTCGCAGGAGGCCGGGTCAGCGCTGGCCTGGCAGGCGGTCGAGGCGGTGCTGGCGGTGCTGCGCGGCGATGACGGCAGGGCAGGCGGATCGTGATCCGCTACGAGGACCTGCCCGCCGAGCGCGGGGCACCTCCGGCGAGCTCGTGGGGCCTGTGGGGCGCGGCGGACCGGCTCGGGGCGCTCAACCGCCTGACGCCCGACCGCGTGCTCGCGGCACAGCGTCATGTGCGCAGCGGTGAGGTCGTGCCCCTGGACCTGCCGACCGGACTCATCGACCCCCCGCTGTTCGGCCGGGCCGCGCCGACGCGGCACGTCACGCCGCTTGGGCCAGAGCAGGCGGCCTTCGACGAGATAGTGGACGGCTGGAACGCCCAGGCTGGCAGCCAGTGGGACGGGTTCGGCCATGTCGCCGAGCCGGGAGTCGGAAGCTACAACGGGCTGGCCCGTTCCGAGCACGGCGTCGACGCGTGGGCCAGGCACGGCATCGCCGGCCGGGGCCTGCTCGTCGACCTGCCGCGCTGGTGGGCGTCGCAGGGAGTCACGCGCGACCCGATGCGCCGCGGCGAGCTGACGGACGCGGAGCTGACAGCGGCGATCGACGCCCAGGCCGGCACCGCCGCGGACAGCTCACCGCAGCCAGGGGACATCCTGGCCATCCGGACCGGCTGGCTGTCCGCCTATCGCTCCCTGTCGGGTGACGAGCGGATATCGCTCGCGAGCGTGCCCGTCGCGGAGTCCTTCGGCCTGGCGGGCACCGAGCAGATGGCCGCGGCGCTGTGGGACGCGGAGGTGGCGGCGGTCGTCTCGGACAATCCCTCCCTGGAGGCCTGGCCGCCGCGCGGGCCGGCCGAGCCCGGACGGCCGGCCTCGCTGCACCGGTCGCTGCTCGCCCGCCTCGGGATCCCGATCGGCGAGCTCTGGGATCTGGACCTGCTTGCCCGCAGATGCGCGCAGCGCGGAAGCTATGCGTTCTTCTGCGTGAGCGTGCCGACCACTCTCCCGGGCGCGCTAGCCAGCCCGGCAAATGCGGTGGCGATTCTGTGAGCCGCCACGGTGTCGATCGGCCGGCCGCCGCACCCGGGTTCAGCGTTGCCACCAGCAGCGCGATTGACTGTGCGGCGGAGGCGACGATAAGTTTTTATCCAGATTGTGAAGTTGCATTCTCGCTATATGGAAATAGAACCAGGCGAGAGGAAGAGGCGTCATGGTCGAAGTGAGCCGGTCGTTCCCGGTCAATGTGCCGGGTGAGCCGGTGCTCGGGCGAGCGGAGGTCTGGCACGGGCTCGAGCTGAAAGCGCGGAACGCCCTGCCGTTCGTCAAGCGGATGCAGAACTGCGTCGTGCTCGAGGAACACGACGGATGGCTGGTGCGCGACATCGAGATCCGGGACGAGCAGCACCGCGAGCGGGTGACCCTCACGCCGCAGCAGCAGGTCCGCTTCGAGCGCATCGCGGGCCCGACCACCGGCTACATCCTCAACGAGATCCTGACCAATGACGCCGGCGACCTGGAGCTCCGGTTCACGTTCCGGTTGCATCGCGAGGGCATGGACCCCGGCGGGCCGGCCGAAGTCGCCTACTTCGCCCAGATGGAGGACCAGTACACGGACGCGGTCCGCACGACGCTGGCCCAGATCCGGCAGATGAAGCAGGAGCAGGCGATTTGATAAGCAGCAGGATCGGAGCGTCCCGCTGATGGACGTGCTCATCGTCGGCGCGGGCATCGGCGGCCTCACGCTGGCCCTTGCCCTGCACGAGGCGGGCGTCGACTGCCGGCTCTATGAGGCGTCCCTGCAGGCCGGACCCGTCGGTGTCGGCATCAACGTGCTGCCGCACGCCGCGCGCGAGCTGGCCCGGCTCGGCCTCGAGGATGACCTGGCCGCCGTCGCCGTCCTCACCCGCGAGTCGGTGTTCTTCAACCGGTTCGGGCAGATGATCTACCGGGAGCCGTCGGGCCGGTCGGCTGGATACCGGTGGCCGCAGTACTCGATTCACCGGGCCGACCTGCACGCCGTGCTGCTCCGCGCGGTGCAGGAGCGGCTCGGGCCAGACCGGATCCAGTTCGGCTGGCGCTGTGTCGGAGTCGATCAGGACGAGGCCGGCGCGCAGGCCCGCTTCGTCTCCACGGTCGAGGGAACGCCGCGGCCCAGTCAGCGGGCGGCGGCCATCGTCGGATGTGACGGCATCCATTCGGTGATTCGGGCGACCTTCTACCCCGATGAGACAGAGCCGCGCTACTCGGGTGTCAACATGTGGCGCGGAACGGCCAGAATGCCGCCGTTCCTCTCGGGGGCGAGCATGGTGCGGGCGGGCTGGCTCACCACCGGCAAGATGGTGATTTACCCGATCCGGGACAACATCGACGGCGCCGGCACTCAGCTGGTCAACTGGGTGGCGGAGATCGAGACCCCGAACCATCAGCTGCGCGACTGGAACCGCCGGGGCCTGCTGTCTGACTTCGAGCCCGCGTTCGCGGACTGGCACTTCGACTGGCTCGATGTTCCGGCCATGCTCGGGGCCGCGGACGAGATCCTGGAGTACCCGATGACCGACCAGGACCCGCTGCCCCGCTGGAGCTTCGGTCGGATCACGCTACTCGGCGACGCCGCGCACCCGATGGTGCCCAGAGGCTCGAACGGCGCCGGCCAGGCGATCCTCGACGCCAGGGTGCTCGCTGACAAGCTGGCCGGGCTGAGCGACCCCGAACAGGCGCTGCGGGCATACGAGGCGGAGCGGCTTCCGGCCACCTCCGAAGTGGTGCTCGCCAACCGGGTCCGGCCACCGGACATCATCCTGCAGGAGGTGTATCGCCGCACCGGCGACCGCCCGTTCTCGAAAATCGAGGACGTCATAAGCATTGACGAGTTGCGGGCGTTGAGTGAACGCTACAAAGTTATTACCGGGTATTCCGCGCAGAGTCCAGGCATGGGCGAAGCGAGCCAGCATTGAGAGGATCGGCGCGTTGCCAGACGACGTAGGGCGGGCTCGGGTGCCTGGCAATCCGTCCGGCCGACCCCCCGCAGGCCGCCAGATCCGCGGCGCGGAAAGCCCGCGTAAAGTGCTGCAGGTCCTGCTCCGGTTCACCCAGGACCGGCCCCACGCGACGATCAGCGAACTCGCCTCGGAGATAGGCGTTCCTCTCTCGACGTGCTACCGGTATGTCGCGCTGCTGCGCGAGGTCGGCCTCCTCGAGGAGGGCGAGCGCGCCACGTATCACGTCACGCCGCAGATCATGCACGTAGCGCGGGCCGCCCAGGTTTCGAACGACCTCACTCGCATCGCGCGGCAGTTCATGCAGGAAGTCGCGGCTGCGGTGAACGAGACCGTGATGCTCATGCAGGCCTACGGAGGATCCGCTGTGTGCATCGAGAGCATCGAAAGCACGCGTCCGGTGCGGTTCGCCTTCGAGTCCGGACACACCCTCCCGCTCGGTGACGGGGCCACCGGCAAGCTCTTGCTCGCCTACATGAGCGAGCAGCAGCGGGCCGCTCGGCTGGACGAGCGTGCTGCGACAGACCCTAAATTCGCCAGGCGCCGTCGCGCGCTGGAGAAGGACCTGCCGCAGATCGCCGAGCAGGGGTGGGCGACGAGCCTCGCCGAGGTCGAGGAGGGCGTCTGGGCGTGCTCGGCGGCGATACGCGACGGAGATTCGGTGCCGGGCGCGCTGACCGTGGCCGGACCGGCCTTCCGGATTAGCGAGAAGACCCGCGCCAACGTGCGGGACCGGCTCCTGCAAGCTACCGCGGGCGTATCGAAGATGCTGGCCGTCTACCGCGAGCCGTAGCGGGCATCCGGCAACTGCTCAGAGCCAGGCGGGAAGAGCGGGCAGCGCCCCGCCGCCGGCCACCGTGAGACCGTGCGCCCGGCCCGTCAAGTAGGCGCAGATGTCAGCTTGCGGGCCGGCTACCCGGAGGGGGTCGCCTTCACCTGGGAGTTCCCAGCAGCGGCCGGTGTCGGTGGCCGTGAGCGCGATCGCGGCGCGGGCGACGGCAGCGTCCGCCGCGGAACGCTTGCGAATCACGTCATCGCACAGCGCGGCGACGAAGCCGCCCGGTAGGTCGGCGAAGGACGTCCCGGCCGCGAGATCGACTGCATGTACCCATACCTCGCGCGAGCGCATCCACGGCACCTCGACGGCCGGTACGGTACGGCCCTGCGCGGTGACGACAGGTGCCTGCCACTGCAACTCGGTCAGCCGCATCATCGCGCCCTCGAGCTCGGCCGCCGACCGGCGCAGCCATTCAGCCAGCTCGCCGGCGGGCAGCCGGCTGCCCTGCTCGATGCCAGCCTCGCGCTCGGCGGGCGAGGCATACATGGGGGAGGGCTGCCCGGTGGCGGCCCAGCGGATCAGGTTGCCCAGCGCGTCGGCGTTCGCCGCGAGGTGGGCGAGCACGTGCTTACGGCTCCAGCCGGGGAGAGCACTCGGCTCCGCCAGCGCCCGGTCGTCCAGGCCGGGCCGCTCGGTGAACAGCAGGGTGCCCTGCTGCATCCACTCCCGCGCCTGCACCAGGGGCGGGGCCATCAGCCCGCGATCTCCTCGACGAGCGTCATCGGCCCGGATCTCCGGGTTCCCGCTGGCTGCGGCTCAGCTGGAGCTTCTCGAAGACGGGTGAGTCGCTGAACCGGAACAGGTCCATGGCCCCGGAGTCCGAGTCGCTGGCGCTCGCCTGCGAGCTGGCTGAGAACGGCTGCCAGGACGGGACCACGAACAGGTCGCCACGAGCTACGGACCACCTGCTGTCACCTACGGTGACCGTACCTGAGCCATCGAAAACCTGGTACACCGACGACCCGGTCTCCCGAACTGGCGCCGTCTGCGCACCGCGCACGATGCGGTGCATCTCCGCCCGGATCGTAGGCAGGACGTCGGCACCAGTCGCCGGGTTCGTGAACCGGACGGCAGCGTGCCCCGGCTCGACAGTGCCGCCGAACCCCTCTGCCTCGACAGAGAGCTGATCGGCCAGCGCCGCGTCGGTGTGCTCCCACCGGTAGGCCAGCAGGGGCGAACCGGCTCCGGGGTCGGCGGCCGCGATCGGGCGCAGTCCTGGATGGCCCCATAGTCGCTCGGCGCGGGATCTGGGAGGTGTGGTCCGCTCGGCATCACTGATCTCGTCACGGCCGAACTCGAAGAACTGCGTCTCGGTGAGGTACTGAAGGGGGATGTCCAGACCGTCAATCCAGGCCATCGGCTTGGCCGTCGCGTTGTGGTGGGCGTGCCAGTTCCATCCTGCCTGCGGCAGGAAGTCACCGCGCCGCATAGCGACCGGGTCCCGTCCGACGACGGTCCAGACACCCTCGCCTTCGACCACGAACCGGAAGGCGTGCTGGCTGTGCCGGTGCTCCGGTGCGTCTTCACCCGGCATCAGGTACTGGATCGCGGCCCATAGTGTCGGCGTGGCAAACGGCCGGCCGCCGAGCCCCGGGTTGGCCAGCGCGATCGCGCGCCGCTCGCCGCCGCGGCCGACCGGTACCAGCTCTCCGGCCGCTGCCGCCAGCGTCTGCAGCTGACGCCAGCGCCATACGTGCGGCATCGCCTTGGACCGCGGCTGCAGCGGCATGAGGTCGGCGATCTCGGCCCACAGCGGCACCAGCAGCTCCCGCTCGAAGCCTCGGTAAAGCTCCTCGAGCGCTGGGGTGACCTCTGGCTGGCCTGCGGCCTGAACGGTATGCAGTCGCACCGGCGACGGGGCACTTGCGGGGGCGGCATTAAGTGACGAAGCTGGCATGGTGTCCAGGGTGGCCTATTTCCGCAGCGGAGCCACAAGAATTCTGCACAGAAGAACCGGAGTGATCGTTTGGCTACTGATAAGCCGCTCAAGACCGCGCCACCGTACGCGATCGCCAGCGTCGATCATGCGCTGCGCACGGCGGCCATGCTCCAGCTTGAGGGCGAGCTGACAGTCACGCAGGTCGCGCAGCGCCTCGGCGTGGCCAGATCCACTGCCCACCGACTGCTGGCCATGCTGGTCTACCGGGACTTCGCGCTGCAGGACGAGAGGCGCGTCTACCGAGTCGGCCCTGTCCTTGAGCTTGCCGCGCACTCGCACTCGCGGGTATCCGCGCTGCGGACAGCGGCCCTTCCGCACCTGCGGCGGCTGGCCGCCGTGGTGGACGAGACAGCAAGTCTCACCATCCGCACCGGCAACAGTGTCCGCTTCGTGGCGAGTGTCGAGGGCACGCAAGCGCTACGAGTCAGCTCCCGGGAGGGAATGATGTTCCCGGCCCACCGCACAACCGCAGGACTGCTGCTCCTGGCCGAGCTATCCGCAGCCGAGCTTGAAGACGTCTACGCTGCGGAGCGATACGCCGAGCGCCCCGATGAGCGCCCGGACCTAGCGTTGCTGCGGGCCGACCTGGCGCGTGTCCGCCACACCGGATTCGCGGTCAACTCCGAACGCTCCGAGCGCGGCCTTGTCGCAGTCGGGCTCCTGGTGCGTGGCCCGGACGGAACTCCCGAGGCGGGCCTGTCGGTGTCCATGCCGAGCGTCCGGTACGACCCGCATCATCTGAAGTCGCTGATCGCCACCCTTAGCCGAGCAGCGCGCGCGCTTGAAGCGGATCTGGCTACGGCAACCTGAGCCGTCGGATTCCGCTCCGCTGCTCGCCGGAGGCCGCATTAAGCGTCGCGTTTGGCGAACATATAGGCGCCGATGGCGAGCAGGCCCACCGCGTAGCAGGCCGTCACGAGCATCTGGGGCCAGGACGACCACAGGTGCTGGTTGCCGCCCCCGGGAACGGTGACGGAGATGACCCGCCCGGCGGCGTCGGGGAAGAACCGCATGATGTCCTGGCGCCAGTTGTCCGGCAGCGCCTGGATGATGACCGGGATGATGAACATCAGGCCGATCACGGTGGCGATCGCGCCTGCCGTGTGCCTGATGATCGCGCCCAGGCCGAACGCGATCAACGCGACCAGCGTGACGAACAACGCGGTGCCGATGACGGCCCGGAGCACGGTGGACGCGCCGATCACGTCGATGCCCTGGAGCGTCACCTTGGGCGGGGCGCCCGGGCCGCCCGGGCCGGTGAAGATGGCGTTGGCCGGGATCTTGACGTTCCCGAACAGCGAGGCGCCCTCTTTCGTGCTGGCCACCATCGCCTGGCCGACGAAGAACGCGACGAACGACGTGATCAGCGCGAAGACGAGCGTCACGCCGGTGAACACGATCGCCTTCGCGGCGTAGACCACGCCGCGCCGCGGCATCGCGGTCAGTGAGGTGCGGATCATCCCGGTGGAGTACTCCGAGGTGATCGTCAGCGCGCCGAGCACGCCGATGATCAGCTGGCCGATCTCGAAGAACGGGATCAGCGACACCTGCGTGCCGTCGAACCCGGCTCGGTTGCCCGGGTTGTGGATCAGGGAGCCCGATTCGCCCCCCATGACCAGCGCGCCCACGCCGATGGAGACGACCAGCAGCGCGCCTAGGGCCCAGTAGGTGGAGCGGACCGAGCGGAGCTTGGTGTACTCCGAGGCGAGCGCGCCCCGCAGCCCGGCCCGTCCGGTAGCTGGCGCCAGCGCCGGCAGCCGGGGCGTCGTTATCGTCGCCATCGTCTATACCCCGCTTCCGATCGTCGTGCTCGGTTGCTGATCGCCGGGCACGTCGGCGCGGTATTCCACGCTGCTCGCGGTCAGCTCCATGAACGCCTCTTCGAGGGAGGCCCGCACCGTGGTCAGCTCGTGCAGCCGGATGCCCTCGCTGAAGGCCAGGTCGCCGAGCTGCTCAGTCGTCAAGCCGCGTACCTCGATCGACCCGTCCTCGCCCGTGGCGGCGGTCGCGCCCCGGGCGGTGATCGCCCGGATGAACTCCGCCGCCGACGGCGTGCGCACCTGCACCCAGGCACCGGACGACCCGGCGATGAATTCGCTCATCGTGCAGTCGGCGATCAGCTTGCCCCGGCCGATCACGATCAGGTGATCGGCGGTGTGCTCCATCTCCGACATCAGATGGCTCGAGACGAAGACCGTGCGTCCCTCGGCGGCCAGGGCCCGCATCAGGTTCCTGATCCACAAGATGCCCTCGGGGTCAAGGCCGTTGACCGGCTCGTCGAACATCAGCACCTTCGGGTCGCCGAGCAGCGTGGCGGCGATGCCGAGACGCTGGCTCATGCCGAGGGAGAATCCCTTCGATCGCTTACCCGCCACCTCCGTCAGGCCGACAAGCTCAAGCACCTCACCAACCCGCCGCCTGGGCAGGCTGTTGGTCTGGGCCAGGCAGAGCAGGTGGTTGCGGGCCGACCGGCCGCCGTGCACCGCCTTGGCGTCAAGCAGCGCACCCACCTCGCGCATCGGGTAGGCCAGGTCGTGATACGACTTGCCGTCCACGGCCACCGTGCCCTCGTCGGGGTAGTCAAGCCCCAGGATGCAGCGCATCGTGGTGGTCTTGCCCGCACCATTCGGCCCCAGGAAGCCGGTGACCTTTCCCGGCTCAATACTGAACGTCAGGCTGTCGACGGCGGTCTTCGCGCCGTACCGTTTCGTGAGCCCCCGTACTTCGATCATGGGAAATCGGTCCTCTCTAGTCGGGACGTTCCCCAGTCTGCCTGGCCGCCGACCGCCACCGCGTCACCCTCAGTGATGATTTACGGCGTACTCCTACAGGGCTACTTCGCCGCCGGAGACGCAGGTCCCGCTGGGCCTAGGCCGCGGCGGTGAGGACGGGTGCGCGGTACTCGATGACCAGGGCGGCTCCGGCCCGGGGGTGCGGGATCGGCGTGACCGAGCCGGTGTGCTGGTCCGGCCGCTGGCCGGGATCGTGCTGCGGTGGCTTGCCGCCCGGCCCGGAAAGACCGAGCGGCACGCCGATCCCGGCGCACACCACGACCAGGCTGACCGCCCCGGCGACGCGGCGGCGGCGGGTCTTGCGGTGCCGCGCGATCACCAGGCCGGCCAGGCCCGTATCGGGCCGCACGTCGTCCAGCTCGCTTTCCAGCGCGATCTTCAGGCTGAACTCATCATCAGCGTGGATGGACACGGTGACCTCTCTTTTCTTCGCCGTGCAGGAGCTGGCGCAGCTGACCGAGCCCTCGGCTCGCCGCGGACTTGACGGTGCCTTCGGCGATACCCAGCGCGGCGGCGGTCTCGGCCACCGTGGCATCGAGCAGGTACCGGCAGACGAGCACCTCGCGCTGGACGTCAGGCAGCTGGCGCAGCACCCGGACCAGCACGTGACGGCGGTCCACCGCCTCGGCGAAGGAGAACACGTTCGCGAGCTCGTCCAGGTCCTGGCTGATCTCCGGGTGCCGGCGGCGGTGCCGCCAGCGTTCCCGGCACGCGTTTACCAGCACAGCCCGGGTGTAGGCCTGGGGCGCCTCCCTGGCCTGTTCCCACCGCCGGTAGGTGCGCAGCATCGTGAGCTGCAGCGCGTCCTCGGCGTCCTCCCGCGAGCCGAGCAGGACCAGGGCCGCGCGCAGCAGTGAGGGGGACGCGGCCTGGACGAACTCGGTGAACTCGGCGTCGCGGCTGGCTCGCCCGCCCGGCGCGATGGCTCGGATCCCTCTCACAACATCTTTAATGCCGGCCCGCGGCGCCGGGTTCCAGCGGATTTGGACTAGGTCAGCGGGGGGGCAGGACTGCGGGCAGGTCAAAGTGGGTGAACAGGGCCGGGTCGGCGAACGGGGAGATGCGGGTGAGGTGCGTAGCCGTGGTGGCGAGGACGACGATGGCGAACGGGTGGTAGCTCCCGTCCTCACCGCGGCGGTAGGCCGCCGCGCCCAGCTGGCCATTGGCGCGCAGCCCGGCCATCTTCCAGTCGCCGGGGGAACCGATGGCGAACGCGCTGAGATACGGGACGCACGTGGCCCGGCCGGAAAACCAGGTCGTGGTGCCGGTCATTTCGAGGGCGGCGTCTTCGGCGAGCAAGCGCTCCAGAGCGGCCATGTCCGATTGCGCGAAGGCGGCCATGTACCGGTCGAGCACGCGGCGCGCACCCGGGTCGGACGGCTCCGCCAGGTCCTCATCGCTGAGCCGCACCTGGGCGAGTCGAGCGCGGGCGCGCTGCAGCAGGCTCTTCACGGCGGCCACCGAGACGTCGAGCACCTCTGCCGCGCCGGCCGGGGTCAAAGAGAGCACGTCGCAGAGGATGAAGGCGGCTCGCTGACGCGGCGGGAGGACCTGCATCGCGGCCACGAGGGCGAGGCGGACGCTCGCCCGGGCCGTGACGATGTCCGCCGGGTCGCCCGCCTCGGCGATCAGCATGTGGTCGGGGGCTGGTTCGAGCCAGCGCACGCCCGCGGGCTCCGGCCGGGGCGGGGCCAGGGGGTCAAGCGGCCGAACGCTCGCCAGGCACGGACGTAGGTGTCCTGCACGATGTCCTCCGCCTCCTGGACGGACCCGGTCATCCGGTAGCAGTGCGCGAACAGCTCCCGTCGGTAGCGCCAGGTCGCAGCCTCGAACCCCTCGGCGTCCGGTTTCGGCACGCCACCACCCTTCTGACTCAGCCGGCGGAATAACGCGGTCGAGCGCGATTCCCCGGCGGTCGCTCGCGGGTCAGCATAGGCATGACTACACCACACGATCACCAGCCCGCTGGCTCCGCACCGACCTATGAGGACCCCCTGAGGAAAGGGCTGCCCGCGGACCACGCCCGGCAGGTGGCCAGGCAGATCCTCAGTGGCCCCCACCTGTCGGTGCTGGCCACCACCAACGCCGACCGGTCCGCGCAGCTGTCGGTAATCTTCGTCCAACCCGATGGTGACGACATCCTCTTCAGTACGATCGCGGGCCGGCGCAAGACGACGAACATGCTGCGCGACCCTCGGGTGACGCTGCTGCTGCACAGCCTTCCCGCCTCACCGGTCAGCGGATACGCCACCATCCACGGCACCGTGGAACTCACCGATGACCCTGACGGCGCGTTCCTCCAGGTGATCTACGGGCTCCGCATGGGCGGCGCGACGCCACCTCCAGAGCCCGGGGCGCACCGGCTCATCGTCCGCGTCCATCCTCGACGCACCTACGCACCGTTCCCATTCTCCTCCGAATAGGGGAGCGTAGGCTGTAGGCCCTGGCGCGGCCTCAGACGCCCGGGGAGGAGACCGTGGACGCTGTCGTCGTCGAGGACCTGCGCAAGAGCTATGGCGCCACCCACGCCGTGGCCGGGGTGAGCTTTACCGTCAGGTACGGGGAGATCTTCTCCCTGCTCGGGCCGAACGGCGCGGGCAAGACGACGGTGCTGGAGATCCTCGAGGGTTACCGGCAGGCGGACCACGGCAAGGTGGTGGTCGCCGGCTTCGATCCCGGCGACAGGCGCACCGGCCGGCAGCTGCGCGAGCAGATCGGCTTGGTGCTCCAGGAGCTCGCGGTGGAGCCGTACCTGACCGTACGCGAGTCGATCTCCCGCAACGCGGGCTACTACCCCAATCCGCGCGACGTCGGCGAGGTGATCGGACTCGTCGGCCTGGCCGGCAAGGAGAAGAGCAAGGTCAAGTCGCTGTCTGGCGGGCAGAAGCGGCGGCTGGACCTCGCCCTCGGCATCATCGGGAACCCCCGGGTCCTGTTCCTCGACGAGCCGACGACCGGCTTCGACCCGAGCGCGCGGCGCGGCGCCTGGGAGGTTATCAGGGGGCTTTCCGGCCTGGGCACCACGATCATGCTCACCACCCACTACATGGACGAGGCCCAGGAACTCGCCGACCGGGTCGCCGTCATCTCCCGCGGCAAGATCATCGAAGAGGGGACGCCCGCCACGCTCGGCGGGCGTGACCTGGCCCGCGCGCGGATCAGCTTCGTCCTCCCCGGCGGGTATTCCGCGGTGGACCTGCCGGTCCAGGCCGCGGTCGGCGAGAACGGCCGGCTGGTCGTCGAAGCCGACGAGCCGACCGAGGTGCTGCACCGGCTGACCGGATGGGCTCTGGACCACGGCACGACGCTGCCGGGGCTCACCGTGGACCGGCCGAGCCTGGAGGACATCTACCTGAGCCTGACGGCGGCCGGGACGGACGCCGCCGCGCCCGAGGACGCGCCGCCGCCCCGGCGCAGGATGGGAAGACGCGGATGAGCGGCCAGGCCGCGGCCGCCGGAGTGCCGGCCCGCCGCAACACCGCGGCCCTGGTCTGGCACCAGATCCGGTACGAGCAGCTGAGCTTCTGGCGCAATCCGCAGAGCGCCTTCTTCAGCTTCGCCTTCCCGCTGGTCTTCTTCGCGATCCTGGCGGGCGTGTTCGGGAACGCGACGCTGGCCAGAATCGGCGGCAGGCCTGTCACCGGGCTGCAGTACTACACCTCCACGATCGTGGCGGTGTCGGTGATGGGCGCCTGCTACTCACAGCTGGCCGTCACGCTGTCACTGCGCCGCCAGGAGGGCATCCTCAAGCGGCTGCGCGGCACACCGCTGCCCGCCTGGGTGATGTTCGCCGGGCTGGTGGCGCACTGCATCATGCTCAGCCTCATCGACGCGGCGCTGATCGTGGGGATGGGCCTGCTGTACGGGGTGCCGGTGCCGGGCCACTGGGCGGCCATCATCGTCACGCTGGTCATCGGCGCGGCCGCGTTCTGCGCGCTGGGAGTCGCGGTCGCCAGCCTTATCAGCAACGCGGAGGCCGCGCCCGCGGTGGTGCAGTTCGTCTTCTTCCCCCTTGTGTTCATCTCCGGCACCTATTTCCAGATCACCAACCGCTTCCTCAACGACCTGGCGGGTGTTTTCCCGGTCCGGCCGTTCAACCAGGCCCTGCTGAACCCGTTCGCCCTGGACCGTGGCTTCGCGGGTCACCAGCTCCTGGTCCTCGCGATCTGGGGGGTAGCGGGCGGCTTTGTCGCGATCAGGCGATTCCGCTGGGACCCCAGGCCCGAGTGATGCCACCGGTCAGGAGATCGCGGCCGTCACCAGCTCGGTGACCTTCTTCTCCACCACGGGGCTCCACTTCTTCAGCGCGTACGACACCGGCCACACATCGCCGTCGTCGAGGTTCGCCACGTCCTGGAAACCCAGGGTCGAGTAGCGGTAGCTGAACTTGCCCGCGTTCTGGAAGAAGACGACGACCTTGCCGTCCGCGTTCGCGTAAGCAGGCATCCCGTACCAGGTCTTCGGCGACAACCCGGGAGCGGCCGCGGTCACGGTCAGGTGCACGCGCTCGGCGAGCGCACGATCCTCCGGCGCCATCCCCGCGATGCTGTCGAGGACCGCCTGCAGGCCGTCGGCCTTCTTGGCGCCCTTCTTGCCCTCGGCGCGCAACTCGGCGGCGCGCTGCTTCATCGCGGCACGTTCCTCGGCGCTGAAGCCGCCGGACTCGGTCGTGGCATTCTTCGCGGGCATTCTCAGGTTTCCTTTCCTGCCGTTCGGGGCTCGGCGTCAGGCCGGCCTTTCCCCGAAAGGCTAGGCCCGCCCACGTCGCGGCGCTTCTCGATTCCTGACCGGATCACGGCCTGTGTGGTCAGTGTGGCCAGTGTGATACGCAATAGCCGACCCTATGGAGCGACGGGCCGGTTATTGCCGGACCGGTGGAACATTGGGCCGGCCCGGGCGGTCCGGGCCGGGCGGGGAGCGGGCCAGGGCGTTCAGCCGGCCGCCGCTGATGCCGGGGATGGCGAGCCGGTACCGCCGTTGGCGCGAGCGATCACCGGCTGACCGATGGCACGGCCCGGTACTTCAGTAGCTGATGCCGGGGAACTGCTCGCGGGCGTGCTCCAGCTGGCGGGCTCGCTCGCGGGGCCAGCCGAAAGCGCGGGCGGCCTGGCCGCTCAGGTCGGCGGCCGCGGCGCCGCTGGTGAAGTGGACGTACTCGCCCCAGTTCATCCGCCGGGTGTAGGTGCCGCCGGAGTCGCGCGGGAAGTACCGGGCCAGCTCCAGGAAGAACCTGTTCATGACCTCGGCCCCGCCGCAGTCCCGCCAGAGCGGGTAGAACCAGTCGCGGAACCAGCGGGTGCCCCGGCGAGGGAAGTCGTCGGTGTTGCCGGTGAACCGGCGGTAGACGCCCTTGGCCTCGTGATCCAGGCCCAGCGCCGTATAGAGGTCATAGATATAGAACTCGGCCCACTTGCTGTCGCCCCAGATCTCGTACGCCGGTGAGCCGTGCGCCCCGTTGTTGGCGCTCTCCACGGAATGCCCGATCTCATGAGCGGGCAGCTCGCGGGCGAGGGCGTTGCCCTCCCGCCAGGTCTCCAGTCCGCAGTCGCTGACGTTGCGGTGATCGTGGACGGGGCTGACGTAGTAGCCCGCGTGGCCGCCGCCGTGCCGTCCGGCGTGGTGGATGGAGTAGATGCGCGGGTCCGGCCCGAACGCGTCGCCGTAGGTGGCCTTGGAGTACTGCCAGGTCACATTGATGAACCGGGGCAGCCACCCGACCTCATCCCGGCGCACGTCGGGGTCCAGGTAGATCGCGCAGTGCTCATCGCTGTGGTAGAGCCGGAGCAGCTGGCGGTGGTCGAACCAGTGCTCCTGCCAGGTGGCCGGCGGGTCAGCCAGCGGACGTTCGGGCGCTGCCTCCACTAGGTCCTCCCGCCTCCGTGGCCGCGAACAGGTTCGAGCAGGTGGTGTGCGGCGGTGAGGGCCCGGCTGACGAAGTCGTCCCCTTCCCCGTCGTGCCCGGGGCCGGGAAGTACCAGCAGGTCCGCTGGCGGAACGACGCGGCCGCAGTCGGCGCACGTGCCGTCCGGCCCGATGGTGCCCGCGTCCTGGACATGTGCGAACACCCGGCGCGGGCCATCGGCTGAGTAGTATTCGTCGCCCCAGCTGAGCAGGTCGCGTATGACGGGCCACAGGCTCAGGCCCTTGTCCGTCAGGACGTACTCGCTGTAGCCGTGGCTTCCCGGCGTCTCCGCGAGAACGCCGGCCTCGCGCAGCGCCTCGAGGCGCTCGGTGAG